>Ga0066601_10000163_pt1 | contig 30537 bp, 26 predicted proteins | sample Medcelwee11metaG_FD_59487 | JGI IMG/M metagenome (GOLD analysis project Ga0066601, IMG submission 59487) | Freshwater pond sediment microbial communities from the University of Edinburgh, under environmental carbon perturbations - Medium... | ecosystem: Environmental > Aquatic > Freshwater >... | reverse complement strand
AAATATGCAATGCGCTGCAAACCAATTTATTTCTTAAATTGATGCGTATGGGATTAAGCGTAGCGTATCCGCCTGATTGGTGCGACGGATAGAGAGACGGATAGAGAAAGGAGTGCCAAACCGTAGCACCGATTGGCGGATACGGCGCAATGCTTCGACTGCGCTCAGCACAAGCCAGACGCGCCTTAATCCGCCCTACGTGGTTATGCGCCGCTCATTTGGGCCAGCCAATAATCTCTAAGTCTTGCTGCGCTAATCCACCCAGCTTCGTCACCTGGGTGTTGCTTAAATCCAGCCGCCGCAACTGGCTTAAACCCGCCAGCGGGCGCAAATCGCTGACTGCTGTGTTGCTTAAATCAAGCTCCTGCAACTGGCTTAAACCCGCTAGTGGACGCAAATCACTGACTTCCGTGCTGCTTAAATAAAGCTCCTGTAACTGGTTTAAACCCGCTAGTGGACGCAAATCGCTGACTCCCGTGCCGCTTAAATAAAGCTCCTGCAACTGGCTGAGACCCGCCAACGGACGCAAATCGCTGACTCCTGTGTCGATTAAATAAAGCTCCTGCAACTGGCTTAGACCCGTCAGTGGACGTAAATCACTGACTCCCGTTCCGTCTAAATCAAGGCTCTGCAACTGGCTTAGACCTGCCAGCGGACGTAAATCACTGACTCTCGTTCTGCCTAAACCAAGGATTTGCAACTGGCTTAGACCCGCCAGCGGACGCAAATCGCTGACTTCTGTGCTACTCAAATAAAGTGACTCCAACTGGCTAAGGCCAACCAGCGGGCGCAAATCGCTGACTTCTGTGTCGCCTAAATCAATGAGTTGCAACTGGCTGAGGCCCGCCAGCGGATGCAAATCGCTGACTCCCGTGCCGCTTAAATCAAGCAACCATAATTGGCTTAGGCCCATCAGCGGATGCAGATCGCGCAGGTTGGTGTTGCACAAGTACAGGCGTTGTAACTGCGTCCAGGTAGATAAAAAATCGAGCTGGGTGATAGTGTTGCCCTGTAAGCTTAGGCCGGGAAGACTGCAAGCTTGGGTTTTGAAAAATTCCAACGAGTCGAAATCCGCCGTCCATAACAAGCGGCAAAGTTGGATGAAAGCACGTTTATGCGGCTTATAATAAAAGTCTGGGTAGCGCAAATAATAGGCCCACAGTGTTTTGATCCAAGCTTGTCGCTCGCTCAGCGGCAGGCGCACCGCACTGTCCATGATGATTTCTGCCAGCACCGCCCAAGCAAACGCGGCTTTTTCTTGATTTTTTAACTGGGGCTTAGCCGGGGTACCGACCAATTTCAGCAGCAATTGCTGGGCGACTCGGCTGTTGTCGAGTTGTTCAAACCACAGCACCAGGGTTTCCGCCCACCAAGAGAGGGATAATTTTTTCCGCAACTCCAGCCATTTTATCTTGTCAGTTTGGCTGCGAATTTTCAGTTCCCCAGCGGCGAAATATTCCAAGAAACTGAGATGGGCAAACGCATATTGTTCCTCGCCGTCTTGTGGCCCACGCGGAATCAATAGGCCGCTGCGTTCGGCCAGATAATCCAAGATAAATTGGCTTTCCTCAACCGCGTTCACGCCTTTGTCAGCCAAACCCTTTTCAAATACTGCCCTGACCCGCGAGGCGGGTATCAGGATGGCGCGGCTTTCCTCTGTGCGTTGTTCCTGCATTTCCAGCGCTAATTGGCCCAGCCATTCGCTGAGATCGCGGTAGTCAAAATTTATCTCGCGCCCACGAAACCGCAGGCCCCGCGCCTTGTCCAGGGTGGTCAAATAGGTTTCAGCAATCCGCTGATATAACTCGGCGCGGCCTTCTGGCAAGCGCCCACGCCGGGCGTGGATAAAGCAAATTAAATTGAGCAGCACCGGTATCCGCGCCAAGCGCCCCACGCCGTCGTTGTGGGTTAGACGTTGCAGCAAGTCGGCGATGCGCTCCTGTTGCACGCCGGTGTCGGGCACATATTGCTGATACCAGTTGCGTGCAAAATGACCGACCTGTTTGTGGTCAAACGGGGCCAGATAGAGGACGGGCAATAAGTCCTGCGTCTGGTTCAGCCGCAGCGGCTGGGCTGGGTCGTCAAGGTCGGTTTGAGCCAGCGTTTGCGGTGCCAACCAAGCCCGTTGATCAAAACCGATCAGCCGCGAGGTGATCACAAAACGGCAGCGCGGATAGCGGGTCATCGTGTCCAGCAGCGCTTGCGCCAAACCGGCACGACTGGCGCTGTCGGTGATTTCGTCCAGGCCGTCGAATAAGAACAGTGCTTGTCCGCTGGTGAAGACTTGTTGCAACGTGCCGGGTTCAACTTCTGCCCGCAAAGGCTGGGCACAGTCACCGCTGACGCGGAGATATTCCAGCCATAAGCTGTCAAAATCAGTGACCTCGCGCAAATTCATTTCGCGCAACACCAGCGCAAACGGCACCATGCGCCCCAATGCCAGTTTCAGTTGGTTGTCGCCGCTGTTGCTAAACGCCAACATCAGCCAACGTATCAAGGTGGTCTTGCCCGCTCCCGGATCGCCTAGAATGAACAAGCGCATCTGAGCCGCTAAACTGTCGGTCACGGATTTGCGCCGCAACTCGTCTAATTGATGAGCTATTTCTGCCCGGATCAGTTGTTCCGGGGCGTGGTAGTCGGGACTTAGATGGGGCGTGACAAATAAATTCGATAAAAACACCGGCTTGCCGCTGACGCGATCCTCGTCATCCAGGGCTAATCCAAAGTTTTCGGCGTAGATGTAGCGTTTTAGCACTTGCTGAAAATAGCGCAGCAAAGTGTGGTTGTTGGCGATGTCCACAAATTGCGCAGCTTCTGGCGGCAACAGCGGGGGAATCGGGGAATGCGCAAAAGGATACATGGTTTAAATGTCCAAAAAGTCTTGTATGTCCGTCACGGCTGCGCTACCTAAGCCGAGAAACAGGGCGTGCAGCCGGAACACGTTGCCATCGCTAGGATTGGTGGGCAAATCGACACCGCCTTTGATGCTCGGCTTGATTTCTCGCATCGGTTCATACAGCGCTTCTCCGAGCAATTCCAGCGGCTCTTCGTGGGTCGCATAACTCACTAATACATTAATATAAGAAGGATTTTTCTGTAATTGCTCGTGTAGCAAACGATGAAAACAATACACCACACTCAGCGCCAGCAACAGGGCATAACGGCGGCTGAGCGGATTGTCGGCGGCGATTTGATCCTGACCGTCGCCCATCTCCTTCACTTGCCGCAACACATAGCTGACGCGATTAACCAGCGCCTTGATTTTGCGCGGATTGGCGGGCAGGCAATCATATTTTTGCAATACCGCCGCCAACGCCTGCTGGTGTTGTTGCCAGGGGGTTTGATCCTGCGGATCAAGTTGCTCCAACAAGGTTTTGAAAAAATTGGCTTTGACTGTGAGGTTAGGCAGCGGCAGGTGATAAATGTCCTGGCAGATTTTTTCCAGATATTCCCGCGCTTGATAGGCTGCTTCCAGCCGGTCGGTGTCTTTTTCTACTTTCAATCCCCAGGCTTTGATCAGGGCTTGTTCAATCTGCCGCTGATCCATGCCAAACAGCACCACGCAATTGCTGAGATTGAGATACACCTTAATGCCTTCCAGCAGTTGCAGTGCCGAGGTAGGCGCACAGCGATCTAAGTCGTCTACAAAAATCACCAGTTTATTGGCCTTGCCCAAGGCTTTGGTGATAGCGGCTTCCAGCAATTGGCGTATGGTTTCGCTGGGTAAGGCGGCTTGATAATGTTGGGCTTCCCACTGAGCGCCAGTAGCGCCGAGTTTGCCCAATTGCGGATTAAGCAGGCCGCCGCTGGCAGTTTTTATCACCTCATCGAAGACGGTAAACGCGCCTAACAGCGACATATCGGTCAGTTTACCGGCCTTGTCTTTGAATTTTTGCCACAAGCCCATTTGGGCGCGGATTTCATTCAATAAACCGACGATAGGCTGGCTTTCCTGTTGATAACGCCAGGCTTCAAACCACACGGGTACGATGCTTTTATCCACGCCACTCTTATCACTGGCGGGTTCGCCATCGGGCTGTTTGCCGCTCAAACGCGCATACACCAGACGCAAAGCGCTAGTCTTGCCAGTGCCCCAATAGCCATTGATAGCCAAGCCTTTGGGCGGCTGGCAGTGTTGAATTTCTTTGCAGACGGCCTGAATAAACTCTTGTCGCCCGAAATCGTCGGTTGTCACCGGGGCATCGTTGTGGTTGCGCAGGGGCGGGGGCGTGGACATGATCAAGTTTCTCCTCGTTCGGGGGTAGACAGCGGCGCGTTTGAGTATACGCACCAGCCGCGCTGTTGCTCAAGATGATCACTGGCCAATCCGCCTACCCCGCCCCGGAAATAGAGTAGAATAGCGCGCTTATCGAAACGCTTTAACGTGTTCTTTGCCGCTAATGGCATGCCTATTTCTCCCAGCCTAGTCGCCGGGAGAGGATCGAAACAAACAAACTGAGAAGATGTATCGTGAAACAGCATTTGATTGCATTATTTAATCAGGCATTGGCACAACTGGAAGCGGAGGGCGTGTTACCGGCTGGCAGCGTCGGCACGGTGCAATTGGAACGTGCCCGCGATCCCCTGTTTGGGGATTATGCGTGCAACCTCGCCATGCAGTTAGCGAAAACCGCCCGCCGCAAACCCCGCGAATTGGCTGAGCAGATTGTGGCTAAACTGCCAGATTCGCCGCAGATTGCCAAAATCGACATCGCAGGCCCCGGTTTTATCAATATTTATCTCACCGCCCATGCCTATCAGCAGGTGATCAGCCAGATTTTGACGCAGGGTGCGCAGTATGGGCGCAGCCAGATTGGCGCGGGACAGCGGATTTTGCTGGAATTTGTCTCTGCCAATCCGACCGGCCCGCTGCATGTCGGTCACGGACGCGGCGCGGCTTATGGCGCAACCTTGGCCGCGCTGTTGGAAGTGGCGGGTTATCAGGTGCTGCGCGAATATTATGTCAACGATGCTGGACGGCAAATGGCGATTCTCGCCGCCAGTGTCTGGCTGCGTTATTTAGAACTGTGTGGCGAGGAGTTGGTGTTTCCGAGCAATGCCTACAAAGGCGATTATGTGTGGGACATCGCGGCGAGTTTACACCGCGAGCAGGGCGATGCGCTGCGTCATCCCAGCGCGGTGGTGTTTGCGGATATCCCCGCCGATGAGCCAGCCGGTGGCGACAAGGAAAACCATATCGATGCGCTGATTTTGCGTGCCCAGCAGTTATTAGGCGCAGCGGCTTATCGTTTGGTGTTTGACCGGGGTTTACAGGTAATTCTCGATGATATCCGCGAGGATTTGGCGCAGTTTGGCGTGACTTATGACAACTGGTTTTCTGAACGCAGCTTGACTGAACACGGCATTGTCGATGCGGCGGTGGCGCGGTTAAACGCCAGCGGTCACACTTATTTGCAAGAAGGCGCGCTGTGGTTTCGTGCCACCACTTTCGGCGATGAAAAAGATCGGGTCTTGGTGCGCGACAATGGCCAGCCGACTTATTTTGCCTCGGATGTGGCTTATCATCTCAACAAGTTAGAACGCGGCGTCGATCAGTTGATTGATATTTTAGGGGCCGATCATCACGGTTATGTGCCGCGTGTGAAGGCCGCGCTCAGCGCTTTGGGAAAAGATGCCAATCGACTCACGGTGTTGCTGGTGCAATTCGCCACCCTGTATCGGGGCGAGGAGCGGATGCAGATGTCTACCCGCAGCGGCGAGTTTGTCACCCTGCGCGAGTTGCGCAAAGATGTGGGCAACGATGCGGCGCGGTTTTTCTATGTGTTGCGCAAGAGCGAACAGCATATGGAATTTGATTTGGAACTGGCTAAATCGCAATCCAATGATAATCCGATATTTTATATCCAGTATGCTTATGCGCGGATTGCCAGCGTGTTGCGGCAACTGGGCGAACGAGGCTGGGTATACGATGCGGCCCAAGCCGATGAAGCGCGGCTGGACAGTCCACACGAACAAGCGCTGTTGATGACCTTGGCGCGTTATCGCGAAGCCATCGAAACCGCCGCTCTCGCCCGCGAACCGCATCAAATCGCCTATTATTTACGCGACTTGGCCACCGATTTTCATGCTTATTACAACGGCTATACTTTTCTGGTGGACGACAGCGCCTTGCGTAATGCGCGTTTGAACCTGATCAGCGCGACCCGCCAGGTGTTGCAAAATGGCCTGACTTTGTTGGGCGTCAGTGCGCCGGAAACGATGTGAGCGCGGGGATAAACAGGGGATTGTGCCGAGCCTCGTTTTAGAGTCCCGCCTTCAGAGTCCCGCCTTCAGGCGGTTCCTATTCCGGCGAAAAAACCGGCTAAAGCCGGGACTCTGGGGATTGTCCAACTCATCCCGGCCCCTGTTTCAAGGCGGGAAGAGGGCATGAACACTTACTTTTGCAGCAGGAGTTAAATCATGGCTAGACGCTCATCAGAACGTGAAGCAGCCGCCTGTCCCTCGACTTGGCTGTGGTTGCTGGCGGGTATCCTCATCGGGATATTCTTGTCTTTTCTGATGTACTTGCGTGCTTGGGTGCCGCAAATTCCCGAACCCCCAGCCACCCCAGCGCAAGCGCTGGTGCCGCCAGTCGCGCCCGCACCTGTCGCGGCGGCTCCCACGCCGACTCCGCCAGTCGCCAGCGCACCGGCCCGCTTTGAATTTTATGACATGCTGCCCAAAAGCGAGGTGAATCCGCCCAATCGACCCCCGGCAGAGGCGGAAATTGCCCAGGCGGAAGCCGCCGCTGCCGCACAGCCTCTGACCCCGCCAGGGTTGCCCAGTGCGCCGATGCGCCCGGAAGATTTTCCGGTGGCGGGCGAACCGAGCCGCCCCACTCCCGCACTCAATCCACCGGCGGGCAGTTATATGGTGCAAGCGGCGTCATTTCGGGAACAATCAGCGGCGGCTGAACTGTTGCAACGCCTTTCCGCGCAAGGGCTGACAGGCGACATCCAAACCGCACAGGTCAACGGCGTCAACTGGTATCGGGTACGGGTTGGCCCTTACCAAACCCCAGCCCAGGCCAGTCAAACGCAGTCTTTGCTGCAACAACAACAGATGCAGGCTATCGTGTTGCCGATACGCTGACCCGTTGGGGGTAGGCGCGAAGAACTGCGCTTCCCTATTTGGCCTTGCCCGCGATCACATCCAGCAGCGCTTCCCAAACCACCGCCACCGACAATTCCTCAAAACAGGCCGGAAACACCGTGCTGCTGCCGGTGTAGCGGCAGGTACGGTGCAAACAGGGGGCGCAGGGAAATTGCGATTGCAAGTGAAACTGGCGTTCGCCATAGGTGCCGGTTAAAGCGGGGTCAGTGGCCCCATACACGCTGAGGCTGGGCACTTGCAGCGCCGCCGCCAGATGTACCAGACCGGTATCCACACCCACCACCGCACAGGCCGTACTTAATTCCGCCGCCAAGCCCTGCAAACCCGTCGCCGGAATCACGCTGAGATGTGGATGCGCCTCGGCAATGCGCTGGGCGCGGGCGTGTTCGACTTCATTACCCCACGGCAAGCGCACCCGAAATCCAGCGCGAGCCGCTGTCAGCGCTAATCCCAACCAGTGACTTTCTGGCCAGTGTTTGGTCGCCCAAGTCGTGCCGTGCAAAAACACCAGGGTCGGGCGTGCCGGGATCAGCGTGGTCATGCTGTATTTGGGTAAGCCGTAGTCGGGCAGACCAGAGGGCAGCGGATAACCCAAGCTGAGCGCAAACAACTGGCGCAGCCGCGTCACCGCATGTTGATTGCGGGGCACCGTGTGACGTTGTTGATAAACCCAAGCCGCCAGCGGTTCACGTGCCGAATCCGCCGCCAAACCGCTGCGCAAACCATGCGCCTGATACGCAAGCGCAGCGCTCTTCAACAAACCTTGGGCGTCGATAATCTGGTCGTAATAGCGCGCCCGCAGACTCTGGCGAAAGTTTTGCCAAGTGCCGCTACGCCAAGTGTGCCAAAGCTGTTTACGCCATTGCCGCAAACTGACCGGTAGCACCTGATCAACCGCAGGATGCCAAGCGGGTATTTCTGCATAGGCACTTTCCACTACCCAGTCAAAGCGGATGCCTGGCAAAGCGCGAGCCGCATCGGTGAGGGCGGGCAGGGTGTGGATCACATCTCCCAGCGAGGATAATTTGATAATCAGTACGTGCATGGCGGGCGTGCTTGGGCGTTTAGGGGTTTCAGCACATGATAAATCAATTAGTTACACAAAGAAACCGGGCTATTGCCCGACCGTTGCCAAGGGGGTGGTGAATATGATTTTGGACGGTTTTATGTCCCGTCACGATGGAGCAGGATCAGCATTTGCGAGACGTTGATCCGTTTGGCGGTATTGACAAGCGCTTTGTCAAAAGTGGAAAAACCAGATGTTTCAAGGCTACTCGCCAAATGTAGGGCGTCTGCGAAGTCCATTCCAGCTTCGTACCATTCCAGTGCCTGTAGCACGCTATCCATTTCTTCCAATGACACAGTTGGCAATCGCACAATATGTTGTATCCGCTCTAGCACGGTTTCTCTTGGCAATTTGTATGCGCCTGTGAGTACCCACACCAGCTCTAGGAGAACCGTGCGTAACACCAAGCACTCGTGTCGCGTCAGGAACTCTGTGGCAACGCGAGTCTGTACGGGATCATCCTTGACCGCATAACGCACCAGGATATTGGTATCAACTACCATCATGAGTGCCGCTCCGCTTCAGCAAGCACGGCTGCCTCCATCTCCGCCAACGACAAGGGTGGCCCTTGGTAGACTGAAGGCAGATCAGGGGTTTCAAAGGTGGACGGGGTTAGTTTTTCGCAAGCCTTGCCTATTCCCTTTAACCGAGATGTTGTGAGTGGTCGCCTGTGCAAGTTTTGTTGAATCAATGCCTGTAAACCCCGTTCAAATAATTCTCGGTCGGAGCTTGCACCGCTGATGTGTCGTGCTTGTTTGAGTAAAGCATCATCAATAGTCAGAGTTAAATTCATGATTTCACCTCATACGTTCTCGTATTTTTTGCGATTTAAAACACCCCGTTTTATCCTCAATCCCTAAATCCTAATCATCTGCACCGCATCGGTTTTTGGTTCATCTAGTAAACGGGCCAGTTCTTCTTGTAGGCAATCGAATTGATCGGGTAAACGCAGTGCTTGATTATCGCGATCTGTGATAAAAAACACGTCCTCAACGCGGGTGCCAAAGGTGGCGATTTTGGCGCTTTTAACTCGGGCATTACATTTCATTAAGGCTTGGGCAATCCGTGATAAAACGCCGGGGCGGTCGGTGGTGACTACTTCCATCACGGTGTGGTTATTCACAAAATCGACATTAAATACCACTCGCGTCGGCACTGGAAAATATTTCACTTGGCGCGGTTGACGGCGATTAATCGGTGAAAAATCCATGCTGCTGCGCAAACTATTGGCTAAACCGGCGCGGAGTGCTTCTGCGCGTTCAGCGTCTTGGAGATTATCGCCGTTTTCTTCTAGCACGGTGTAATTTAATAACGTGCATTTGCCGCTGGTGGTGATGATATAAGCATCCACAATCGTCACATGTTGTAATTCCAAATAATGGGTGGTGTCGGCAAATAAGGATTCCATGTATTCGGTGTAAATTAAAAATTCCGTGCCGCCTTGAATGCCTTCGCGAATAATCACCAGCGGTTGATCGCCGGGTTTGCTTAAAATCGCCTGGGCTTCGCGGGCAATGTTATCGACACTGGAACGCAAGAAATAATCATCGTCGATACCGGCCCACAAAGGCACGGCTTTGATGCGATTATCCACGCTGAGTAAACGTTGGGCTTGGGCTTGAATATCGCGCACCCGTACCTGTTTATCAATTGGATTTTCTAAGCCTTTGGATAAAGCATGGCGGGTTTTACGGTACAAATCTGCCAGTAAAGAAGATTTCCAATCATTCCATAACTTAGGATTAGTGGCACGAATATCGGCCACGGTCAATAAATACAAATAGTCCAAATGCAATAAATCGCCAATGCGCTGGGCAAAGGTATTCACCACATCGGGATCAGAAGTATCCTGGCGCTGTGCGGTGGTGGACATAATCAAATGGTTGCGCACTAACCAGCCGACAAAACGGCTGTCATAATCGCTCAAACCGTGGGCAAGACAAAAATCTAACGCCTCATGTTCACCCAGTTGACTGTGATCGCCTCCCCGACCTTTGCCTATATCATGAAACAGCCCGGCTAAATACAACAATTCTGGCTTGGGTAAACGTTGCAAAATTTCTGAACACAGCGGTAATTCGTGGTCGTGTGCCGCTATCGCAAAGCGCCGTAAATTCCGAATAATAAACAGCGTGTGTTGATCGACGGTGTACACATGAAACAAGTCATATTGCATTTGTCCAACAATTTTTCCAAAGGCAGGAATATACGCCGGTAAGATGCCATAACGATTCATCGCCCGAAACGCATGGGTTAAACCATTAGGTTGGCGGATGATTTCAATGAATAAACTACGCGCTCGGTTATCGCGCAAAAAAGCGCGGTCGATTAAGAAATTATAGTGCCGAATCAAGCGGGCGGTGCTGGCGCGTATTCCTTTGATTTCTGGGTAATATTGCATCATCAGAAAAATTTCTAACAAGGCAAACGGGTATTTCTCAAAGACCTGGCTATAGGTGACTTCAATAAAGTCGTTGCAAATCTGAAAGCGGCTGCTCAGCGGTTTAATTTCTGTGGGGCCATCATAGACAATCGCTTCTTGGAACAATTGTAAGAGCATTTCGTTCAACACGCTGACTTCACGCGCTGTGCGATAATACTGTTTCATGAATTTTTCTACGCCCAGCTTTTCGGCTTCATCTTCATAGCCAAATAGCGTCGCTAAGGAACACTGGTAATCAAAGGCCAGCCGGTCTTCATGACGCCCGGTGAGTTTGTGCAACACATAACGAATCCGCCACAAGAATTCCTGGCATTCATTTAAAGTGCGATACTCTTCTTCGGTTAAAAATCCATAACGAATCAAATCGTGCAGGGTATTGGCCCCGAAATGCCGTTTAGCAACCCAGGCTAAGGTTTGTATATCGCGCAGTCCTCCCGGCCCTTCTTTAATATTCGGTTCAAGATTATAGGTGGTGTCGTAATAACGGTGATGACGGCGCTGCTGTTCGTGTTGTTTGGCTTCAAAAAACACCCGATCCGGCCAGATTTTGTCTGAGCCAGTGAGGCTTTGCATAGCTTCAAATAAATATTGCGGGCCGATCAGCAGACGGGATTCCATCAAATTGGTGACCACGGTAATATCGCTGGCAGCGGCTTCTTGGCATTCTTCCAAACTGCGCACGCTATGCCCGACTTCCAGACCAATGTCCCATAAAAAAATCAGAAAATTCTCAATTCCGGTCTTGGTGTCATGATTGAGGACATTTTCGTAAAGAATCAACAAATCAATATCAGAACCCGGATGTAGCTCTTTGCGGCCATAGCCGCCCACCGCGATCAGCGCCAAGCCGTCTGGCTGCGGCCAGTCATAGAGTTTCCAGGCTTCACGCAAGATTTGATCGACCAGCCAAGCCCGCGCCGGGATAATTTCATACACCAAGCGGCTGCTTTCAAAACGTCCGTGTAATATTTCGTCACCTTTTTTTAAGGCTCCACGAAACACGGGGATCGGCGTATTGCTGTCCTGTAGCGCCTGCGTGAAAGCCACGGGATCGAAAAGCTGGGGGTCGGTCGAGGTGTCTGAGTAATACATAATGGTTGCTGTCTGCCCAAGTGATTTTTTAACAAGCGGTCTATGGGATAGTATGTCATAGACTGCGGATCAAGCGACCGTGGCAGCTTGCAAAAAATTTCGTTACGCGGCCTGGGCTGAGCCTGCTTGCTGCAACCCAGATTGCCCAGCAGACCGCATATATGAGACAATTCTTATATTGCGCATAAGCCGCATAAACCACGCTTATTGGTCTATTTGTCAAGTTTTATGGTGTTTTCGTGGCAAATAGGCTATTAATCCGTACCTAGACTGCGCGATGAGTGCCTTGGGTGCTTGTCGGCTGCCAGGTTCCAGCGCCAATGGCGTATGGCGTATTTCCTTAAAAACGACAGGGGTGAAATGTATGGATAAAACGTATTACGATGCCGTCTCGCAAATGGAACAGATGAACATCGATAAAGAATATCAATTGGGCTGGATGGGTGGTTATTTGAACAACCCTACCCGTGAAGAACAGCGCCTGACCGAAGCCTACGAAGCGGGTTACGAAGACGGCGGCAATCACGTTACCGATAACTTTGGCGAATGGGTTAAATAAACGGCCTGTTGCTGAGTAAACGCCCGCGCTTCCACTGGACGACGCGGGCGTTTTTTTTTGGTTTAACCAGAGGGAGGCGTGTGAGATGGCTAAAATTCTAATGTATTCAACACGGATTTGTCCTTATTGTGTGCGGGCTGAACGCCTATTACAGCAAAAAGGCATGACCGTGACGAAAATCCTGGTCGATCATGATGCTGCACAAATGCAGCACATGATTCAAATCACTGGGCGTTATACCGTGCCCCAGATTTTTATCAATGACACGCATGTCGGTGGCTATGATGATTTGGCCGCGCTGGAACGCGCTGGTCGGTTGGATGCGCTCTTGGCCATGCCTGACTGATAGGGTTCTGGATTGTTGAGTTATTTTGCAGCTTTTTTCTGGGCTTCGGTCAAAATGCCGCGCAGCAATTGCACTTCGGATTCTTCCAAGCAAGCCCGATTAAACAAACGATAGAGACGGCGTAACGTGCGTTTGGGTTTGGCGGGATTAAAAAAGCCGATGTCTTGTAAGGCTTGTTCGAGGTGCGCATAAAAATGTTGCATGGCTTCGCCGCTGGCGGGCGGGCTGCTCATGCTGGCTTGGCGCACTGGTGCGGACGGCGCTTGACCGGCTAACCAAGCACAGCGTATTTCATAGCTGAGGACCTGTACGGCAGCCGCTAGGTTCAAAGAGGAATAGTTGGGATTGCTGGGAATGCGCACCAGCGCATGACAGCGATCCAATTCTTCGTTACTCAAACCCGAATTTTCCCGTCCAAACAACAGCGCCACTGTGCCGCCTTGCGCCTGTTCGAGGAGCTTGCTCGCTGCGGCTCTCGCCCCCAAGGCGGGCCACGGCAGACTGCGGTCGCGCGCGCTGGCTCCCAACACCAAACGGCAGTCGCTCAGCGCTTCGTCCAGGCTGGTACAGACTTTGGCACGCATCAGCACACTGTCGGCCCCAGAAGCGCGGGCGGTGGCTTCAGCACACGGAAATTGCTGGGGTTTGACTAAGGCCAATTGACTCAAGCCCATGGTGTGCATGGCGCGGGCAGCAGCCCCGATATTGCCAGGATGGCTGGTTTCGATCAGAACAAGACGGATATTATCAAGCATGGTGGCAAGTTATCGCAGCGGTGAGAAAAAAAGCGCAGCCTGAATGGCCGCTGGCCTGCGCAGTGTAGTGCAGCCACGATTTTCACACAACGCGCAGCGCTCACCTCATTGCCGCCTAAAACCGCTATAATCTGGCCAGTCTCGACTCTTGCACCACGGAACTTGCCATGTATCCTTTCGCCTTTTTACTGTGTTTCAGCCTATGCTCAGGCCTCGCCAGCGCAGCAACGCCAGACCACAACGCGCTGGACAACGGCGACCGCGCTTTTCGTCAGGGCCATTATCAGCAAGCCGTGCTGAGTTGGGAGGCGGCGCTGGCCGACAGCGCGGGTGAGTCGCGCATCGACTTGCTGACCCGTTTAGCGGGTGCTTATCAGGCGTTAGGCCGTCACAAACAGGTGTTTATTCATCTCGACCAAGCGTTGCAGCAACTGCCAGAAGCCGACACGGTGCGCCGTGCCCAGGTGCTGGGACAGTTCAGCGATGCGTGGTTGAGCATTGGCGATGTGGCAGCCGCTGAGGAGTTTGCCGAACAAGCGGTGACGGCAGCGCGCCAAACCGCCGCCCCGCTGATCTTAGCCGCCGCACTGAATAACCGGGGCAATGTGTTAGCGATGTTGCCCGATTATCCAGCGGCGCTGGTGGATTACCGCGAGGCAGCTCAGTTGGCCGAAGCGGCCCAAGATCAAGCGCTGGCCTTGCGTGCCCAGCTTAACCAAGCGCGGGCACTGCTCAAGCAAAACACAGCGGCAGAGGCACTGGCTTTGTTACAGCGCTTGCAAGCTCCAGTTGCGGCACTCGGTGCCACGCAGGCCGGGCTGGATGGCGGCCTGGCTTTAGCGCTGCTGCTGCGCGATGTGGCCCGTGCGCCCGAGTTACCCGCCGCCACGCAGGCACAGGCAGCCCGCCAAGCCGCGCAATTGTTACAAAGCAATGCCGCTACCGCAGAACAACTGCAAGCCACCCGCAATGCGTCGCTGGCCTTTGGGGAATGGGCGCAACTCTACGAACAGGCGCAACGCTATCAAGACGCTTTGGCGTTGAACCGCCGTGCGGTATTTTTCGCCCGTCAAGGTGATAATCCAGATGTTTTGTATCGCTGGCAATGGCAGACCGGGCGCTTGTTCAAAGCGCTGGGACAGCGCGAGGCGGCAATCACGGCCTATCGGGAAGCGGGCGTGACGCTTGGCCCGATTCAGCAAAGTTTAGAACTGGGCTTGCGGCGTTTACCGCCGAGTTTTGATGAAGCCGTGCGCCCGGTGTATTACGAACTGGCCGCCTTGCTGCTGGACAAGGCAGCGGCACAGCCGACCCAGCGTCAGCATTGGCTACGCGAAGCCCGCGATACCATCGAATCCGCCAAGCTCGCGGAATTACAGAATTATTTTCAAGACGAATGCGTGCGTCTGGCCAGCGCCCGCCCGACTTCCGTGGATGCACTGCCCGCCAGCACCGCCGTGCTGTACCCGATTCCACTGGCTGACCGTTTGGTGTTGTTACTCAGTCGGGCGGGACAGATTCAACAATTCACGGTCGCGGTACCGGCTGCAAAACTGCGCGAAACGGTGCAAAGTCTGCATTTACGTCTGCAAAATCGCGCCAATGCACGTTTCATGTATGACGCCAATACGCTGTATGACTGGTTAATTCGCCCCTTAGAAGGCGCATTGCGCAGCCAAGGGGGCGTCGATACGCTGGTGGTGGTGCCGGATGGTGCGTTGCGCACGATTCCGTTTGCCAGCTTACACGATGGCAAGCAATTCCTGATTCAAAAATATGCGCTGGCCACCACGCCGGGTTTGAGCCTCACTTACGCCCACGCGATTGACTGGCGTAACAGCCGTGTACTGCTGGCGGGTCTTTCAGAAGCGGTACAAGACTATGCGCCCTTGCCAAATGTGCCTAAGGAATTGGCGACCATCCAGGCCACCACCGGCGGCACCGTGCTACTGAATGCAGACTACACCTTGGACAGTTTTCGCACTTACATGCGCAACACCGGTTATTCGGTGATCCATCTGGCGACTCACGGCGAATTTGACGCCGATCCCGAATACACCTATGTGCTGGCCCACGACGACAAATTGCACATGGATGCCTTGCAAGACATCATCGGCCTGAGCCGTTATCATGAAAAACCCGTAGAATTATTGACTCTGAGCGCCTGCAAAACCGCCGCTGGTGACGACCGCGCCGCACTGGGCTTGGCGGGCGTAGCTATCCGAGCGGGCGCAGGTAGCGCACTGGCGACGCTGTGGTTTGTGGATGACGAAGCCACTTCTTTGATTGTCACCGACTTTTACAAAAACTTATTGAGTACGCCGGGTTTGTCAAAAGCCAAAGCCTTGCAACAAGCGCAAGTCAAACTGCTGACTCAAGTGCGCTATCAGCATCCCACCTATTGGGCCGCGTTTTTGCTGATTGGCAATTGGTTGTAGTGTTCTCCCTTTGATGTTCCCTTCCCTTCGACTTCGCTCAGGGCAAGCGGCTCCGCTCAGGGAACGGGCGGCGGCGTTTCCTTTTGTTCCCTTCGGCTCCGCTCAGGGAACGGGTCAATGCCGTTCCCTGAGCGGAGCCGAAGGGAGCGCAGGCCCGGCTTGCAGGCCCATAATAAACGCCCAAGCCGCCGCCGCAACCGGCATCACCGACAAACGATTACCCCGCCGCAACAAAGCCAGCTCACTGAGTGCCGGATAAGTCCGCAACTCGCTGAGCGAAACCGTGCGCGGAAAGTGCGCCACATAACCCACATCCACCAGATACCAACGTGGCTGAGCCGGATCACTTTTCGGATCATAATGCGGGTTATCAGGTGCAAAAGCCGTGGGATCGGGATAAGCGGGGGTCAGAATCTCCATGACGCCGACTATCCCCGGCATCGCACAATTGGAATGATAAAAAAACGCCAAATCTTTAGGCTGCATCTGATCACGAAACCAATTGCGTGCCTGATAATTGCGCACCCCGTCCCAGGGTTCACGGCCTTTGCGTTGTAAATCATCAAGACTGAATTCACTGGGTTCGGATTTCATTAACCAATATTGCATGAGATTTCCTGGGTGAATGGCGTAAGCTGCAAGCACACTTAGTGTTGTCCCAGCGTCGCCCCAAGCAGGCGGGCGGTGATGTCCACTATCGGGATAATCCGGTCATAGGCCATGCGGGTAGGGCCGATCACGCCCAGCACGCCCACCACCGCGCCATCGGCTTGATACGGGGCGGTCACGATGCTGTAGGCGTCCAGCATGTCATAGCCGGATTCTTCGCCAATAAAAATCTGTACCCCTTGAGCGTTCACGGCTTGATCCAGCAAATGCAGAATGTCGCGCTTTTGGTTGAAAGCGGCAAACAACTGGCGTAGCTTGTCTACGTCGGACACTTCAGCCGCATTCATGAGGTTGGTTTGTCCGCTGAGGACGTAATCGCCGCTGAGGGTGTGGGTGGAGATAAAGGCTTTATCGGCCACTTCTATCGTCATTTGCATCATACTGTCCATCAGACAGCGGGTGTCGCGCATTTCATTGAGTAGGCTGGCGCGCACTTGTTGGATGTCTTTGCCCGCAAAGGCGGCATTGAGATAGTTGGCTGCTTGCTGTAATTCGGCGGGTTGATACTGGCGCGTGGTGTGGATGATGCGATTTTGCACTTCTTCTTCGTTGACCACTAAAATCACCAAGACTCGGCGATCTGAGAGCGGCAAGAACTCGACATGTCGCAGTGCCTGGGATTCCCGTTTGGGCAGCATCACCACCCCGGCGAGGTGGGTGATTTCTGACAACAGGCTGGACACCTGCAATAAGGTGTCCGGGACGCTGCATTCCTGGGGTTTCATGAATTCACGCTGCAAACGCAGGGTGGCTTCCACCGTCAGGGGTTCAATTTTTAATAAAGTATCGACAAACACCCGATACCCCTGCACAGTAGGAACACGTCCTGCTGAGGTGTGCGGGGCTTTGATCAGTCCCATGTCTTCGAGGTCTGCCATCACGTTACGGATGCTGGCCGGACTCAGCTCTAGCTCGCCTTCTTGGGCGAGAGTGCGTGAGCCAACGGGTTGACCATCGCGGATATAGCGTGTCACCAGTGCCCGGAGTAACACTTGTGCCCGCTCATTGAGGACGGGCTTTTTTACAGATTTTGCCATGTCTTATACTCATTCGCGGAAACAACAGGTAAAATCCACTTTTCGCCGACAACTTTAGCACTCTCCCCAGGCGAGTGCAAAATACTGCCACCATGCACCAGTTTAGAAAGATCGGTTTAATTGCCAAAACCCAACACCCTGGTGCCAGCAACACCCTCCAGGCGCTGATTTATTATCTACGCGAACGGGAACACACGCCCTTGTTACACAGTTCTAGCGTGGACGCCTTGCCCCGTCACGGCTTGCCGATTGCGAACACTGAAGAGCTGGGCCAGCATTGTGATCTAGTCGTCACGATTGGCGGCGATGGCACTTTGTTACAAGCGGCACGCTGGCTGGCGCGGTTTGAAAGTCGTTTAGTCGGGATCAATTTGGGTCGTCTGGGCTTTCTGGCCGACATCCACCCCAGCAACATGACGGAACACTTAGACAGCATTTTGGGCGGGCATTTTTCGGAAGAAAAGCGCTTTCTCCTGCGTGCTGCGGCCTATCGCGGTGAGACTTGTCTCAATCAAGGCAGTGCCTTTAACGACGTGGTGATCCAAAAGTGGAACACCGCTCACATGTTCAGTTTCACCACTCGAATCAACGGGCATTTACTCGGTAGCCAGCGCTCAGACGGCTTTTTAATCGCCACCCCCACTGGTTCCACCGCCTATTGTTTATCCGGGGGTGGGCCAATTTTACATCCGTCGATCAATGCTTTAGTGCTGTTGTCGATGTTTCCCCACACCCTCAGCAATCCGCCTATCGTGGTGGACGGTGACAGTGAAATCGAAGTCACCATCAGCATCGAACAACAGACGCAAGCCCAATTAACCTGCGACGCCGTGCTTTGCCAGACCTTGCTACCCGGAGATCGGGTATTAATCCGCAAACACCGGCATATTTACCTAGTCCACCCTCCTGGTCATGACCATTACGCCACGTTACGCGGCAAACTGCACTGGGGACGGGAACCCTGAGCGCATGACTCAATTATCCCTCATGGAATCGCGGCGTGTTACACCAGCTCAGTATTAAAGACTTCGTGATCGTCAGCCAACTCGAACTGGACTTGGGTGCTGGCTTGACTATCGTCACTGGCGAAACCGGAGCTGGCAAATCGATCCTCATCGAAGCGCTGGCTTTATTGTTGGGAGCCAGAGCCGACAGCGGCGTGATTCGCCAAGGTTGCGCCCAGGCCGAACTGATGGGCCGTTTTGAACTCACCGCCTTAGCCCGCGCTTGGTTAGACGAACAAGGACTAGACAGCGGTGGCTGTTGTTTGTTACGCCGTGTCATCGCCCGCAATGGCCGTTCTCGCGCCTTTGTCAACGGCACCCCAGTCACCGTACAAGCGCTCGCTGCGCTGGGTGACTGTTTGGTGGATATACACAGCCAACACGCCCACCAATCGCTGTTATCCGCAGACACCCAGCGCCAATTGCTCGATGGGATGCAACAACCCAATCCACAGTTACAAGCCGTCATGCAAGCCTGGGCGGATTGGAAAGCCCTGCGCGAAGCCCTGCTGGCCTTGGGAGGCAATCAACAAGATCGTGACGCGCAACTGGCCTTGCTGCGTTACCAAGTTGCCGAATTTGACAAGCTGGGCGTGACCCAAGCCGACTTGGCTGATTTGGAACAGGAACACCGCCGCCTCGCCCATGCCGGACAATTGCTGGAAAGCGCTCAAACCGCCTTGGATTTGCTCGACGACGAACAGGGCGGGGCCGCGCTGAACAAGCTGTACCGCGCCAGCCGCAGTTTAGACCACGCCCAAAACCACGACCCGCGTCTTCGCCCCATGCTGGAATTGCTCGACAGCGCCTTGATTCAAGCACGCGAAGCCAGTGAAGAACTCAGCCATTATCTGGCTGCGCTCGATGTCGATCCGCAACGCTTAGAGCAAGTCGAGCAACGGATTGCCCATCTGCAAGACCTGGCGCGTAAACACCAGATTCGGGTCGAACAACTGCCCGCCCATGACGCCGCCTTACGCGCTAAACTCGACGCTTTAGAGCATCACGAACAACGCGCTGCGACACTAGAACAAGAGCTACGCAGCAGCCTGCGTGCTTATCACCGCGCCGCCGCGCAACTCTCTAGCCAACGCCAACACACCGCCGACGCACTCGGTTTAGCCATCACCGCCAATTTACAACGCCTGGGCATGCCACACGGACGCTTGGTGATCGCAGTCACTCCGCAACCCGAAGCACCACCATCCGCCCAAGGCACTGATCTCATCCAGTTTCTGGTTAGCGCCAACCCTGGCCAACCACCGAAACCGCTGGCTAAAGTCGCGTCTGGCGGCGAACTCTCGCGCATCAGCCTGGCGATTCAAGTCATCACCGCTCAAGCAGGCGGCGTCGGCACCCTGGTGTTTGACGAAGTAGATGTGGGCATCGGCGGCGGCGTGGCCGAAATTGTCGGTCGTCAACTGGCTGAACTCAGCCGCCAACGCCAAGTGCTGTGCATCACCCATCTCCCGCAAGTGGCCGCCTGTGGCGATCAGCAGCTACAAGTCAGCAAAACCAGCCACGACAACCAAACCGAAGCGCATATCCAGCGCCTCAATCCGGCACAACGTGTTCAGGAAATTGCCCGAATGCTCGGCGGCCTAGAAATCACCGCCCCCACCTTGGCACACGCCAAAGAAATGCTGGCCTGGCGCACCGCGTCGGATCACGCCAGTGCTGGACATGATTAAAGAAATCTGCACGCTACTACTCAGCGGCCTGCTGCTCAGCGGTCTGGCTGCGCAAATCATCGGTGATTACACGGTGTGGCTGGCATGGCTAGGCTATTTGCCCCTGCCATTCATCGCCGTGGCCGCCTTAGGCTGGGATCTGTTATGGCGCGGGCGTAGCGGTCTTCTGGTCAAGCCACGCTTTGCATTGAGCGGCTTGTCCATCTTCAGCCTAATCTGGGTATTCATGACCCTGCAAGGCTTTGCAACAGGCCAAGATGGCCCGCACAAGACACCGCAGCTCACCCTGTTACAGTGGAATATTCGCTGGGGCGGTTATCATCCTAAGCAAGATTTGCCCACGATTGCCCAGCGTATTCTCCAATATCAGCCAGATATTGTGGTGATTAACGAGGCACCAAGCTCAGCCATTTATCAGCAACGATTTCAACAGGCTTTAGGCCAAGCCTATCCTGCACACGCTCAGGCCGAGCCGGTGATGTTGCTTTCACGCTGGCCCATTCACACAGAACAAACGGTGTCTTTCCAAAATGGCATGGGGTTAATCGCCACAGTGACCACGCCGACGCAAACCCTACGCATTTTGGTGGTGGACGGCGTGCGCGACCTCACCCAACCGCGTGCCTTATTGTTAGATAGCATTGCCGCCTTTTGTGAACAAGCCAAACAACAAGCGCAACCCATTGATATTATTGCCGGAGATTTTAACGCCCTGGGGCGTAGCCGTGGTTTTGATGCCTGGACTCAATTAGGCTATCAATTAGCCGCCCAGGTTGCTGGTGTGTGGCGAGGAAGCTGGATGGCAGGATTGCCTTTATATGACATAGACCACGTTTGGTTACAGGCGGGATTTCATGGAATTCAAGTGGCATTTTTCAGTGATGCAGTACCCGACCACCGTGGACAAGTGGTGAGATTTCATTTGCCAGACGTGAGTGAATCATCAATTATCACGCAGCAACACCGGCAAGGCGGCTTTCAAATAAATAAACATAGACCAAACGGTTAATAAAGCTGCCATGTATAGCAAAACATATCCGATTTCAGCCACGGGAACCACGTCAAACAACGGTTTTTTATAAATCAGAAAGCCCATTGCAAACATCTGCATCGTGGTTTTGAGTTTACCCACATCAGAAACTGCCACGTAGTCCCGTTTTCCTTCGACGGCCATCCATTCGCGTAAGGCAGAAATCACAATTTCACGGCCTATAATAATCGCGGCGGGTATCGACATCCACGGCCCTGGATACGATTCAACTAAAAGTACCAAGGTCACGGCGACGATTAATTTGTCTGCCACCGGGTCGAGAAAAGCGCCAAAAGCACTGGTCAGGCCATATTTGCGCGCCAAATAGCCATCAAACCAGTCGGTGATAGTGGCAAGTGCAAAAATCAGCATGGCGGCGATGTGTGACCAGGCAACGGGTAGGTAGAAAGCCGCCATAAACACGGGGATCAGCGCAATACGCATCAGGGTCAAGAAATTGGGGAGGTTCTTCATAGCGGCTTCCAAAGACGGTCAACAGGCGGCGGGGTTATTCGTGAAAAACAGCATAAATCTTGTGAGCCAGGGCGCGGCTAACTCCCGGTACTTTGCTTAAATCCTCAATACCAGCCCGTTGGATGCCTTGCAGGCCGCCAAAATAGGTGATGAGTTGGTGGCGGCGACGCGGGCCTATGCCTGCAATGTCTTCTAACACCGAGACTTTGCGTGCCTTGGCGCGGCGCTGGCGATGTCCAGTGATGGCAAAGCGGTGCGCTTCGTCGCGTATCTGTTGGATGAGGTGTAGGGCTGGCGATTCTTTCGGCAGTATAAGTGGCTGTGGATCATCGGGCAAGAACAGAGTTTCCAGGCCCGGTTGACGGGTAGGACCTTTCGCCACGCCGAGCAGTAACACGCCGCTGAGTTGTAATTCTTCAAGTACCGCCTGCGCTTGGGCTAATTGGCCTTTGCCACCGTCTACCAGCAAAATATCTGGCAACGGCCCAGCTTCCTCGCGCACCCGTCGGTAACGGCGTTGTAGGGCTTGGTGCATCGCCGTGTAGTCATCGCCGGGTTGGATGTCTTGGATGTTGTAACGCCGGTAATCGCTGGGGCGCGGGCCTTCGAGGTCGAACACCACGCAGGCGGCGAGCGTGGCTTCGCCGCTGGTGTGGCTGATGTCAAAGCATTCCAGGCGCTGGGGTAATTCTTCCAGTTGGAGCGCCACTGCCAGGGCGCTGAGGCGTTCGCGGTGTTGGCTGGGGCGACGTTGTGCCAAGCTGAGCTGGGCATTGTCTTCGGCCATCGCCAGCCAGTGGGCGCGGGTGCCGCGTACTCGCCGATGGAAATGCACGGTGCGTCCCAATTGGCTGTGCAAGGCGGCGGCCAGGGTGTCTAGTCCCGCTAGGTCAAGATTCAGCAAGATGTCTGACGGTAAATCTCGGTTGTGCGCCAGGTAATATTGCGGCAAAAACGAGTCGAGAATGTCGGCAGCGCTGGCGTCTTGGGTGTGGATCGGGAAATAGGCTTGGCTGCCCAAATGGCGTCCATCGCGGATCGACAGCACTTGCACGCAGCCGATGCCGTCGTTGGCTAAACAAGCCACCACGTCGAGATTTTGGTGGCCTTCGGTGTCCATGTATTGGCGTTCTTGGATGTGGCGCAACCGGGTGATTTGATCGCGGTACAGTGCCGCCTGTTCATAGGCCAGTTGGGCGGCGGCGGCGTTCATTTTTTCCACCAAAGACTCGATCACGGCCAGGCTTTTTCCTTCCAGGAATAACACAGCGTGGCGCACGGCTTCTTGATACTGGGCGGGGCTGATCAGGCCGACACAGGGCGCGGTACAGCGTTTGATTTGGTGTTGTAGGCAAGGTCGCGAGCGGTTGCGATAGAACACCTCGCTACATTGGCGCACTGGAAACAATTTTTGTAATAAATTCAAACTTTCATACACCGCCCGTCCATTTGGATACGGGCCAAAATAGCGGCCTTTGGCGTGTTTTGCGCCACGGTGTATGCCTAAGCGGGGGAATTCATCGTTTGACAAATAGATAAACGGGTAACTTTTGTCATCGCGCAACAAAATATTGTAAGGCGGCAGCCATTGCTTGATCAGGTTATGTTCCAGCAATAAGGCTTCGGTTTCGGTGTGAGTGGCGGTGATTTCAATGTGTTCGATGCGCAGCACCAGTGCCCGATTTTTGGGGCTGAGCCGTTGGCTGTCGCCGAAATAACTGCTGACTCGTTTTTTTAGATTTTTGGCTTTGCCAACGTAGAGGATTTCACCGGTGGCTGAAAACATCCGATAGACACCAGGCTTACTGGTCAAGGTGGCCAGAAAGGCTTTGGCATCAAATGCCATCTCACAATCCATTTAATAACTGACGTGCTTGGGCAAACACCGCTTGAAACATGGGCGCGGTCAGTCGTTTGGTTTGGGTGTTATAACGGCTGCAATGATAGGAATCGAGCAACCACAATCCGCCCGGCAGTGCGTGCTGTGCCGCGTGGGCAAATTTGGCGGCGCTTGGGGATAACTCCCGTGCCCGCAACACAGCTTGGTGCGCCACGGTGCCCAAGGCCAGTAACACCGTGCCGACGGGTAATTCGGTTAATTCCGCAGTCAGCCAAGTATTACAGGTTTTTATTTCAGCCGTGGTGGGTTTATTGGCGGGCGGCAAACATTTGACGGCATTGGTGATCCGGCAATTCAGCAATTGCAGCCCATCACCACGGTGCGTGGATAAGGGTTGGTTGCTGAAACCAAAATCACACAGGGTTTGATAGAGCAAAATACCCGCATGATCGCCAGTGAACGGGCGTCCACTGGCATTGGCTCCATGTAAACCGGGGGCAAGGCCGACGATGATCAGGCGCGCAGCGGGATCACCGAAGGGCAAGACCGGTTTGGCATAATAAGTCGGCCAAGCGCTACGCACCTCGGCCAGGTGTTGAGCCAGACGCGGACAGTGTTGGCAATTTTCAAGCGGGAGTTGCGACATCGGCTTATGCTGACCAAAAAAACGGCAGGATTGAATCACGTCGTAGGAGCGCCTTGCAGGCGCGATTGCTTCGACTATCGCACCTGCTAGGCGCTCCCACAGTGGCTAGGTTCAATCACGCAACACATATTCCGTGCCGCAATAGGGACAGCGCACCATATTGCCCACGCCAGACACCGCTAGAAACACCCGGGGATGGGCGTTCCACAGGGGCAAGCCTGGCAAAGGACAATGCAACGGCAAATCGGCACGGTTAAGCTCGTGACGGTGCCCCACGGGCATAGACGCGGCGGGCGTCAGTGGTGTTTTTGCGGGCGTGTGCATCAGGCTTCCCTAAACGTAGCTCAACCAGTCGGTGTGGGCGGGGTCACGGCCATGCACCACATCGAAGTATTTGCGTTGCAGACGTTCGGTGATCGGCCCACGGACGCCGCTGCCTATGGCGCGACCATCCAGTTCACGGATCGGCGTGACTTCCGCAGCAGTGCCGCTGAAAAAGGCTTCATCGGCAATATAGACTTCATCGCGGGTCAAATGTTTTTCCCGCACTTCCAAGCCCATCTCTGCTGCCAGTTTCATCAGGGTTTGGCGGGTAATGCCGTTGAGGGCAGAAGTCAACACTGGGGTGTAAATCACCTCATCACGCACCACAAACACATTTTCGCCGCTGCCTTCAGCCACATAGCCTTCCGCATCCAGCAACAGCGCTTCGTCGTAACCACAGGCCAGCGCTTCTTGCAAGGCCAGCATGGAGTTGGCGTAGTTGCTGGTGGCTTTGGCCTTGCACATGGTGATGTTGACATGGTGGCGGGTATACGACGAGGTGCGAATCCGTATGCCTTTTTCCATGCCTTCTGCGCCCAGATAAGCCCCCCAAGTCCAGGCTGCCACAGCGACATGAACCTTGAGGTTGTCTGCACGCAAGCCCATGCCTTCGGAGCCATAAAAACAAATCGGGCGGATATAGGCGCTGTCCAATTTGTTTTCGCGCACCACCTCGCGGCAAGCGGCATTAATCGTGTCTTTATCGTAGGGCACACCCATTTTCAGAATATGGGCGGAGTCAAACAAGCGGCGGGTGTGTTCTGGCAGGCGAAAAATCGCCGCGCCCTGTGCGGTTTGGTAAGCGCGTAAGCCTTCAAACACGCCCATTCCGTAATGCAGGCTATGGGTCAGCACATGTACGGTGGCTTCACGCCAGGGCACCAGCTTACCATCAAACCAGATGACACCATCGCGGTCATCCATCGACATAGGGATTCTGCTCCTTGAAACTGACTCAATAATGAGTGGACGCTAAAGCCTGTGACCAGCGTTTATCAGTCCACAGGCGGTGTGGCATTGCAGGTCTTGGTGTTCGGTGAAAACCAAGCTGCCTGCTCGCGATCATCGCTGATCTTCAGGGATAAGTCCAGGTGTCAGTCCGTTGACGACACGCAGGCCGGACAAGCACCGGTGCCGCAAGCGGGCGAAGGCGCTTCTTTGGCGGCAGGCTTTTGACCGCCCTTGAAATCGGTTTCATACCAACCACTGCCCTTCAAGCGGAATCCTGCCGCAGAAATCAATTTTTGTAACTGGTCGGTATTGCAGGCAGGACAGGTAAGCAACACGGGATCGCTCATCTTTTGAATGACTTCGAGTTGATGACCACAAGCGGTACAGGCATATTCATAAATAGGCATAACATTCTCCACGCTGTTTTTCAGAAAACCAAGCGGCAGGTTCGCCACGCTTGGTTTAGAAGGCAATTAACCACCCCTGATAATCAGGGTATACACAGGAATTTCAAGGTGGACAACGGTCACGCCTCATCGTGAGCCGCTGTCCTCACGGACTCAGCAACGCTCAGACTAAAGCGCAGTCGGTGGGTGAGCGGGCCAGCGATAACAGGGTTTCTTCAAATGGCGAGGGTTTGTGTATGCAGTAACCTTGGGCATAATCGACCTCTAAATCCATTAACATAGTGCGAATAGCATCGGTTTCTACAAATTCAGCAATGGTTTGCAAGCCAAAAGTATGCGCAATTTGGTTAATCGCAGACACGATAGCGCGATCACTGGGATCGTGCAAAATGTCACGCACAAAACTGCCATCTATTTTCAAATAGTCCACCGGCAATTCTTTTAAGTAAGCAAAAGAAGAAAGACCCGTGCCAAAGTCGTCCAGTGAAAAACGGCAGCCCATTTTGCGCAAGGTCTTAATAAAATAACTGGCTTTGGCTAAGTTGCTCACTGCCACGGTTTCTGTGATTTCAAAACAGATACTCTGCGGTGCAATCTGGTATTGCTGAAATAATTGCCGGATATGATTGAGCATGTCGTCATCGGTCAGTGAAGCCCCCGATAAATTAATACTACAGGTGACAAACGCACAGGGTTCATCAGCCTGTTGCTGGCAGCGATGCAAGGTGCTAAATGCCGCTTCCACCACCCAATTATCCAGTTGCTGCATCAGATTATAACGTTCAGCGGCGGGGAGAAAGGTATGCGGCAACACGATCACACCTTGTTCATCGCGCATTCGCAGCAACACTTCAAAATGCAAATGGTGCGTCTCAGTGGTGCGCAGTGGCGCGATGGTCTGGCAATATAACACGAGGCGTTGTTCTTCTAGCGCGTTGCGTATCCGGCTGACCCAGTGCATTTCCCCTTGGCGTTTGAGGATGTCGCGATCATCGGGCTGGTGAACGTGAATCCGATTACGGCCTTGCTCTTTCGCGGCATAACAGGCTAAGTCAGCCGCGCTCAGCGCATCGACAGGATTGCCAGCCTGCTGATCGAGGATCGCCAGCCCAATACTCACGCCCAGGGTGTAAGTGTGTCCCAACCAGTCAAATCGAAAATTGCTGATGCTGTCGCGCAACAAGGCGGCGCGCTGTTTGGCAGTGTTCAGGGCGCAATCGCTGAATAAAATGCCAAATTCATCCCCCCCTAAGCGTGCCAACAAATCATCGGTTTGCATTTGGCTTTCTAGCAAACTGGCTAACCGGTACAGCAATTCGTCCCCAGCCCGATGCCCGCAAGTGTCGTTAATCACCTTGAATTGATCCAAGTCCAGATACAACAAGGCGTGACGACTGCCGGTGTCGTGGGCGTTTTCCAATAACTGGCGCAGGCGTTCTTCAAAGACTCGGCGATTAGCCAAGCCGGTTAAGGCATCGTGACTGGCTTGCCAGCGAATTTTTTGCGCCATGTCGCGTGCATGACTGACATCACGAAATACAATCACCGCCCCACTGCTGTCGCCATTGTAGTCACGGATTGGGGCGCTACATTCCTCAATTGCGCAACGTTCCCCCCGGCGGTTAATCAGCACCCGGTTGCGGTTAGCGCCCGTGGTTCTTGTTTGTAAGAGATTGGACGGGGCATCCAACGCTTGCTCCTCGGTGTCCTCGTAACTATTGAAAATATCTGGCAAGGGCCGCCCGCAGGCCTCAGCAGCAGGCCAGCCGGTGAGACACTCGGCCACCGGATTTAAATAATCGACCCGTTGTTGGAGATCGGTGGTAATCACCCCTTCGGCTATCGCATCCAAGGTGACTTGCAGCCGCTCCTTTTGTGCGTGCAGATCAATATCGAGCTGACGACGGGCGGTGACATCATCGTATTGCCACATTTGACCCCGAAATTCGCCGTCCACCAAAATCGGCACATAATCATATTCCAGCACCCGTCCGTCATAGAGCTTCAGAAGCTCCCCAAACACGGGTTGGCGTTGCAAGCTGAGTTGTTGACAACGGGCAATAAAACCACCCGCGTCTTCGACGGTACTTTGAATCGCGCTGAACACCGCCTCGGCATTGTGACCCAAGAGCATTTGATCGGGGCGTGGCACGCCAAAGTAATGACAAAAATTCTGATTGACCAGCAACACCTGATGATGTTCGTCTTCCACTAACACGGCATCGTGCATACTGTCTAACAGTTTAGCTAGGCGCAAATTGGCGTCGCTGAGCTTGGTTTCCGTGTCTTTTAATTGGGTCACGTCGGTGTGCGTACCCACCATGCGCAGCGGATGTCCCTGAGCGTCGCGCCGTGCTAAACCCCGCGCCATGATCCAAGCGTAATTGCCATTTTTACAGCGCAATCGACAGACCACTTCGTAACCTGCGGTCTGGCCGCGTAAATGGGCTTGCAAACTGTCCACAACCCGGGGGGCATCGTCGGGGTGAATCAAGTTTTGCCAAGCGGCGTAGTCCGCCGTGATGTCGGTGTCCGCATAGCCCAACATACTTTTCCAACGGCTGGAATAAAACACCACCTGCTGGTTGATGTCCCAATCCCACAGACCATCGTTGGAACCTTGCAAAGCCAGGGTTAGGCGCTCTCGGGTTAAGCGTAATTCCTGCTCGCGTGATTCTAAGGTGTCGAGCATGAGATTAAATTCTCTCGCCAAACGTCCCAACTCATCATGGCGTTGCGTGCTGGCGCGCAACTGTCGCTGACCATTGCGAATATTTTGAGTCAGCCACAACAGTTCATACAGGCTGCGAGTCAAGCCTCTGGAGAGCGCATAGGCAAAGCCCAATCCAATTAAAATCGCGGCCAGGGTGTACAGCAAGCCGTCGCGGGCCACTCGTTGTAAACTCAGGTGATAGTGGGTTTGACTGATACCAATCCGTGCCCAACCCACCAGCAGTTCATTGACCAAAATCGGCACCGCCACGTCAATCAGGTGTCTGTCATCATGTAGGACACGCAATTTTGGATCACCATCTAGCAAGACTTGGCTGGTGGTATCCGCCAAATAGCGCCCCGTCAAACCGGTTTGGCTATGACCCAGCACCCGCAAATCTCGGCTATCGATCACCAGGGCATACTGTAAGCCTGGGTAAGCTTGTAAACTGTGTAAGACTTCCTCAAGTCCCACCACGTCGTTGGCCAGCACCCAACTGCTGCTGTTGACTGCCAAGGTATGCGCCAATCCCACCGTGCTTTCTAAATTACGTGTGTGTAAAAAATCGCGCTGGCGCGAAACCAAATCAATGACAAAGAAGCTCATCAAAACCGCATGTACCAACACGATGCCAAGCATGAGTTGGCGACGAATCGAAGCCGTCCAAAATTGCTGCAATACAGTTATCATGGTCAAGGTGTCACGGCAGCGGGGACAGAGGTAGCGGAGCCTTGATCAACCGGCGCAATCGGCAATTGCTCGGGAGGGCGTAACTCTTGTTCAAAGCGCCGCAAGAATTGGCGCACAGGGGCATAGGTATCGCTATTTGCGGCTTCAAAACGGCTTAATTCCATCGCCGCGAGAATCGCTGCCCCCTCGGGATTTTTATGGAGCTGAAACAACAACTGGCTGACTTGCTCGAGCAAAGCCGTGGGCACATCGCTACGCACCACCAGTCCATTGTTGGGCAAGGGATCGGTGCGCCAGCGCACCTCCAGCGCATTGGCAAGCTCCGGGCGTTCCTTACTGAACGCTTTCCAAGGCGGTGGCCAAGTCGCCCCTGCCGCTGTCTGTCCCAAATAAACATTCATAATCGACGATTCCTGAGAACCCACATAGCGATTTTCAATGTCGCGGTTGATGTCTAAACCTTGTTGGTACAAATACCATTGGGGCATCATGGTGGCGGCTAAAGCAGTGGGGGCCGGATAGCTGACGGCTTTGCCTTTGAGATCGGCCACTGTTTGAATATGGCTGTCTTTACGCACCAGAATAATGCCATAGAAATTCTCATCATCGGCCATTTTGCCAAAAATACGATACCCTTGCTTGGCAGCTTGGACAGTTTGGTAAGGATTGGGTAAAGCGAAGTGAAAATGGCCAGCCAGCAACTTTTCGTCGTAAGCGGCATAATTACGAGAGGCTTCGAGTCTAAAAGTGACGCCGGTGAGATGGGTATTCAAATAATTCATAAGTGGTTGATAAATTTCAAATAAGCGCCGAGGATTGTGTAGCGGGTGTACCCCAAAGCTATAAATATTGTCTTGTTTTGGCGGCGTATCGCGATAAAGCGGTTTATAACTGTCTGTGTCTGGCGCTTGACAAGCTACCGCCAGCAAACCCACTGCTATTAACCACAAAAGCCTTAAGCTGAGCCAGAAATCGGGCCACTTAAGCCAACCGTTGTTCGTCATGAGATGCTCCCTATTTTTTAATAAAATGCGGAATTTATCCAAATGACTCGCTGCCCTCTCAGCTTAGCAAAATTTAGCGACGCTGTGTCAGGGGCATCACAGTGCCGAGTCACCCATGCCATGTTCTTAACCCTATCCGAAGCCAGCTTGCCAGGGCAATCGCATTAAAATTCTTTTACTTATAAATTGATAGTGCCGCTACCTCGTGACAAATTTTTTAGCTTCCCTGCTAAAAAATCACTCGC
>Ga0066601_10000162_pt1 | contig 30582 bp, 28 predicted proteins | sample Medcelwee11metaG_FD_59487 | JGI IMG/M metagenome (GOLD analysis project Ga0066601, IMG submission 59487) | Freshwater pond sediment microbial communities from the University of Edinburgh, under environmental carbon perturbations - Medium... | ecosystem: Environmental > Aquatic > Freshwater >... | reverse complement strand
TTGAGAAATATTTAGCAATCAGTGAGGCGCTGCTGCGCGAAGCCAACACGCCACAGAACCAATTGGATTTGGCTGTCGCCCATAACCGTTTAGGCAATTTGGCAAAGGAGCAAAACAAGTTAGCGGAGGCCCTGTCTTATCATGAGCAATCCTTTGCTTTAATTGCAGCCTTGTATCAAAGTACCCCGACACCTGAAATTGAAAAAGGCTATCAAATCGCATTGCAGCGCGTGACCGAGGCGCGGCAGCGGGTGCAAAAATAACCCACTGCTGGAGTGCCAAGCCGTAGCTTGGCACACTGGTGCGAAGCGACGGCTTCGCACGCCAACAGGATTAGATGAGTGAGAAAAAGGAAAGCCACTATGCTTATCGAATTATCCGAACCACAAGCCAAGGCGCTGCAACAGTATTGCCGCCAGGTGCATATTAGCGAAAGCGAAGCCTTGGGTCAGGCATTAGCACTGTTTTTACCCACGCTGAAAAAGCATCAACCGAGTTTGCGTCAGCACCCGGCGTTTGGGCATTGGCGGCATAAACAGCAAGAGGGTTTGGCATATCAATACCGTCTGCGCGACGAATGGCCGCTATGAGCATTGCGGTTTTCGATACCAATCTGGTTATTGAATAGCCCGTGTAGGGCGGATTAAGGCGCGGTTGGCTTGTGCTGAGCGTAGCCGAAGCATTGCGCCGTATCCGCCGTACTGTGGCGGATACGCTGTGCTTAATCCGCCCTACATCTCTCGCCAAGCCGTCGTTTGGCACTTGCATGGCCGCTATGAGCATTGCGGTTTTCGAGAAGCATTGCACCGTAACGCACCTTGAAACGTTGCGTGATAGCCGAGCAGTCCAGCTTATTTCCAACCCACCGACGCCCCGTTAATTCGGCAGCAACGAAGGTCGTTCCATATCCGCCAAATGGATCGAGTATGAGAGAGTCAGGGTCGCTTGCCTGCTACTTCATTCTCTTTGCTTTTACCCATGACTCATCGCCTTGGTTAAAATATAACATGCCATAAAGTTCATTTGGGTTAATCAATTCAAACCAACCATGACCATCTACCTCATCCATTTCATCATTGCCTGACCAGGTGTATTCGATTCTAAGATTTGTACTGCGCGATTTTTTAAAACGCAAATCTCCTTCTACATAACCAAATATGAATAAACCTTGGTTATCCTCGTAAAACTCGAAATGTCCTGGGCCTTCTGCGTCAATAAAATCCAAATCCCATTGTTCCATTTCAGTGATTTTCCATTTACCAACAATCTTTTTCATGATGATTATCCTGTGGTTAGGTGATTAGAAAACTAAAAAAACAGGCTGAAAAATGAGCCGCTCATCGATCTTGATACAGTTCGGCGTAATGCTGTCCAATGCTGCGCCAATCCCAGGCGGCTACTGCGCGCCGTCCGGCGCTGCCGATGCGCTGGCGTTGGGCGGGGTCATTGATGAGTTCGATGATGCGTTGGGTAAACGCGGTTAAATCGTCTTCGATCAGCAAATCACGTCCGGCCTGGACTGCAATCCCTTCTGCGCCCTTGGCGGTGGCCACCACCGGGACACTGGCGGCAAAATATTCGAGGATTTTCATGCGAGTACCACCGCCGTCTTGCAAAGGCACCACGGCGATGTCGGCGGCGCGGATGTAGGGGGCTACGCTGTCCACCGGGCCGGTGTAAATGAGATCGGGGTGATTGCTGTGGGCTGGCGGATCACGCCCCACCGCCAGACATTTTGGAAAATAGCCCTGGGCATTTAAGGCGGGCAGCAGCGTGCTGCCAATCAGTGCGGCGGCGACGGCGTTGGGTGGATAAACATAGATGCCGTGAAACACCAGCACGATCTCGTCGGCGGTAATGCCGTACTGGGCGCGGATGTCGCTCGGCTTGATGTGACACTGATCGAAAGCCGCCAAATCCACCCCGTGCGGAATCAGATACAGTCTAGCGGGCGGCACCCCGGCGGTGGTGAGACGCTGGCGGTCGGCTTCTGACACCACCACCACGGTGTCGGCACGGCGGCATAACGCCACTTCGTAGTCTCGCAGCCATTGTTTGGCGGCGGCGGGCAGTTGGTAGGTGTGCGCGAGGCGTTCAAATTCGACGTTATGTTCGACGAGACTAAGTTTGCCGCCCAGCAAGGTTTTGGCCCAACGAGCAGCGTCTAAATAGCCAGGAAATTCCGCTTGATACACCTCTATCGACTTTTGCAGGGCGACATACAGCACGCGCAGGCGAAAATTGTTGTCCAGCAACGGGAAGTACAAAAACGCATCGTCACTCGGTACGCCTTTTTCCATCAGCGCACTGCGCAATTGCTCAAAGGGTTTGGCCCATAAGCGGCGCAGCAAGCGGGGATACAGTTCTTCGTGCCATTCGCCTTGACGCACCACATAAAATTTTTCCCGATCTTGGGTGATCACAAACACCGCATCGTAGTGATACGACAGGGCGCGGGCGGTTTGCACGATTTTGACCGCGCCGCCGTGATTGGCCGGGAAAATATCCTGGCGACTGATGATCGCCAAGTTGTGTTGTCCTCGGCGTTCGCGTAGCGGTTGCCAGCACCGTTTCACCAACACCCGATACAACAGGTGTTCGGGATGCCAAGGTAAGTACGGCAAAAGGCGGCGCAGGCGCGTACTCAAGCGGCGTTGTTCGGCGATTTCCTGCCATTGAGTCAAGGCGGCTTGCGCGGCCTGAATTTGGCGGTGTGTTTGGGCTTGCTGCTGTTCCAATTCGTGTAGGCGCAAGCAATCCGCCTGGTGTTGGGCCGCCTGTGCTTGTTGGTGTTGCCAGGCTGTCCAGCGGCGGCGCTCGGCAAGCTGGGCTTCGACTAGATGCACGGCGGCTTGTTGTGCGGCCAACTGCTGTTGGTGGGCTTGGTGATGCGTGAGCGCTTGGAAAAAATCCAGGCGTTTGGTCGAGTAGCGCGGTGTCTGACAAAAACGCTGCAAGGCGCTGAGGTCGGTCTCGCCGCTGGCCACTATCACCAACGGTTCGGTTTTACAGCCGATGCCCGCGAGAAACAACCAAGCGGTGTAGCGGTCTTTGCTGCGTTGATCGGGACACAGCAGCAAGTCAACCCGTCCCAAAGCGTCTAAAAATGCCGGTAGCCAAGTCGCAGGCGGCGGCGTTTCCAGCCAAGGACAACTCGCTAAATCGAGAATTTTCGCCACCCCCGGACTGTCGGGCAAGCGAGACAGCGACGTCCAGTCCTCAAACAACAATAGCGTGGCGGCTGGCATCAGCAAGTCTGCGGTGTCCCGCCAATGCAGCAGGCGAATCGCGGGGGCCAGCGCGGTCGGGCGATGGGTGCCAACCGGCAAGGCGCATTGCACCACACAACCCATGCTGGCGAGGCGATTCAGCAGCCGTTGTCCGCGTGGACTGGGTTTAGTTTGGCAACAGTACAATAGTTGCGGTGCGCTGCTCATGTGGGGCCTCCTGGTTTACGCAGCACGACTTCCATGCTGGAACAACTAAAATCTATCGGGTCTTGAAACCGCGCCGCCAGTTTGGCCTGGGTTTCCGCATCAGGCGGCAAAGCGCCCACATTTTCCAGATGGGCGATTTCAAACGGAGACTCGTTAAACAAGCGCAAATAATCCGCGTAGGTATAGCGGTTAATATGCGGGTTGTCGTAAATCTCGTAGATAAACCGCGCAATCGCCGTTTCATCCCAACGTGGACGCAGACTGGCGGCCAGTTGCTCGCGGTCATACAACAAATGGGCAAACGGCGGCATCAGGCTAGCGTAAGAAGCGGCATCGGGAAAACGAAACCAGTGCCCTTCCCATTCAAACCACAGATGATGACCGATAGCCGATGACCACAGCGGGCCAAAATTGCTGTACAACAAGCCGCCGGGTTTGAGCAGCCGGTACATTTCTAAAAGCGCTTGATCCAAATGATGAATATGTTCAAAGGCGGCGATGGTGTAGATCAGATCGAAACTCTCATCGGCCAGTGGCAAGGCGCAGATGTTGCCATAAGACAAGATGATTTCCGGTGTGACTCGCTTGATTTTGCTGTCCGTTTGCCAATACCAGTTATTAATCCCATAACCCCGGCTCATCCCCTGTTCAGCCAACCGCGCCAGTAAATTGGCGTCATCCGCGCCCACTTCCAGCACGGTTTTGCCGTGTACCCCGGTGTGGCGCAACAAGCCTTGCAGCGCATTGAGTTGATAATCAAAAGGTTGCTGATTCAGCAAGCCTGCATCCGGCGTCACCGGCAACGCGCTGAACAACTCGTCCAGATGCAACTGTCGGCCTTCCGCAGCGGCGCGCACTGGACACAATAAGGGAGCAGCAGGCAGCGCAGGCGGCGGCGGGACTTGGCTACGCCACGGCGCACGCCCGCGCAACAGTGTCCCTAGCCGCCGACTCAGCCGCCGTTCCTCGGCGATCTGCTGCCAAACCGCCTGTTCATGCTGAAGTTTATCCAGTTGATGATGCAAATTCAGCGTGCTTTGCTGTAACACGGTGATTTTGCCGTGCAAAGCTTCTGGGGCAAGCGCTGGCGTGCTGTCTGGCGTTGGCAAGGCGGCCAGCGCTTGGCTGGCTGCCGCTAGACGCGCTGGTGCTTCGTGCTGCTCCCAGGTCGAACCCTGTTGTAGCAAACCGGGCAAATAAAAATGCGGCTGTTTCGCCAGTCGATAGGGTTGACGGCAAAACGCTAACAGCGGCTCAATCGTGCGTTCTTGGTTAAATTCAGCCTGCACCAAGCGCTGTGCATTGCGGCTTTTGCCCGCTAAATCTTCCTGACCGGTGACGATGCGCGTCACCAGCGCTGTCAAAGCAGCAGGATCGTGTTCGGGCAACACCCAGCCTGCGTCATATTCACGAATTAAATCGGCTACTTGCAGAAAATCGTTGCAGATTACCGGCAGGCCGCAACGCAAATAATCGATTACCCGAAATGAAAAACTGAGTTCCCGTTCGCAGTTACGCGCTCCCAATTCGATGCCGACATCCGCCTGCAAGTAATAAGCTTGCATCGCCTCGTAAGGCAACAAATCCGAGGTTTCCAAATAAGCCGCATAACGCGGATCATCCGGCAAACTCAGGGAAACCTGCACATCATCGCCTAACAGCGGATATTTGCCCACAATCAAGCGCAGTTTGCCGCGCTGTGCCGCACTTAAACTTTCCAGCAGCGGCGGAATCCAACCCGAGGGATCGCGCCAAGGCCAAATCACCCCGCCGTACACCAGCACCGGGCCGGTGTCCACTGTGCTTGCTGCGGCTTTCGGGCGTACCGGCAACTCGGGTGCGGTGGAAATCGGCACCAAACTGAGCGCCGAGGCCGGATCGGGCACGCCTGCCAGATGCAGCCAAGGTTCATGAAAATCACGCTGACGGGGGGTGCAACACAGAAAATGGTCGGCACGGTGCAGATATTTCAAATAATCGACTAATTCCAGTTCTAAATCAGCCTGTTCCTGAAACTCGACTTCCAAAAAACGCGGGGCCAACAAGTCCAACACAATCGGTAGGTCTAAATCTGCTGGCAGTTGGCGCAACAAATCCCAATAACCCACCAGCAACAGCGTCGGTGCATAGTGCGCTATCGCCTGCGCCAACTCGGCGGGCGTGGTGTAGGCCGCCAGCGTGAGACCTGCGGGCACTGGCGTCACAGCGGCCTGCGCCGCACTCAACTGCGTGGCATAAATGATTTCAAAGCCTGCGTGGCGCAACCCGGCGGCTAAGGCCAGGGCGCGGATACCATTACCAGTAGCCGCTTGATTGGGCACCGGAAACAGGCCGTGGGTCAGGATAAAAAGGCGAGAAGGCGACAAAAACAGCACTCCTGGTTAGAGGAACAACGGACAGCGCAAAAGCGGCGAATCGGTTCAGGTGCAAACGGCGTGTTTGACCAACACCCGGCCTTGTACCGCACCGTGCAGTATGGCATCCAGATAGTGATCTTTAAGACCGGATAAATCGGTTTCGGTGACTAATTGGGCGAGTGTTTCAACCCGCCAGTCGGTGGCCAGATGTTGCCAAAGTAGCCGACGCAGCGGCAGCGGGCAAGCCACCGAATCTATGCCCAACAAATTAACACTGCGTAAAATGAACGGAAACACCGTGGTCGGCAGCGCAGCACCCGCCACCAGCCCGCAGCAAGACACGCAGCCACCATAACGGGTGGACTTGAGCGCCGTCGCCAAGATGTCACCGCCCACCGTGTCCACCACCCCGGCCCAGCGACTTTTTAACAGCGCTCGATCCGTCTCGTCTTGCAACTGTGCCCGCGACAAAATCTCACTGGCTCCCAAGCTGCGCAAAAAAACCTGGGCCGAGGCTTTACCACTCCCGGCCACCACCGTATAACCCAGCTTGCTCAACAGTGCCACCGCCACGCAGCCGACGCCGCCACTGGCTCCAGTGACCAGCACTTCGCCTTGATCGGGACGCAAACCCGCTTGTTGCAATTTGTACACGGACAGCGCGGCAGTAAAACCCGCCGTGCCGTAGATCATGCTATCGCGCAGACTCAAATCCGCTGGCAAGGGCAACACCCAAGCGGCGGGCACACGGATATAGCCCCCAAAACCGCCTGCGGTGTTCATGCCTAAATCATAGCCCGTCACCAGCACCTCCTCGCCTGCGCGAAAAGCCGGATCGGTACTGGCAACCACATAGCCCGCCGCATCGACGCCGGGCGTGTGCGGATACTGCCGCGTCACCCCGCGATTACCGCTGGCGGACAAGGCATCTTTGTAATTAAGCGACGAATAGGCCACTTGTATCAACACTTCTCCAGCGGGCAAATCGCTGACTTGGCGTTCCACCAGGCTGCGTTGATAACGGCCATCTGGCGTTTCGGTAATCCATAAAGCGGTGAAAGCAGTCATAGGCTGAATCCTGGTGAGCAAAACGTCTCTTTCTAGCAAAAAACTGCCAGTCCTTGCGGGACTGGCAGTTTTAAGCAAACAACCGTGTTAATTTATTTGGTAAACGGCTGTGGACGCGGAGTCTTGTCGTTAGAAGGTGGCAGAATCGGCAACTGGAAACTGGGCTGCTGACCGGTCAACGTCTTGAGGAACGCCACCACCAGGGCATTTTCCGCCTCGGTAAATTTCTTGCCAAGCTGAATCCGGCCCATGGTGTCCACTGCTTGGGTCAAAGTCTGCGCTTCGCCGTCGTGGAAGTAGGGATAGGTCAGCGCGACGTTACGCAAGGTTGGCACCTTAAACATAAAACGGTCGGCGTCCTTACCGGTGACGGCGAACCGTCCTTGCGCCGGATTGTCGGTCTTGTACGGCTCTACTGCCCCCATTTTCTGGAAGGAATTGCCGCCCACCGCTTCGCCGTTATGGCAAGCCACGCAACCGCTGTTCTTGAACAGCTCATAACCCGCTTTCTCATCGGCAGTGATGGCGTCCTGCTTGCCCAACAACCACTGATCAAAACGCGAATGCGGCGTGACCAGAGTCTTTTCAAACTCCGCTATCGCCTGCGTCACTTCATCAATGGTGATCTTGTCACTGTTAAACACTTGTTTGAATTCAGTCACATACTCAGGAATAGAAGCCAGCACGTCGATAGCCAGCGTGTGACTGGAAGCCATCTCGCCCGGATTGGCAATCGGCCCGCCCGCTTGTGCCTTCAAATCGGCAGCGCGACCATCCCAAAACTGCGCCACATTCAAACTAGAATTTAACACCGTCGGCGAGTTGATCGGCCCTTCCTGCCACTTATGGCCGATGGAAGTCCGCAAGTTATCGGTGCCGCCCATGCTCAGGTTATGGCAGGAATTACAAGAAATGAAGCCCGATTTAGACAGGCGTGGGTCAAAGTAGAGCTTTTTGCCCAGTTCGACTTGGGCCAAATTAATTTGCTTCACCGGAGAAATCGGCTGAATCGGCTCATCGGCCAGCACTGGCATCGTCGCCAACAGCGCAGCACCCAGCAGCGTCAAGGAAAAAGTCGATTTTGTCATCACGAATACCCTTATACAATTCACGGCACATGCCGCCGATCTGATTCTAATGACAGACGCCGCAAAAGGGAACCATCCTTGCCGGGAAACGATGACAATCTGCGTCAAAGAGGTGGATTTTGGCCTAGCGCAGACCAGAAAAACCACACAATTTATCATGACAGTGCGATAAAATATGTCTGATCACCACACACAAACCGTACACAAACCGTCAAGTCCCTCATCAGCAAGGAATAAAAATGCCGATTTTACTGGGATTATCTGTGATTTTTCGTAACTACCTATCCCAAAAAAATTTACCGCAGAGACGCAAAGGGCGCAAAGACAAGCCATTCACTTTGGGATTTTTCTCTGCGTCTCTGCGTCTCTGCGTCTCTGCGGTGAATATTGGTTTTAGACAGGTAGGCAGTTACAATCCAGATACGCTTTTTTCATCGGCATAGTCTACCTGCTGCTGGTTGCGTAAGGTCAGATGTAAAGAATGAGGTTTTTTCGACAGGCTAGTATAATGGCCCACTCTGTATTCGGGGCGCTGTTTAGCACCATCGAATGTTCTTACCGCAATTCCATGACCTTAGAATCCTTATGTCTATCGCAGATGTTAGTCTGGCGCTCGCCGGTATTTTTCAATCCGTGGATTTAGTCAAACAAATCGCCCGACAAGGGCGTGCGGCAGAAACGCCGATGCGTACCAGCATCGAGAGCCTGTTAAAATTGGATGCCGAATCCAGCGCGGCGGTGTATGGCGGCGTGGCTGGAGTGCGCAGCGGCTTGACCCTGTTACATGACCAGTTTGGTTATGAAGGCGGGCGTCGCGAGTCTGAACTGTTTCGCTACGCTATCGGTGTGATCGCGTTGGAACGTCGCTTGATGAAAAATCCAGCCATGCTCCAGCAAATCACCGACGGCATCACCCGCGCCCAGGAACAGGTGCGTTTGTTCAACGATACCCTGCATCCTTCGGTGCTGGCCGGACTGGCCGATGTGTACAGCCGCACCTTAAGTACCTTCAGTTATCGGATACAGGTGCAAGGCGATCCGCGTTTTTTACAAAATCCCGACTTGGCTAACAAAGTACGCGCCCTGTTATTGGCTGGAGTACGTTCGGCGGTGTTGTGGCGGCAAAAAGGCGGCAGTCGCCTGCAATTACTGTGGTCACGCGGCAAAATTGTGCGTCAGACTGAAGCCTATTTGCAAACCCTCAAAGGTAATCTGAGTGACTGATTTCGACGGACGTATTTGGCTGGTACAAGACAACGACCACTTGGCTCTGGTGTGTGTCCACAAAATCGCCAAGAAAAAAGTGCAGGCGCTCAATGAAAAAGGCCGCGAACTCAGCTTGGCTGAAGACAAATTATTCTGGCAACACCCGGCACAAGTGCGCAGCGCCCAAGAATGGCCCGCGCTGGTGGAACGCATCCAGCAAAATCTCGCCTTGCTACGCGATGACATCGATTTGCCGTTGTTATGGGAAACGGCTCAGGACTTGGGCAGCAGCGACATTGCCGAGTTAGCGGACTTATATTTTGGCGGTGAGATCACGGTGGAACACCGCGTCGCGCTGTGGCAAGCCTTGGCCTTAGACGGCCTTTATTTCAAGCGTCGCGGCAAAGTCTGGGAACTACGCAGTGCCGCCCAAGTTGAAGAATTGCGCACCCAACGCCTGCGCGAACACCACAAAGCCAACACCCAAACCCTGGCCAGCGATTGGCTGAAAGCCGCCGCCGTCTCACAAAAAACGCTGCTGGTGGACGAATCCATCACGCCGTTTGTCGAGCGCTTGGAATGCTGGCTACACGGCGACAAGGACAAAGACGCGGAAACCTTGATTCACGAAGTGGCCGACAGCAGCAGCCTGTCACCCCGTGAACTGGTGTTTGAAGTGCTGCAAAAAGCTGGACGTATCCCCGCCGATGCCGACCGCGACGTGATCGTGGCCGGACTGAAACCCGAATTTTCTGCCCCAGTCCAAGAAGCCGCGCTGGCTATCGCCGCGTGGTTGCCCGATCCCGCGCAAACCATACACAGCCTGGCCTTCAGCATCGACGACGACGACACCCGCGAAGTAGACGACGCCTTACACATCGAGCGACTGACCGACGGCTGGCGGGTGTGGATCGGCATTTCTGATCCCGCTTGTTTACTCAGCAAAGGCGATGTACTGGATCGCGAAGCGATGCGGCGCGGCACCACCGTGTATTTACCAACGCAAACCGTGCTGATGCTGCCAGAACCCGTCTCCTGCGATCTCGCCAGTCTCAGCGTCGGCGTGGTGCGCTCCTCGGTGGTGATCGAAGTCAACCTGGATTTTCAAGGCCAAGTGCGCGACAGCCGCATCAGCCGTGCAGCGGTACAAGTCGAACAACGCCTGAGTTATCAGGAAGCGGATGCGCTGATTGCCGACGGTCACACTGACTGTGCCCACAGGCTGCGTGAATTCGTACAACTGGCCGCCTTGCGCCGCCAGCAACGCCAAGCCGAGGGTGCGCTAAGCTTCAGCCGCCCGGAATATAAAATCAAAGTCCAGGACGACCAGATCGACGTGACCCTGATCGACCGCGATTCACCCAGTCGCGCCTTGGTGGCGGAATGTATGATTCTGGCGAATCATCTGGCGGGCAAATACGCCCAGTCCCATCAAGTGCCGATTATTTTCCGTACCCAAGAAGCGCCCCAAGAACCGATTCCGCTGGCCTTGCAAAGCGATCCCGTGGCTTTCTCGCGACTGCGCAAGTTGATTAAGCCATCCGCCTTGTCGCTGGCTCCCGGTGCCCACAGCGGCCTAGGCTTGTCGGTGTACACCCAGTTCAGTTCCCCCTTGCGCCGCTTTGCGGATTTGGTGATGCAACGCCAACTCGACGCCCATCTCAACGGCGACACCCTGCCTTACACCCAAGAAGAATTGTTTCAAGTGCTGGCCACCGCCGAACACACCGCCCGTGAATCGCGCACCATCGAAAACGAAGCCAAAAAACGCTGGTTTATGTTTTATCTCAAACAACACTGGCAAGACAAACCGCTGCCAGTGTTAATCCTGGATGTGTTAAAAATCGGTTATAAGGTCGAAATGCAGCCTTGGGGCGTGGACGCCGTGATGAACGGCCCAGGACATTTGCAACCAGGACAGCGGGTCATGACCCAGATTGAACGCATCCGTCCTAAAGCCGGACAAGCACGGCTGAAATACGGCTGGTTGTTGTCAGCTTGATGTGGCAATCGAGATAATCGAAAGACTGATGGGGCGTGGCGAGTTTGCAGCGTTGTTGCGTGCTAATCTCGACGCGGCGTGCCATGAGATGCGTGATACCGCCGGGAACGGTGTCACGAGGGGAGCGGATACGTTGCGCTTATGGCAAAGGCACGCTGGGATACAACACGGCAGGATTCAATGGCAAACCCGTGGGTGGATTGCGATCTGGCTGGGCTGGATTATTGAGATAACGCCGGTAGTCTTTGAAATCGCCATTCAAATTCGCATCCTTAATCACCAGCGGACGTAGGAAAATCACCAATTCACTTTTCACATATTTATCATCGCGATAATTAAACAAATCGCCGACCAAAGGCAGTTTAGAAACCCCCGGCACCGCATCGCTGCCTTGACGCAAGCTGTCCTGCATCAAGCCACCAATCACCGCGATATGACCACTGTCTACTTTTAAGATAGACTCGATTTCGCGCACCTGTAGCACGGGGATTTGATTAACAATATTAAATGAAGCTAATGAAGGACTGGGGTCTTTTACATAACCCACAATGCGTGAAATGGTCGGGCGCACATTCAAAGTGACACTGTCGCTGCTACTGATTTGTGGCGTAATGCTCATAATTAAACCTTCAGGCACGGTGTTCGGTTTACTTTCATAGGTAACTCGGCGAGCAGTGGTGTTAGTCGCGTCGGTTTCTTGTATATTGATGGTAAAATACACCTGATTATCCACCACCCGTAATACCGCTGGTTGATTATTCAAGGCCATGATTTTAGGACTGGATAATACTTTGGTCGTACCATAACGTTCCAGCAGTTTTAAGCTGGCGGCAATATTACCCAACGCACTGGCTGGATTACTATAAGCAAAGGTATAAACCGGCGCACTACCCAGATTAGAACCCGTCACTTGTTGTGTATAACTAGAACCACCTGAAATACGCTGCCAATCTATTCCCGCTTGATATTGATCATTCAGTTGAATTTCAACAATGGTCGCTTCTATTAAAACTTGTCGTTGCACGCTTTGCATCACTTTATCAAGAAAATTCTGAATTTCCGCCTGTTGACGGGCAGTCGCACGCACGGTAATAATGCCACTTTCTGGATTAGCCATCACATTATTTGCGACAACGCTATCCACGGTAGTGGTAGTAGGGCCGGTCGCGGTGTCTTGTGTTTTTGTGGTAGTAATTCTTTCTTCACCCACTAAAATAGCGCGAATATTAGCTTCTAAAGTTTCCCAAAAATGATTAAGTGAAATATTACTAATACTGGTACTCGAATTATTAGTGCCTCCCTGAGTGCTGCCTCCTTGTGTTGCGCCCTGCGTAGCCGTTGCATTCGTGGCACTAACCCCTGCTATTTGGGTAGACACCGCAAAATCACCCTTACTTTCGCGCCGTATATTCACATAATCCACCCGATAACTTTGTACATAAGGCAAATCTAAGGTAATGCTGAGACTGCCTTTTTCCAGGGCATAACGCAAATCAACCTGACGAGCAATGCGCTCTAGGATTTGTGGCAAGGTTTGATCGACTGCGTTGATGGTCACCACGCCTTTAATGCGCGGATCGATGTCCACATTCAGACTGGCATCACGAGCCAGGGCAAACAACAATTCTTTAATGGGCACCTGATCCACCACCACAGTGTAGCGCTCGACTTCCTTAACTGGTTGAGGCGGTGGCAAATAGGGCGTTTCACTGATCGGCGGCGGTGCGCTGTTGCCCAGAACCGTAGGCGGTGGCGGCTCGCTGTCCTGGTTCAAATGACCGGGAGACGGTAACGGCGGCTGAGGCGCACAGGCAGACAACAGCCCAGCACACAGCAACCCACATAAACCAGCACACAGAGGATATTTGAACATGTCATCTCGTCGTTTTTAATGCAATTATGACCGGTGTTCGGCATGAACGACAGTATAACCGATGCCCTGCCTAGGCATGTAACGCTTGCCAGCGCTTTTCTAAACGGGCCACCGACACCGGTTGCGGGGTGCGTAATTCTTGGGCAAATAACGACACCCGCAGTTCTTCTAATTGCCAGCGAAATTCATCGAGTTCAGGCTGTTGTCCCAGCGGTGTGCGCTGGCGACGTTGCCAGTAGGCATTCCACAACGGGGCCAGTTCGGCTTCTTTTTGGGCGTCTCGCGAGGGCGATTGGGCTAGGCGAGTCAAGCGCAGTTCGATGGCTTTGAGATAACGCGGCAGATGTGGCAGGCGAGACAGCGGCGTGTTGCGCAAAAAACCGGGATAAATCAAATGGGTCAAGTGGATTTTGAGATCGCGGATGTTGTCTAGCTGTAGTCCGTGCGACAAGTCAAAACGGGGCAAGGCGGTTTGGAGACTGTGATAAGTCGCCAGCACTTTTTCCAGCAGCGCGGCGTGTTCAGCGGTGGCGGCAAACAGCTTGGCTTCAGCGCCGGGCAAGCGGGCGGTGAAAGTCTCGCGGTCGGTCGGCAAGGGCGCAACGAGTAGCACCGCGTCCAGCACGGCGTTGAGCAAATCGTCCTTGAGCGCCTCGCAACTGCCCAGCTTGAGATAATGCAAGCACATCGTCTGAGTAACTGGCATCCGCCGCCGCAGATTTTTCAGCGGTGTCGCCAGTTTCAGCGCATACAGGCGCAACAAACCGGCCCGCAATGCCACCGCCGCCGCTGCTGGGTCATCAAACAAGCGCAACGCCACGCTGTCTTGACAGTCCACCAGCGCGGGATAAGTAGTCAGTTGCAAAGGGCCGCTGGGCACCATTACTTGTGCGGGCAAGGCGGCAAAATCCCAATCCTGGATGCCTTCGCGTTCCCATTGCGCCTTGGGTAATTGGGCGAAACGGGCGTGGGTTTGATCGCGCCAGATGTGTTGCAGTGCCAGCAAATCGCGACCGGCATCCAGCACCGTGCCCTGTTCATCCAGCAACTCGTAACGCATCTGTAAATGCGGCGGCAGGCTCGCGGCTTGCCAGGCATCCAGCGGAATCGGCACGCCGCTGATGCGGTGCAAATAAGCGCTCAGCACTTCCAACAACGGCTGCTCGCTGGGCGTCAGCGCTTCCACCGCAGCGCGGGCAAAGTCGGGCACTGGCACAAAGGCTTTGCGGAGCGCTTTCGGCAGCGCACGTAGCAAGGCGGTGATTTTTTCCAGCAACAAACCCGGCACCAGCCAATCGAAGGGCGCGGCCTGTAATTGTGGCAACAGCGACAGCGGCAGGCTCACCGTGACACCATCGTTGTCGGCACCCGGCTCAAAGTGGTAGCGCAACGGCAAGGCGGTGTTGGCCAAGCGGCGCGTCGCGGGAAAAGCTTCGGCTCCAACAGGGCTGTCACGCCGCATCAAAAACTCGCGGCTGAGCCACAGCAGCTTCGGCTGTTGCAACGTCGCTTGCTGATACCAGCGCTCGAAAGCCGGGCCGTTGTACAGCGCGGCAGGGATTTGTGCGTCGTAAAATTCAAAAAGCTGCTGTTCGTCTACCAAAATATCCTGGCGACGCGCTTTATTTTCTAAGTCCTGAATCTCGGCAATCAATGCCAAATTGTGCGCAAAAAACGGCAAGCGGGTTTGCCAATCCCCGTGTACCAAGGCTTCGCGGATGAAAATCTCGCGGGCCAGCGGCGGGTCTAAAGGGCCGTAATTGACTTTGCGCTTCACCACCAACGTCAGGCCGTACAGACTCACTTGCTCAAAAGCGGCGACTTGGGCGCGGCGTCTTTCCCAATGCGGTTCGGAATAGCTGTGCTTGCACAACGCCCCGGCCACCGCTTCGATCCAAGCCGGATCGACGCTGGCGACGCAGCGCGCATACAGGCGGCTGGTGTCCACCAGTTCGGCGGCCACACACCAGCGGGGCTTTTTCTTAAACAGCGCAGAACCTGGGAAAATATTCAATTTCAGGCCGCGTGCGCCCAGATAGCCGTCTTGGTCGCTTTTATTGGCAATATTGCTGAGCAAGCCCGCCAGTAATGCGCAATGTATCGCCTCGTATTCTGCCGGTATTTCATTGCACAACCAGCCCATTTTGCGCACCAAGCTAAACAATTGCTGGTGTATGTCCAGCCATTCTTGCATCCGTAAATATGACAAAAAATGGGTCTGACAAAGTTTGTGCAATTTGTTTTTTGAGAGATGTTTCGCTTGTTCGTGATAAAAATCCCACAGTTTGAGAAAACTCAAGAAATCGGATTTTTCATCTTGGAATGGCGCTTGCGCCAAATCTGCCGCTTGCCGCGCTTCTAAAGGCCGTTCGCGGGGGTCTTGCAGACTTAAAGCGGCGGCGATAATCAACACTTCGCGCAAACAACCTTGCTGACGGGCGGCGATGATCATGCGCCCAATTCGCACATCTATTGGCAAGCTGGCGAGTTGTTTGCCGATCTCGGTGAGTTGCTCTCGGGCCGCCCCGCCTTGGCGAGTGATGGCACCCAATTCTTCGAGTTGTCGATAGCCGTCGTTAATGGCGCGACTGTCCGGGGCATCGAGAAACGGAAAATGCTCGATCTTGCCCAGCCCCAAATCCAACATCCGCAAAATCACCGTCGCCAACGAGGTGCGCAGGATTTCTGGCGGCGTAAAATCAGGACGTTGCGCAAAATCGGCCTCATCATACAGACGAATACACAGCCCTGGCCCCACTCGTCCGCAGCGTCCTTTGCGTTGATCGGCGCTGGCCTTGGAAATGGTTTCAATTTGTAAATGCTGCACTTTGCTGCGCACGCTGTAACGGCTGAGCCGCGCTAAACCGGGATCGATAACCGCCCGAATCCCAGGCACGGTGAGCGAGGTTTCCGCCACATTGGTGGCCAACACGATGCGTCGTTGCCCTGTGCTGGGCTTAAACACCTGATCCTGTTCGGTAGCCGACAACCGGGCGTACAAAGGCAGGATTTGCGTGCCTGGCGGATGGTGTTTGCGCAAAGTCTCGGCGGTTTCGCGAATATCGCGTTCGCCGCTTAAAAACACCAAAATATCGCCGTGATAGGGCGCACTGCTGGCAATTTCATCGACGGCATCCAGGATGCCTTGCTGCAAATCGCGGTCGTCGATGTCTCGATCCAGACTGGCTAAAGGCCGATAGCGCAGTTCCACCGGATACGCTCGCCCGGTGACTGCAATCACTGGCGCTTGATTAAAATGCGCGGCAAAGCGGGCGGTGTCTATCGTCGCCGAGGTGATGATCAGCTTGAGGTCTGGGCGTTTTGGCAACAGGGTTTTCAGATAACCCAGCAAAAAGTCGATATTCAGGCTGCGTTCGTGGGCTTCGTCGATGATCAGCGTGTCGTAGGCATCCAGCAAGCGATCCTGGCGGCTTTCTGCCAACAAGATGCCGTCGGTCATCAATTTGATATAGCTGTGTTCGCTGAGACGGTCGGTAAAACGGATCTTATAACCGACCCAATGCCCCAGTTCGCTGTGCAATTCAGCGGCGATGCGGTTGGCTATCGAACGGGCCGCAATCCGGCGCGGTTGGGTACAACCAATTAGCCCCGCCACGCCGCGCCCCGCTTGCAGGCAGATTTTAGGCAACTGCGTGGTTTTACCAGAACCGGTTTCACCCGCCACCACGATCACTTGATGCTGACGGATCGCCTCGGCAATTTCCTCGCGACGCGCACTGACCGGCAATTCTTCCGGGAAATCCGGCTGCGGCAGGTGTGCCGCCCGCCAGGCGCGTTGCGCACAAGAGGTTTCCAGTGCTGCGTGCAAAGCCACCAGTTCTGCGGAGTCCGGCGCGGTTTTGCGCTGCTGTAGCTGTTGGATGCGTCGCCGCAGGGGCGTTTGATCGCGGCGCAAGGCGTCTGGTAAACGCGCAAACAACTGTTTTAACTGGGGTGCTAACATGGAGGAGATACGCGCTCAGGCAAAGTGGTCGCCATTATGCCGAGTCTCGGGCATTTGTCCAGGCGCTCACGGGGAAATCGCTTGCACCAGGCGACGGATACCTGACACCTGCTTCGACTGCGCTCAGCACAACAAGCAGCACAAAAAAGACGCGCCTGTGCGACAAGCAAAGCTTGTTGCTTCTTTCAGGGTGAAAGTCTCTGACGGAAGAGTTCAAAGAACTGAACTCGTAAGGTTTGACCAACCACCCGTATTGAGTGTTGCACACCCGGCAGAGCGTTGTAAGCGGCTGAGACTGCTGCCAACGCGAACACTTCGGCAAGGTAAAGGGGGACATGTGAAGCGTACACAGAGAACTTAATAGACCACAGGGAATAGCACATTCCTGAAGCCAAAATCAGCATCGTTAATCTTAATAAAACAGTCGGCGACGTTTTGGGCATAACGGAAGCCAATACAAAGAAGTCGTTAAGGTGGGACTTCAGAGGGACTGTCGGTGTCTAAGGGCGTGGTATGTAAAGAGAGAAGTAACAGGAACTTGTGAGACCCTCACTGTTCCCGAAGGCGGTGCAAGGTATGCGGATAGTTAGCCACACAAGGGGAAACCCGGACACGGAGGCAAAAATTCCGCACGCCGGGATTTGCGAGGGGGCGGTCGGGTAACTGGCTGTTCTACTTTGATTATCCGCCCTACGCGGGCTAAATATACCAGTACCACCGCAAAAAAAGGGTATTATCGCCCCATTCCCCATGCGGAGAATGACATCGCTTATGTCTCAACCAGATATCGCCCAACTCAAAGCCCTCACCCCCGCCCAGTTCGAGGAACTGACTCACGTACTAGGGGTGCCGCCGGAGTATCTGCCGCAAAAGGTTTCGCAGGTGGAACTGGCCACCACCGTGCTGCGTTATCTGCAACAACAAGCCGACGGCGAGCAGCGTTTGCGCGAAGTGTTGCGCCGCCTCGAACCGCCCGCGCTGAAAATCGACAAAGAGAACAACCCCTACCTGGGCCTGGATTTTTTCCGCACCGAAGATCAAGACCGCTTTTTCGGGCGTGATGCAGTGGCTGGGGAGTTGTTGCGCCTGGTGCGGCAGCACCGTTTCGTCGCCCTGATTGGCGCGAGCGGCAGCGGCAAATCGTCGTTGCTGTACGCTGGTTTGATTCCGCGTTTGCAAGAGCCAAGGGATAACACCGCTTTAAGCGGTGTTGTGCCCGTGATTTTCCGTCCCCGCAGCGAGCCTTTTGCCGAATTTGCCAATGCCTACCTGTCTGCTAAATATCCAGACTTAAGTGGCGAAGACCGCAAAACCCAAAGCAAAAAACTGACGGCACAACTGACAAGCGCTGAGTTAGAAATAAAAGACCTGGTGGAACTGCTGCTGGAAGCACGCGGAACCCGCGAAGTCCTGCTGATTGCCGACCAATTCGAGGAACTCTACACCCTCAATCCCCCCGCCACCCAACGCACTGTGGTCGCCACTCTGCTGACTTTGCTTGACCCGGCACTACCCTGCCGTTTGCTGCTCAGCTACCGCGCCGATTTCACCGGCGAGGCCATAGACAGCTTTGGCGACGCGCTCAACCAGCACGGCAAGCTGTTTTTGGAGCGAATGAACACTGAGGAATTGCGCGAAGCCATCGAAAAACCCGCCCAACATAAAGACACAAGCTTCGAGACAGGACTGGCGGCGCGGATGATTCAGGAAGTGGGTGAGGAACCCGGTTATCTGCCGCTGTTGCAGTTCGCCCTGCTGCGCCTGTGGGGCGAACGCGAGGGCACCCTGCTCACCCATCGCGGCTACGAACGCATCGGCGGCGTGCAACGCGCTTTGGCGGGCTATGCCGACAGCGTGCTGGCGCGTTTCAGCGACGAAGAACAAACCCGCATCCGGCGGATTTTCATGCAACTGGTGCGCCCCGGCAGTCGTTCGGGCGAAGCGGATACCCGCCAAGTCGCCACCCGCGAACAGATTGCCGACTGGCCGCTGGTGACGGCTTTGGCCGATGTGCGTTTGGTGGTGACGGGACAGCGCGACGGGCAGGATACCGTGGAAGTCGCCCACGAAGCGCTGATTCAGCACTGGCAAACCCTGCGCGACTGGATCAACGAAGACCGCCTCGCCCTGCGCCTGATCGCCGACGTACGCCATCAAGCGCGGGAATGGGATACCGCCGAACGCGCCGCAAGCCATCTGCCGCGCTGGAATGCCAAGTTGGAGCAGGCGGAGGAGTTGTTGGGGAATCCTCGGTTTGTGGCGACGGCGTTGGAATCGGCGTTTTTGCGGGCGTGTCGGGAGTTGAAGGAGAAAGAAGAACGGGAGGAGCGGGAGAAACAGCGTAAGCTCAGGCAGCGGTTTCGCTGGGCGGTGGCGGTGAGTTTGGTGGCGTTGGCGACTTCGCTGCTAGCTTGGTTGATGTATGGGGAGGCGGAGAAGCAGACCCAGGTCGCAGAACAAAAAAAAGGCGAAGCATTACGTGCGCAATCCTTATTTCTAGCGGACTTGTCAAGGCAACAGACAGAGAAAGGGCATCCTGTGGAAGGGATGCTCTTAGCATTGGAAGGATTGCCGACTAGCTGGGACAAGCAGGGAAAACCTAACCGTCCTTATGTTCCTGAAGTGGAGACTCAATTTTATAATGCGTTTTATGCTCCACATGAAATTCTCAGATTAAATCACGAAAACGCTGTGAATTCGGCTACTTTTAGTCCAGATGGAACGCGCATATTAACCACGTCCAGTTATACAGCTAGAATATGGGATGCCCAGACAGGCAAGCTTATACATCAGCTAATTGGACATGGGTATGCATATATAAGAGGTTTATTTAGCCCTGATGGGAAGCTGGTAGCTACTACTGGGGGAAATGATAAAACGGTTCGGATATGGAATGCAGATAACGGCAAGTTATTGCATGTTCTACGAGGTCATTGCAAAGCCCCCTTACCTGACGCAAGCCCTTTTGACTGCTCGGTAAATGATGCCACATTTAGCGCAGACAGCAGCCAGATAGTAACAACTGCTAATGATAAAGTAGCTTTAATATGGAATGTATCCACAGGAAAACTTATTACCTCCATAAAATCAGATGAGTATATTTCTGGTGCAGAATTTAATGGGGAAGGAAGTCAAATAGTTATAAAAAGCAACATGATTAGGTTGTTTAATTCAAAAACTGGAGGGTTATTGTACACATTCAAGGACTCAGTCAAAAATGTAAGATTCAACCGTACTGGTAATAGGCTCAGCACACTGGAAGGTAATTCTATAGTTCAAGTATTTACTGTCACGCCAGATAAGCTTGTACCTCTATCTACATTCAAAACGGATAATAAATATCCTTATGCTTTTACTATGACTTATGATGGAAGCAGAGTCATAACAATCAGTAATGATGATACAGTAAGAGTATGGGATGCAGATACCGGAAAGGAAATACGTTCTGCTAAACACTGTAAGAATGAAGTTTCCTGTTTTTTTAGGCTTTGGCAAACAGCTTTATCTCAGAATAACGAATTACTTCTTACAATAAGTGAGAACTCAGTAAAACTATGGTCACTATACTACAGCGGAAGTGAGCCGACTACTTTGCGCTCTTCTTGCAATAAAGATAGTTCTTGCTCAATAGTAGCTGCTGCATTTCACCCCAACAGTCAACGTGTACTCATTGCAAGCGGTAATACTGCGCATGTCTGGGATATAGAGCCTGCCAAGGTTGGCAGTCTATACGGGCATACAAAGCGTGTTACATCTATTTCTTTTAGCAGTGACAACAAAAGAATATTAACCGCTAGTATGGATAGAACTGCCAAAATCTGGGATTTAGCAGGAAATAAGCCGCTAACTGTTTTATCTGGACACTGCCAAAATTATAAGCCAGAAGATTCAAATGACGAATGCGGCGTTTTAAGCGCTAAATTTAGTAAAGATAACAGGCTAGTTGTAACTACTGGTGGGGATAATACAGTGCGAATATGGGATGCAGAGACCGGCAAAGAGGTTTCTATATTTAAAGAAAATTGTATTAATTCTTCACCACTAAACTTGAATCCTAAATGTGTAAATAATGCCAATTTTAGTCACGACTCTAGCTTGGTTGTAACAACAGGCTATTCTGGCAGACCTGTTAGAATATGGGATATTGCTAGTAAAAAAATTACAATAGAGTTAAATAATGATTGTGCGGGGGTATCTAGCTCGAAAAATAGGCTATGTTTTATAACTGTGTTATTCAGTCCAGATGATTCAAAATTGCTTACTTTTAATTCCGATGGAATAGGAAATTTATGGGATTTAGCCAATACAAATTACCCCGTCTTGACAGTAAAACACTGTGAAGATGATAGTAAAAAATCAATATGGGGCAGTTGTGCTGGAGATGCAGCTTTTAATTCAACTGGCAATCTTCTTATAACTACTGGATTTGGTAAGACGATAAAGATATGGAATATTGATACAGGCAATAGATTGGGAACTCTTAAAACTGAGACCGAGTGCATGGGGGGCTTTATAGATGGTTTTTCCTGCCTAATTGCTGGAATAAGATTTAATAAATATGAGAATCGTATTATAGGTAGTAGTGATCAAGATGGCCTGTGTTTTTGGGATATATCAGGATTAAAAAATGCAACAACAACTCTCCCAAAAGAATTATTCCCATTAATGATTATCAACAAAAAATATTCCACATTGAACTCTGATGAAAGTTTGATGGCAAATGCAGATAGTGGCTTTTATGGTCTTAATATTCAAAGGATTTTCCCTAATACACAAAGCCTTGTTAAATATGCGCAAGATTATTTACCTTACAGACTTAATGTGGCTCAGAGGAAAGAATTCTTTTTACCCCAAAATCAAAACCTGATAGATGCTCAGGCTTTCTTACAGCAAGGCGAATCCTATGCCAAAGAAGGTAATTTATCTGAAGCAATTAATAATTTTCGCATGGCACTAGAGAAAAATCCTTTACTCGGCATATTTCCACAGCAAAAGGCAGAAATTTTGGCTATTATGGGTATGAGTGAAAAAGCCGATAATTTGGCAAAGGAAGGAAAAATTTCTGAGGCTATAGCTTATTACAAGCGTGTAGCAGATATGGGAGTTGAATTTTCATTTGCTTTACATGATAAAGCAAAACAACTACATGCAAACACTCTTGTAAGTAAGTCTGAACCTCTTGCACGCGAAGGAAAAATAGCAAAAGCTGTTTCAAATCTTAATGTTGCAAACAATATTTATGAAAATGTAAAAATAGGATCGTCAATATTGATAAATGTATGTCGTTCTGGATTTATTTATAATCAACTTGATGTTGTTTTGGATATTTGTAATGAGGCATTAAAAGTAAACTGCGATGATTCATCTAATAAATTTGCATCCTCATCATGCTACAATTCTCGTGGTTTAATTCGCGCTATAAGTGGTGACTTTGATGGCTCAATTGAGGATTTTCGTGTTGCCTTAGAAAATAATAGGCACTCTAATTTGAAACAGAAAAAGCAGCTTCAAGAGTGGATAGAAGCATTACAAAAAGGTAAGAATCCTTTTACGCAAGAACTACTAGAATCGGTAATGTGGTATTCGTGGTAATTATCAGCATCGTTCACCACAAGCGCTTTTTCCTATCGTGATTCCATAAACGAGGCCCAAGCTGTGATAGAGCAAGGCGAACAACAAGCCCGCACGGGCGACATCACCGCCGCCGTGGCGAGCTTCCGCGCCGCCCAAGACAAAGACCCGTGGCTGCAAGACCCGCGCGCCGGACTCGACCCGCAGCGCAAGGCGGAAATCCTGACCATCAACGGCCTGCTGGACAAAGGCACCGAACTTGCCAGGCAAGGCAAACTAAAAGAAGCCGCCGGGCTGTTCGCCAAGGTCAAAGGACTGAGCGAGAACTTCTATTTTGAGCCGACCCATTCGACAAGCTCAGGGCAAGTGGAAAAAGCGCAGGCGATTTACAATGAAGCCAAGAAGCAATGAACAATGATGGGAGTATGCGTTATGACTCAATTACTTGAACAAGCACTGCAAGCCGTTTATCAACTTCCGGTGGAACAGCAAGATGTGATTGCCAGCTTGATTTTGGACGAACTGGAGGACGAACAGCGTTGGGACACTGCTTTCGCGGCTTCGCAAGACAAACTGTCCAAACTGGCGGATAAAGTGCGCAAGGACATCAAAGCCGGAAAGGTCAAAAAGGCGGGCTTCGATAGCTTATGAACTCTTATTTGACCGAGGATTTTGTCGCCTGTTTTCGGGAACTGCCCCGCGATATACAGGAGAAGGCGCGGAAAAACTATCGCTTGTGGCGGCAAAACCCGCGGCACAGAAGCCTGCAATTCAAACAAGTCCATACGCAAGAACCGGTTTACTCGGTCAGAGTGGGTATCGGTTGGCGTGCTTTGGGATTACTGGAAGACGGCGACATTTACTGGTTCTGGATTGGCTCTCATGCGGAGTATGACAAGCTGTTGAAGCGGTTGTAATCGCTTTGTCGAGACTGAGAAACCTACATGCTGACCTTCAAAGAAACGCCGCTGTTCACCAAATTGGTTGACAGGTATCTGAGCGACGACGAATACACGGCGCTTCAGTGGGCATTGGCGGAACATCCAGATGCCGGAGATTTGATTCCGCGTAGCGGCGGTTTGCGCAAGTTACGCTGGCAGGCGGAAGGGCGCGGCAAACGGGGCGGCTATCGGATAATTTACTACTGGCGCGATAGGCAGGGCGAGATTTGGCTGTTGACGATGTACGCCAAGAACGAAGCGGAAAATATTCCCGCGCACGTACTGAAAGCAATTAAAGAGGCATTGGACGATGAGTAAACGCGACATAGGCCGGGAAATTCTCGACGGCATTCAAGCGATTAAACGCGGTGAAGGCAAAACTTACCAGGTATCCACCGACGTGGACGCCAAACAAATTCGGGAACAACTACATTTAGGACGTTCCGCGTTCGCTGCCCTGATGGGGGTCAGCCCGCGCACGGTACGCGCTTGGGAGCAAGGAGAACGTAAGCCATCCGGCGCGGCCAGGGTATTGCTGCTGATGGCGGAGAGACAGCCGGAGTTGGTGCTGAATACCGTGCGTAATAGATAACGAGCGAATAATGAATAGGGACGGTCTTCAGCCCAGATGGCAAAACCATCCTCACCGCATCTTGGGATAAGACCGCCCGCCTATGGCCTGCTTTCCGCGATTTAGCCGATCTCATCCGCCAAGCCCGCGCCACCCTGGCGCGACCCGACTTCACCTGCGCGGAACGGGAAAAGCTTTTTCTCAGCTCCTGCGCAACGCAGCCATGAGGCATCATCACAGCAAGGTAGCGCGGATGGAGCATAGCGGAATCCGGGACGGCAAGCCCCGCATTTCGCTCCGCTTCATGCGGGCTACACGTTCCATGCGCGAAGCCCAAGCCTTGATAGAACAAGGCGAACAACAAGCCACTTGCCCTGAGTCCTGTGCTGAGCCTGTCGAAGTATTGTCGAAGGGAAAAGCTTAAGCGAGAATTTTCATTTCGAGCCGACCCATTCGACAGGCTCAGGGCGAGTGGAGAAAGCGCAGGCACAAACAATGAGCAATAATCAATGGGAAATGCGTGAGCACACAAGTCACGGGAGCATCATCATGAGTTTTTTGGAACTTTTACCTTTAGTGGATGAATTGCCTCACGCGGACAAGCTGCAACTGATGCAGGTCTTGCTACGCCGGATTGCCGCCGAGGAAAACATTGTCTTAGACCCGGACAACATCTTTAAAACCGGCGTTGCTAACGATTCCAACCAGCCAAAAGCATCGCGCCGAATCCGGGTGCAAGACTTGGTGCCGCGCCAAGTCGAAGCTTTCAAGCCATTATCGCGGGATACCGTATATGAGCGCTGAACGTTTTTTCGTGGACAGCAATCTTTGGCTGTATACCTTCATGCGCGATGATGAGGAAAAAAAGACCGTGGCGGCGGAGCTTATCGGCGACCCGGCAACCGTTTTGAGTACCCAAGTGGTGAATGAGCTGCGTCAATCTCATCAGAAAAGCCGATTACAGCGAGGCTGAGGTACAGCAGACCATCGAGAATTTATACGCCAACTATGAAATCGTGCGGGTTGATAAGCAGGACATTGTCAAAGCCTCACAAAAGATGTTTTGCCTGTGCGACAAGCAAAGCTTGTTGCTTCTTTCAGGGTGAAAGTCCCTGACGGGAGAGTTCAAAGGACTGAACCCGTAAGGTCTGACCCATCACCCGTATCGAGTGTTGCACACCCGGCGGAGCGTTGCAAGTGGTTGAGACTGCTGCAAACGCGAACACTTCGGCAACGCTTCAGTGCAAGCAAAGGGGATATGTGAAGCGTACACAGAGAACTTTATAGACCACAGGGAACGGCACGTTTCTCAAGCCAAATCAGCATCGTTAATCTGAATAAAACAGTCGGCGACGTTTTGGGCATAACGGAAGCCAATACAAAGGAGTCGTTAAGGTGAGACTTCAGAGGGACTGTCGGTATCAAAGGGCGTGGTATGTAAAGAGAGAAGTCACAGGCACTTGTGAGACCTTCACTGTTCCCGAAGGTGTGCAAAGTATGCGAATATGGGATTTGTGAGGGGCAGTCGGGTAACTGGCTGTTCTATTTTGATTAATCCGCCCTAGTTTGGTGAAGTGTTGGACTTCAGGTGGATTACAACCGGGCAAAATCAAACGGTGGCGGCTCAAAGAAAGCCACAGCGGAGTTAAGTATGGGGATTGAATAGATTGGTCGGGGTGAGAGGATTTGAACCTCCGGCCACTGCCTCCCGAAAGCAGTGCTCTACCAGGCTGAGCTACACCCCGAAACTGAACGGCACAACGGCGAACTAATAACTGCGGTGTACTGAAAAATGCGCTAACGCATAAAGCGCGTCAGTATATACAGAACTGGGTATATTTGCCAGTGCTGTCAGGGCTTTTTGTACTTCTTGTTCGGCGGTGCGTGAGGTGTAGGCAATCGCCCCAGTGGCTACGATGATTTCCTTGACTGCCGTGATGTCTTCTTTGCCGCCGTGTTGAATCGCTGCCGAGAGGATAGCGCGTTGTGCGGCATTGCCTTGTTTGAGCGCGTAAATCAAGGGCAAGGTGGGTTTGCCTTCTGCCAAATCATCGCCGATATTTTTGCCGATGGTGTCGCTGTCGGCGCTGTAATCCAGCACGTCGTCAATCAGTTGGAAAGCGGTGCCGAGGTGGCGGCCATACAGGCGCATGGCTTGTTCTTGGGCAGCGGGTTGTTGGGTCAAGACTGCGCTGAGCTGGGCGGCGGCTTCAAAGAGTTTGGCGGTTTTGCAGCGTATCACTTCTAAATATTGGGTTTCGGTGGTGTTGGGTTCGTGGCAATTGAGCAACTGTAACACTTCGCCTTCGGCAATCACGTTGGTGGCTTCGGAGAGGATGTCCATCACCCGCATGTTTTGCACCTGTACCATCATCTGGAAGGCACGGGAGTAGAGAAAATCGCCGACCAGGACGCTGGCTTCGTTGCCCCAGATATTATTGGCGGTTTGCTGACCGCGCCGCAGGTCGGAGGCATCCACCACGTCGTCATGCAGCAAAGTGGCGGTGTGGATAAACTCAACCACGGCTGCCAGATCGATGTGCTGTGTACCCTGATAACCAAAAGCCCGGCTACATAACAGCAACAGCAGCGGGCGTAAACGTTTACCGCCGCTGTTGACGATGTAATGTCCCAGTTGGTTAATCAAGGCCACGTCGGAATGCAAACGCTCGCGAATGAGTTGATTAACCGCCTGCATATCGGCGTGCATCAGGGATTGAATGTCGGCAATATCCATACGACGCGGGGAGAGAGTGGCTGAGGTTGTCTGATACATAATGCCTGCAACAATGGTAAACCGTGGGCGGTCGGATTGGACGACAGCCAAGGCTGCGCCAAGCGCGGCATAGTTTAACAGATTCTATTCAGGCGGCGGGCGGTCTCGTTGCCGGTTGCGGCTTTTTCTCGCTGATCAGCGTGCATCGCTGAAACTGGCGGCTTGTACGGTATTTTCCAGCAGAGTAGCAACGGTCATCAGGCCCACACCACCGGGCACGGGGGTGATCCAGGCCGCGTGTTCAGCCGCTTGAGCATAGTGGACATCGCCGACCAGTTTGCCGTTATCCAGGCGATTCATGCCCACGTCGATGACTATCGCACCGGGTTTGATCCAATCCCCCGGCACATATTCGGGTTTGCCGATAGCCACCACCAACACGTCCGCCTGGCGGGCCTTGTCGGCGAGGTCGCGGGTGCGGCTGTGACAAATCGTGACAGTGCAACGCGCCGCCAGCAGTTCCAAAGCCATCGGGCGACCCACGATATTCGATTGTCCGATCACCACCGCATCCAGGCCGCTGAGTGCGATACCGGTGCGTGCCAGCAGCGTCATCACGCCGCGTGGAGTACAGGGCCGCAATAAGGGCATCCGCAAAGCGAGGCGACCGACGTTATAGGGGTGAAAACCGTCTACATCTTTGTGCGGCGCAATCCGTTCGATCACGATTTCTTCGTTGATATGCGACGGTAACGGCAGTTGTACCAAAATGCCGTGGATTTCTGCATCGGCATTCAAGCTGTCGATCAGGGCCAGCAATTCGGCTTGGCTGGTGCTGGCGGGGAGATCGTAGGCTTTGGAGAGTATGCCGACTTCTTCGCAAGCATGGCGTTTGCTGCGCACATACACCGCAGAGGCGGGGTTTTCGCCGATCATCACCACTGCCAAACCAGGGCGCGATAAGCCCTGTTGCAAACGGGCAGTGACTTGTTGCTTGACCTGCTCGCGTAATTCAGCGGCGATGATTTTACCATTTAGAATCTGTGCGCTCATGCAGATGTCCTCGGTTGTGATGCGTGTAAAATGGCGAAGCTTACCACAAGCATTCTTAGCTTCGCGTATAATCGGCGGCTTTTCCCGGTTTTCTCAGGTTCCGCGCCTATGAGTGCTGTGTTGCAGTCTCCTCGTCTAAAATCCACCCGTTTTCGTCCGATGCAAGACGCCGATCTGGCCACCGTGATGCGGCTTGAACAGCAAGGCTATCTTTACGGCTGGACTTTCGAGATTTTTCGCGACTGTTTGAGCGCGGGTTATCAGTGCTGGTTATTGGAAGAGGCGGGGCTGTTGCTGGGGTATGGGGTGATGTCGGTGGCGGCGGGCGAGGCGCATCTTCTGAATATTTGTGTCGATCCGGTTCAACAAGGCCAAGGCTGGGGACGGCATTTGTTGCAGCATTTGTTGCGGCTGGCCCAACGTCATGGCACGAACACGGTGTTTTTGGAAGTGCGCCCGTCCAACACGGCGGCCTGCGCCCTGTATGCACAAATGGGCTTCAATGAGGTCGGTCTGCGCCGCAACTATTATCCCAACGGCAAACACCGCGAAGATGCGGTGATTATGGCGCTGGAACTCACTGACCTGGAGTCAATCACGCCGTTTGTCGGACAATAACCAATCATGCACGACGCGGATTTGTTCAGCCGCCATCAGCGCAGGCGCATGGCCGATACCGGGAAAACTCACCACCTGGGCCTGGGGTTGGCTGGCTTGCATCTGTGCCAGGGTTTCTGGCAACAGCAAATCAGACTCGGCTCCGTGTAACACCAAAATAGGACAGCGCAAGGCGTCCCACACGGGCTGTAATGAGACATCGACCTGCGTGCCCTGGAATGCCAGCGCAATGCTGGGATCGTAGGCCAGTTGCAAACCGCCGCTGAGTGCTGGGCGCAAACTGTGTTCGCTCAGATGCCGCCATTGGGCATCGCTCAGTGGGCCAAACGGGGCGTGTACTTTTCGGATGTATTGCTCGGCAATCGCCAGCGTCGCAAAATTCGGGGCGGGTTGGGTGAGATAACTGGCAATCCGTTCCAACGCCGTTTTGGGGATCATCGCCCCCACATCGTTAAGAATCAGGCGGCGAATCGGGCTATTTGCCTGTGCGGCAATCAGCATACCGATGATGCCACCCATTGAAGTGCCCAGCCAGTCTACCGTCTCTAGCTTGAGGTGTTGCAGCCAAGCCAGCATGTCTTGCACATACTGCACATAGCCATAATCCTTGGGATCATCAAGCCAATCGCTCGCACCGCGCCCGACAATATCCGGGCACAGGATTTGGTAATCTTGTTTCAAAGCGCTGGCCAGCGCATCGAAATCGCGCGCATTGCGGGTCAAACCATGCACACAGACCAACACCCTGGGATTATCGGCAGCGCCCCAGCGTAGATAATGCAAACGGTGATGCCCGTGCGCATCGGGGCAATCAAACCAATGATTTTTAAACATGGACAGATTCCATTAAAAAGACCGGACACAGCCGGAACTGTTCAGACCGCAAACCACCACGCGCCCGCCCGTTCCAAGCCTCGCAGCGTCATAAAAAACCACTCGCGTATCGGATTGTGTCGCCAATTGACGTAGGGACGCCGGATATAAATGCCCTGCGTGCCCGCCAAACAGCAGGCCAACATCCCAGTCAATAAACGATCATCCAGCAGCAAAGCCTGTTGGGCGGACACCCCGGTTTCTGCCAAAACTTGCTGCAAACCATCCGGGTAGGGCTTTTTGCGAGTGGCTTGCACCCAGCGCAAACCAGGATAAGTCGCGGCAAAATGAGCGATGCGGATCGGCATGGGTTTATTACTTAACACAAAGACTTGTGCGGTTCCAAACACCCGCAGACAGTCTAAGAGCCAAGGATGCAAACAGGGCAGAGGGTAAGGGTCTGCATGTGGGGCAAGCACTCCATCAAAATCCAGAATCAACACGCGGATGCCGCGTTGATAGAGTTGTTCGGGCACAAGCTGGCGTGCTTCGTCCACCCCCTGTTGACACAGGGCCGCCACCGCTTGGCGATGGCGAACGAACATCCGCAGGCTGTAGGCGATCCGCGTCGCTAAGGTGGCCCAACTCATTAACGCCGCTTGAATAAATTGATTAAAAACAATAAAACCACCGCACCACTGGTAGCCATGATGAGGTTGCCCAGCAAGCCATGCGCGGACAGTCCCAGGGCACTGAACAAAAAGCCGCCGATCACGGCACCGACTACGCCAATCAACAAGTTGAGCAGCAGACTTCCGCCCCGGCCTTGCATGATTAAATCGGCTAACCAGCCAGCCGTTGCCCCTATCGCCAGAAACCAAATGAGCTGCATTAGATTTTCCTCTCTTCAATCGCTTGCTGTGTTCCCTTCGACTCCGCTCAGCCAAATGGTGCGTTACGGCGCAAACAGACGCGCCTAACGCACCCTACCGGGCTGTTTATGCCAGCACTCAGTGCAATCCGCTACATCCCGCAGGTGAAGGCGTTTTACCTGCATTTGACCGACGGCCTTGGCAAAAAGAAGATGCAGGCGATTTGCGCGGTGATGCGTAAATTGCTGCACGCGCTGCACGGCATTTTGAAAAATCGCCAAGCATTTGACAGCGCAAGGTTTTATCACGCTTTACCAACAACATGATTGTTAAGGTGTTTTTTGTTTAGGATTGGCGTTGACAACAGAGTATCTACCAGGCTATGGGTTACGATAAAAACATTCGGTAAAATTTTACCAAATAATCTATACT
>Ga0066601_10000160_pt1 | contig 30609 bp, 31 predicted proteins | sample Medcelwee11metaG_FD_59487 | JGI IMG/M metagenome (GOLD analysis project Ga0066601, IMG submission 59487) | Freshwater pond sediment microbial communities from the University of Edinburgh, under environmental carbon perturbations - Medium... | ecosystem: Environmental > Aquatic > Freshwater >... | reverse complement strand
AGCGAGTGATTTTTTAGCAGGGAAGCTAAAAAATTTGTCACGAGGTAGCGGCGCTACTGAGTCTGTTATGGTTTTAATTCAAACCCTTGGCGGTCGCCCTAATTTAATCATCGCTGCTTGTCAAGCCTTATTGAGCTTAGGAAAACAACAGTTTGACGAGGCTGATCTTGAGGGCGCATTGAATGGATTAAAACCTAATGTCTTAGCGCATGTCGGATTATCATCAGTGGAAACCGAACAAATCTTGGAGAAAATTTTAATCCTAACTGCTTTATTCACACAACAAAATATTTTTTCTCGGCAAGATTTGTGTAGAATTTTGGAACATTTTGGTTTTTCTTTATCAGAATATTTAATTAAAACAACGGTGCAAAGGTTGTGTTTAGCAGGAATTTTTCGGCAAGAAACGGCGGGGTACGTGCTGGCAATTCCTTTGTTGCAACAGGTATTTCTACAAGATAGTTTGGGGTTATTATTGGCGCAAAATATCACCCAATACAAGGCGCGTTTATCAGTCAAGTAAATACCGTCTCTCCCATCACGCCCTATCAAACAAAAAAGTTTCTTCTTATTCCTAACCACTACTTCACTGCCATTAAGTTAAGCGATTTGCCTGGAGGTTTGCCTCCTTCGCTGACCTCCAAGGAACCCGTAACCCGCATACCGTATAGTGCGGTAAGGGCGGATAACCCGTAACTCGTAAGGCGGATAAGGCGCGTCTTTTTGCGCCATCATCCGCCATTCTGGGGCGTGGCGAGATACCCAAATGGCGGATGACGGTATCGCTTATCCGCGCCCTACGAGGTGCGCGGTCTCAAACCTGCCAGGTTTTTTGTGGGCGGGTTATACTATTTGCCAAGCATCCTATCGGAAGGCATAAACCATGTTGAGATTAGAACATATTGCCGGCAACGAACTGCCGGCGGACTGGCAACACCGCGCCCATGTGCTGCCCTGCGAGCGTTATACGGTTATCCTGTTGCCGGAAACCCAGGCCCGCGCCAAACCTTGCCTGAAACGCTCGCAGCAACCACTGGTTGGCTTGTGGAAAGACCGTGCGGACATGAGCGATGTGGCGGCTTATGTCCGTGAACTCAGAAAGCCGCGCTACTGATGTTGCTGGATACGGACTTCTTGATTTGGTGTAGCCGTGCCCATCCGGCGGCGCTGGCGTGGCTGGATGAATTCGAGACGGTTTCGCTGTCCGTCGTCACCTATATGGAACTGGTGCAAGGGACACGCAATAAACGCGAACTATTGTTATTGCAACAGAGCTTGGCCGCGTGGGAAGCTGAAATACTGCATTTGAACGAAGCCGTTTCCATGAATGCGGAACAGTGGGTGGCGGCGTATTTCCACAGTCATGCGTTGAGCATGGCTGATGCCTTAATCGCGGCAACCGCGCTGTTTTACCGTTTGCCACTGGTGACAGCGAATGTGAAGCACTTTCGTGTTATTCCCGGATTGGAATTAAAAATATTCTCGCCGGAGATTTAGCCCGTTGCTTGAAGCGGTGTATCCCTTTCTCAAACCTGCCAGGTTTTGAAAACCTGGCAGTCAGGTAGCGCAGGCTTCCGTGCCCGCGCCATGCACCAGGCGACGCGGTGCGATTCGGCCATCATCAAGCACTTCACCAATCCCTAAAAATCGCAAGTCTTCCGTCATGATTTTAACTGGGCCTTGGCTGGGTGCGTGAGGTACTTGAACCGCTTGTCCTTGTTGTACCCAATGCACCAAATCCGCAGGCAAATACACTGCGGGCCAGTCTTGTAGTGCGGTTTCGATGGGTAACAACTGGGCGTCCAGTGCAGCTAAACCTTGTTCGGCTAACTGATGCAAGGTGGCAAAGTCCACCATGTTTTGAAAATGTTTCACACCCAAGCGCCGTAGCACGCTGACATGTGCGCCGCAGCCTAGCACTTCGCCTAAATCTTCAACCAGCGTGCGGATATACGTGCCTTTGGAGCAGTGAACCTCCAGTTCCAAGCGGTTGTCGGTCAAGCCTAACAAAGTCAGCGCATAAATTTGGATGTCACGCGGTTCGCGTTCTACCACTTCACCGCGTCGCGCCAATTTGTACAGGGGCTGTCCTTGTCGCTTTAGGGCGGAATACATCGGTGGCACCTGGGATTGTGCGCCCAGAAAGCCCGGCAAGGCGGCTTGTATGGTTGCCACATCAAGATGCGCCCAGGCACGGCTGCGGGTGATTTCGCCTTCGGCGTCTGCGGTGGTGGTGGTCTCGCCGAGTGTGCAGGTAGTGCGATAACGTTTGTCGCTGTCTAACAAATAGCCTGAGACCTTGGTGGCTTCGCCTAAACAAATGGGCAGCAAACCGCTGGCAAGATTATCAAGGCTGCCGGTGTGTCCGGCTTTGCGCGCTTGATAGAGGCGTTTGACCTGCTGCAAAGCGGCATTGGAACTGATGCCGATTGGTTTATCTAGCAACAAGATGCCACTGATGTCGCGTTTCAGCGGCTTAGTCATGCGGGTTTTTATCCGGCTGCACCGCTTCATCAGCAGGAGCCACCGCTTCGATCAATTTGGCTAGGTGATTCCCGTAAGCGATTGAACTGTCGTACACAAAGTTAAGACGCGGTGTGGTGCGAGTCGTCATGCGTTGGGCCAAACCATGTCGCAGTTCGCCGACGTGACGCATGAGCAGTTGTACGCTGTCTGCTTCACTCAGACTGCTACCCAGGGTGGTGAAATACACTTTGGCATGACACAAATCGGTGGAGACTTCCACCGCTGACACCGTGACCAAGCCCAAAGCAGGGGCGCTGATTTCACGGCGAATCAGTTCAGCCAGTTCACGCTGGATGAGTTCGCCTACCCGACGCGGGCGGCTGGAGACTTTAGGCATAGGATTTCCAAACAAAACAAGGTGACTGGCGAGTCAAGACAGGTCGATGAGCGTGCCTTCGCGGGCGATGTGGCAATGCAGGGTGGACTGGCGCTCGGCGATAATACGCAGGGCATCGCGGTGGAGTTCTTCGATTTTGCTGTCGGCGTAGTTGGGATCGACATGAAACAGGTAGAGATTTTTTACGCCTGCTTCAATCGCAAAATTCACGGTGTCTATGTAGCAGGAATGTCCCCAACCCCGTTTTTTGGTGTAATCCGCCGTGGTGTATTGCGCATCGTGAATAAAAATATCGGCATTTTCGAGATACTTAAGCGCTTTCGAGCGTTCTTCTGCCAGCATGGCGGTGATCAATTGCCATTCTTGACTATCTAGTTCACTTTCGCGGGCTTTAATATTTTGGTCAATAAAGGAGAGTTCATTATCAGACACATAGACAATCACTTTATCACCCACTTCGATACGGTAGCCGAAAGTGGTGCCAGGATGGTGTACATTAAAATTGGTGATATGAAAGGGCGTCTCTTTGATGATGCCGTCATGACCCACTGCCAAATAATGAATATTGGCTAACCAGGTTTCTACTTCAACTGGAAAATAGGGACTTTGCATTTGTCCAGAAATGCGTTTTTCGATTTCTGTGGGACAATCGCCAGGGCCAAAAAAATTGACTTTCCAACCGGGAACAAAAGCGGGAACAAAAAAAGGCAAACCAGAGATGTGATCCCAATGATAATGGGTCAAGATAATGGTGACTTCACGCAGGGCTGATTGCGCCATCAAGGCATTGCCCAAGGGAATAATGCCGGTACCGCCATCGCACACCAGTAAATGGCCGTCGGCATAAATTTCAACACAGGAGGTGTTGCCGCCTACCCCTAGATGACTGGCAAAAGGAGCCGGATAAGAGCCTCTAACGCCCCAAAAACGCAGGTAGCGATCACTGGTATCTGCCGTCATAAACTTGATTGTTCGATACCCAGGGGTTTGATTTTTGCGTGTTTGTAGACTAATTCGCGAATTTCTTTAAAACGCAAGGGTTTTATTAAAAAATCCAGCGCGCCTAATTGCTTGGCGATGAAACGATCCTGGGCATAGTCTTTAGAAGTGACCATGACCACCGGTGTGTGTTGGTGTTGCGGGAGGCTGCGCAGGCGTTGCAGAAAGGTGAGGCCATCCATGCCCGGCATCACAATATCTAAGAACAGCAGATCAGGCACATGTTCAGCTAAATAGGGCAGCGCTTCGGCAGGTGATGAAAAACCAATAAAATCAATAGCCAGAGGCTCCAGACTGAACTGATAAAGGGAAATAGACGTTGAGCTGTCATCCACCACCACGATGGTAGGCATTTTCTCTGTCATCTGGTCAAACCCATGTGTACTGCTCTGCCCCGTGGATAGCTGGATACTGACTTTTTAGTCTCTGTCTTCTGTATCTATCGCGTCCAGTCGATAAGCTGGAGCCCCGAGAGGGAATCGAACCCCCAACCGCTGATTACAAATCAGCTGTTATGCCGTTTAACTATCGGGGCTTAAGTTTTCTAGCGCACAGACCAACGACCGTGCTTTTGTGCGTCTAATTGTTGCCTGTTTTCAATCTTCGGGGGCATTGTATGGAATTTCTGCGCATATGGCAATTTATTCGCATGTCACCGAATGCGGGACAGGCACGGAAAACTGCTGGGCAAACGCCTCCAACACGCCCTCTTCGCCCGCTGCCAAGCGAATTTCTAGCCAATATAAACGGGTCTCTTGGTAACGCTCCTGAAGTCGGACGTTATGATAGCCCTTTGCGCGTAACTCAGCCAGACGCCGTTGTACGCCCTCATCTTGATGATAGACGCCCAGCGAAATGGCATGACTGAGATTGCCGTTGTTTACCAAAGTATAATCACGCACCCCGCGCACCGCCAGTTGTTGCTGCGCTTGCTGGGCGGCCTCAGCCGTTTTGAACGGTGGTAAATAAATCCAGGTACTCGCCCGTTCCTGGCTTTGTTGGTTTTTTAACACCGTCCGCACACTGGGCAACTGAGTTTGCAACCAGGTTTGTCCTGCCTGGGCAGTGGCTTCATCCGAGTAACTACTGGATAAAAAACAACGTGCTGGGCTGGGCTGTGCCGTTTCCACTGGCGTCGGGGGCACAGTAGGCGCATTGGGGACACTTAATGCCGACAAGACCGCTGGCTCAGGCGGCGTGGGTGTCACGACAGCCACGGTGGCGGGTTCAGGTTCAGGCAAAGATGCGGGCACAATCACCGGGCTAGGCGCTGGTGTTTCATGGCTCAAAGCCAGCGGCGGCAATTCTGTGCGTGTCACAGATTGTAATGTGGCATGTTGCATTCTGCGCAGTGCATAGCGCAGTTGTACCGGTAACTGCGCGGTGCGCACCAAAAAACCGGGTGGCTCCGGTGTCGGTGGGGGTAACGCAACGGCTACGGGTGGCGTTTCCGTCTCGGTCACAGCCGCCGCTGGCTCGGGCGATAACGCCGAGGGTGGCTCAGCCTGCGCCACGGTCTGGGCGTTTTCATCCAACCGCTGTAACGCCACCGCGCCCGCTGGCAAGGCCACAGCCACTTCGGCGGAGAAGTCCGCCACGGGTGGGCGGTAGACTTGCCAGTAATAAAACAAGGCGACGTTTGCCAACAACAATAACAACACAATCAACCTCATGCTTTTTCACCTGCGATCACCGCCAAACCCCGCAATACCAAATCGGGCACGGGCTGACAAGGGCCATTCAACACCGCCTGCACCACTCGCGCATCACCGCCAGTCAACAAACAACTCAGCTCACCGTCCATTTGTGCAGCGGCTTCACGCATGACTTTCTCAATAAAGCCCGCCACGGCATAGAGTGTACCAAGCATCACACCAGTCTGGGTATTTTGTCCCCAGTGCAAACCCACGCCAGGGTCAGGCAAAGTCGCGCCAGTGGCCGCCAAATTGGGCAGCGCGTCGGTCGCTTGGTACAGACTGTGCCGCTGCGTCCTCAATCCTGGCATGATAAAGCCGCCCAGGTGCTGGCGTTGTGCATCTAAAATATCCAGCGTGACTGCGGTGCCGCAGTCCACCACGCACAACGGCCCGGCACAGTAATGCGCCCCGCCAATCAGCGCTGCCCAACGATCCACGCCCAGCCGTTGCGGCGTTTGATAACCATTGCGCACGCCACCAGCCTCAGCACTGCTGTGGATAAAGGTCGGCGTGAGGCCCCACTGTCGTTGGCAGTGTTGCTGAATCGTGGTCGCAACCGTGTGGCCTGCCACATTCGCCACCCACACCGCTGCCGGGGTCAAGTCCGCCCACGACAACGGACACAAGGTCTGGGGAGTGCTGGCTTGATAAGCCTGACTCTGCTGCGCACCCAGCCCCTGAGCCTCCAAAATCGCCCATTTTAAGCGGCTGTTGCCAATATCCAGCAATAATTTCATAAACGGGTACGCACGCTGATGTCGCCCCCATGTAAACGTTGCACCCCAGCGCTGGTCAGTACCAATAAAGCGCCTTCCGCATCAATGCCTTGTGCCACACCGTCAAGTTCAAGATTGCCGCCGTACACCCGCAGTGCTTGGCCTTGCAAACAATCCAGACGTTGCCAGTCGGCTTGAAACGGTGCAAAACCTCGCTGTGCATAATCGGCCAGAATCGTCAGGAAGCTGCCCAGAATCAAACCGGCCAGGTGACTACGTGACGGCAGCGGCTGCAAAATCTGCTGTAAATCGCTGCGCGGTTGTTCGTGTGGGGCGACTTGCAAGGCCGCGACCGGCAAACGCACATTCAAACCTAAGCCGACCACCAGCCGCCCTTGCTCGCCTTGTAAGCGGGTTTCCAGCAACAGACCAGCCAGTTTATGGCGCTGCGGCCCCCACACCACATCGTTAGGCCACTTTAATCCCAAGCCGGTGGCACCCAAACTTTCCAGTACCCGCACCAAACCGATACCCAAGGCCAAGCTCAGTCCCGCTGGCACCGGACATAAACCCGGCCAAGCCAGCGATAAGCACAAGCCACTGGCAAACGGCGATTGCCAGGGTTTGCCTTGGCGTCCGCGCCCGGCGGTTTGAAATTCTGCGAGACAAGCGACCCGTTGCCAACGCGCCTCTTGCAGCAAATAACTGTTGGTAGATGCCAACTCGGTGAATAGCCGCACCTCGTCTAAATAGGCCCGTGCCGCCCAGGGCACGGCAGCTAAAATCGCGGTGGCGTCTAACAAATCGCTCATTAACGCAGTCCTAACACATCCTGCATATCAAACAAACCGCGTTCTTGCTGCATCACCCATTGTGCAGCGCGCAGCGCACCCTTGGCAAAAGTCATGCGGCTCGTCGCCTTGTGAGTGATTTCCACACGCTCGCCGAGACCGGCAAACATCACCGTGTGTTCGCCGACAATATCTCCGGCGCGAATGGTTTCAAAACCAATCGTGCCGGCTTGGCGCTCGCCAGTGTGACCCTCGCGACCATACACCGCACAGCTTTTTAAGTCGCGTCCCAACGCCTCGGCCACCACTTCCCCCATCCGCAAGGCAGTGCCTGAAGGCGCATCCACTTTATGGCGGTGATGGGCTTCAATAATCTCAATATCCACATCATCGCCCAGCACTTGTGCGGCCAGCGACAGCAGCTTAAAACAAAGGTTCACGCCGACGCTCGTATTCGGTGCAAACACAATCGCAATCTCCTCAGCGGCGGCTTGCAACACCTGTTTGTCAGCCGCCGATAAACCCGTGGTACCTATCACCATACGCTTACCCGCCGCACGACAAGCCTGTACATGCGCCAAAATCGTGGCAGGCTGGGTGAAATCAATCAACACCGCAGCGTTCAACAGCGCTACCGATAAATCACTGGTCAAAAGCACGCCTTGTTTGCCCAAGCCTGCCAATTCCCCAGCATCCATGCCCAGTAAACCATGTTCAGGCCGTTCTAAAGCGCCACTTAATTGGACATCCGCCGTCTGATGACACGCTTCAATCAAAGTGCGTCCCATACGCCCCGCCGCCCCAGCAATTGCAATGTGATACATCATCGTTATCTCTAGCCGATTAAATAAAGTCAGCGATTGTACCAGAGACCGGCGCATTGCGAAAAAACCACCGCATCAATAAAAGCAGTCGATAACAGTCGGTTGCTTCAGTGGATTTCACCAAGCCCCTGGGCAGCGTCGCCAATACGCGCTAAGCTTAAGCTTTTGCGGCGTAGCGCCAGATTCCCAGGAGCTTTACCAGTATGTCACTAGCGACTTTGTTTGATTCCAGCCTGACCAGTCTGACCTTACTTCAGAAAGGCAAGGTGCGCGATATTTATGCCATTGATGACGAGCATTTACTGCTGGTTACCACGGATCGCCTGTCCGCGTTTGACGTGGTATTACCAGACCCGATTCCTGGCAAAGGCGAAGTGCTGACTTCGGTGTCTAATTTCTGGTTTCAGTTCACCAGCGATTGGCTGCCCAATCATCTGACTTCACTCACACTGGCAGACATCTTACCCAATGCCGAAGAACGTGCCCAAGTGGCAGGCCGGGCGGTGATTGCGCGGCGTCTCAAACCCTTGCCGGTCGAAGCCATTGTGCGCGGTTATCTGGTGGGTTCTGGCTGGAAAGATTACCAAAACGACGGCACTGTGTGCGGCATCGCCTTGCCGCCCGGCCTGGAACAGGCCGCCCAATTGCCACAGCCGATTTTCACGCCGTCCACTAAAGCCGAAGCAGGCGCACACGACATGAACGTGGACTTTGCTTATATGAGCAAACTGCTGGGCGACGCCTTGGCGCAGCAAGTGCGCGACCTCAGCTTAAAAATCTACAGTACCGCCCGTGACTACGCGGCAAAGCGTGGCATTATCATCGCAGACACCAAATTTGAATTTGGACTGGATGAAAAAACCGGGCAATTAATACTTATCGACGAAGTATTAACCCCAGATTCTTCGCGGTTTTGGCCCACCGACGAATACCGCACCGGCATCAGCCCGCCCAGTTTTGACAAGCAATTTGTGCGCAACTACCTGGAGACCTTAGACTGGAATAAACGTGCCCCCGGCCCGCATTTGCCCGCCGAGGTGATTGAAAAAACCGCTGCTAAATACCGTGAAGCCAAAACTCGCCTGACCCAATGAACCTCTTATTTCTCAGCCTGATCGCGGTGAGTGCTTATCTGGCCGCCACCACGCGCATCTCTTTGGTACAGGGTGCGCCTGTGCAAGGCCACAGCCGCTGGCCGTTTCTGAGCCTTGCGATGCTGGCGGTAACGGTACACGCGGGCCTGCTCTACCAAGGCATCCTCACCCCAGCGGGCATCAGCCTGGGATTCTTCAACGCCGCTTCGCTGGTGACTTGGATGATCGCCCTCCTGGTGCTGCTGACGGCCTTGCTGCGTCCAGTCGAAAACCTCGCGGTGGTGCTGTTCCCACTGGCCGCTTTAGCCGCGTTATTGGCTGAGTATTTCCCCCATACCCGCATTCTCCTGTCCAGTGATCTGGCTCCAGGCGTTGCCGCCCACATTTTGGCCTCGATTTTGGCCTATAGCCTGCTCAGCCTGTCGGCCTTACAGGCCCTATTTTTGGCGGTACAGGACTCTTATCTGCACCACAAAAAACCCGCCAAAATCATGCGCCGCCTGCCGCCGCTACAAGTGATGGAAAGTTTACTGTTCCAACTCATGACCGCAGGTTTCGTGTTACTGACTCTCAGCCTGCTCACGGGTGCCTTGTTTTTGGAAAATATTTTTGCCCAGCACTTGGTACACAAAACCGTGCTGTCACTGTGCGCTTGGCTGATCTTTGGTTTGCTGTTAGGCGGACGCTGGCGTTACGGCTGGCGCGGGCGTAGCGTCATCCGCTGGATTTTGACCGGTTTTGTGGTGCTGATGCTGGGGTATTTCGGCAGTAAATTAGTGCTGGAATTAATTCTAAGACGCTGATTTAAATGGGTAATAAAAGAATCCTGACAGGCACTGCGAAGTTGAAGCAAGGCTTAGGTTTTGTTGAGTTTTGCCACTACCCGCTGATTACTGGTTTTCCAAACGAGTCTTAACATCAGTTCTAGCACCGTAGCCAATCCGGTGACTAGAATATTATTCAAAACCCAAAAGTTCGCACTGGGAAAGTGCCGATCAGCAAACCAGTGGTGCATACTCTGCACCCAAAAAGCCGGAGACAGCAAAAAGGTTTGCTCGATGATTTCAAAGCCGTGTTTCTCCAGATGCAGCCGAATCGTTTGATCATTGTAAAGATTAAAATGCCTGGGTATATGATAACCGCCCCAGTATTTATTTTTGAATAACCGATGATCTAAAGATGCATAGTTGGGGGTTTCAATCAGCAGAATTCCCCCAGGATTTAAGATTTGCCGGGCTTTCTTTAACACCGCATCCGGGGAATAGAAGTGTTCAATCACTTGATTCATAATGATACAATCATAACGCTGGGCAAAATCCAGCGTTTCAAAATTACCGATTTTTAACTGAATGCCTAGACTTTTCAAGCGGAGTAAACGGCTGTCCTCAAAATCATTGGCCGTTAACGCCCAGCTCGCTAGTCCAAAACGCCGCAAAGATTCCATCAAAATTCCACTACCGCTGCCTATTTCTAAGACGTGGGCATGAGCCGGAATCAGTTTCTTGTAATCTTCTACTTTGCTCAGTTGTATCCGATCCCGCAGAGCGCGCACCAGCGGATTCAAGGCAGTTTCAAATTGATAGGGTTGATAATGCGCGGGATAAATCACTGCCAATGCTTCCACCGTGGGCACATTGTGTAAAAACAAATGCTGACAATCTGCACAGGTGACATAATTAAAGCTGACTGAAGTGGTGGCATATTCATAGTCCACGCCGCTGGTGTGTGCGATAAACTGAGTTCCGCCACAAATATCACAGGTTTTTACTGCTTGGGTTTTCATAAAGATAGTCGCGTGGAGTTGCTGGCTGGATTACAAGATGGGCAAAGCCTGGAAAAACTGTCTAATATGACTCAAATACGAAGTGCGGGTGTGTAGCGAATAATCGTGTTGTTTCTGTAGGATTTTTTGTAAAGCGGGCAAGTTACAATAAGGAATATGCATATAAGCATGGTGTTCAAAATGATAATTCATATTGTGCGGGGCTAGAATGAACGCTTCTAATCGATTGCTGGTGAAAGTGAATAAGCGATTGCTCTGGCTACCATCCACTTCCATAATGCTGTGTTCTGCAAAGCTGCGCAAAGTATTCAGCGGCACCATTACCCCAAACACGCTCAGTAGCCAGATTAACAAATAATACGTCCAACCCAGTGTCATGGCATAAATTGCCAGAATCAGCAATTGCATCACCACGACAGACCACCAATCCGCCTGTAACTGGGCTTTATCAGGAGTGCGCGCCGCAGTTTGGGCCGGTGTCGCTTGTCCTATCCCCAATAACTTAAAGGCAATTTTGAATACAAAGCCAAAACTCAACACCTGGAATAACCAGCCATAAAATTTCCATCGGGTATTTTTATCGCTGACTTGATAATACTGCCAGTCCTTGTCTGCGATGCGGCTAAATTGCGTGTGATGATTGAGGTGATTAAAGCGATTCAAACTCATCGGCGTGCATTGCGGAGCCAGCAACAAATAACGGGTGATGAAATCATTGATTTTTTTATTTTTATGTAAAGCCACATGCAAACCATCATGAGCAATGATTTGTAAGCGGTAAATAAACACGCCAGTCACCAGTATGGCAATGATTAAAGTGGGCAGGTTTCTAAAATAGCCAAATACTAAGTGCGCCAACAGGATGCCGCTGTAATCCAGCAGCATATCTCGGATTACAAAAGAACCCTGTCGATGTTTTAAGGCAGACACTGAGCTAGGTATGGTCATGGTGCTGAGTCACAGAGTGAAGAATGCCTGATCATAACATGCACTCACCCGGCAGTCCTGTGCGGCTGGGGTTGCAAACAAAAATGCTGGATTAGTTGAGACAGTAGGGTAATGGTGGGTTGTAGCCGATCCAGGCTCAAGAATTCGTCGGGCTGATGCGCTTGGGCGATGTCGCCAGGCCCTAAAATCACCGTCTCCATCCCCAGTGCGTTGAAATACGGGCCTTCTGTGCCAAACGCGACGGCTTCGGCGGCATAACCGCTGAGGCGCTCGGCTTGACGCACGATCTCGGCATAAGCCGGGGTTTCCATCGCTTCAATGCCGCTGAACAAGGGCGTGAACACCACTTGCAAACCGCTGTCGGCCACGGCTTGCTCGACTTGGGCGTGGAGTGCGGCGCGTAATTCGGCCAGCGGCATCCCCGGTAATGGGCGCAAATCCAGGTGCAATTCACAGTCGCCGCAAATGCGGTTGGGGTTGTCGCCGCCGTGAATATGACCGAAGTTGAGCGTAGGCACGGTGACTTGAAATAAGGGATTTTGATAACGCTGCTGGAGTTCGGCGCGCCAAGCCATCAGCGCCGTCATCACCCGGTGCATCCCTTCCAAGGCGTTGTTACCGAGACTGGGATCACTGGAATGTCCCGCCAGGCCGATCAGGCGCACGGCTTCCATCAACATCCCTTTGTGCAACCGCGCTGGGCGCAAACCGGTGGGTTCGCCGATGATGGCATGGCGCGCTTGCGGGCGACAGGCGTCAACCAGGGCTTGTGCGCCGCACATGTTGGTTTCTTCGTCTGCCGTGGCAATCAAAATCAGCGGTTGGTGAAAGCGTGCCCCCGCCGTTTGGCGCACCGCTTCCAAAGCCAGCGCGAAAAAGCTTTTCATGTCCGAGGTGCCCAAACCATACAGGCGATTATCGGCCTGGGTGAGGCGAAACGGGTCATAGCGCCAGCGGGCCGCATCGTAAGCCACGGTGTCGGTGTGACCGGCCAGCACTAGGCCGCCACTGCCACTGCCCAGTATCGCAATCAAATTGGCTTTACCAGGATTGCCAGGAATCGGCATGATTTCTACTTGAAAACCCAGGTGGCTACACCAGTCGGCGAGCTTTTCGATCACCGCCAGATTGCTTTGATCCAGGGCTGAATGGGTGCAGCTCACAGAGGGAAGAGCGATGAGTTCGCGCAGCAAAGTCATCACCTCGGGCAGTCGGGCAGTGGCGGACATCACGGGAGAACTCCTTGTGGTATGCAAAGGCTGACGATAAGATGCTTGTGAAGCTTAGCATCTCACCGGGAGCGGCTGGGCACTGGTGGATTTTATTTTTTCAAAGAGGCTGAACATGTTAAAAATAACCGGCATCCGTTTGCTACTGGCGCTGCATTTATTCACCGTCTCTCTGGTGTGGGCCGAGGAAGGGGCTGAAGAAATCCAGGAAAATCTGACCAAGTTAGTGGAGGACAAAAATTGCAGTGAATGCAATTTACAAGGCGCTAAAATCAAGTCGCCCACCAAAGATGAATTGCTAGACTTAACTGAGGCCGATTTGAGTAGCGCTAATTTAGAAAAGGCCAAGTTTATCCGCGCTGATTTAAAAACGGCGAATTTCTCAGAAGCCAATTTGAAAGGTGCGAAGTTCTTAAAAAGTGATCTACAAGAAGCCAACTTTGAAAACGCCGATCTGAGCGGCGCTGAATTAAACAAAGCGCTGCTAAAAACCGCAAACTTCACCGGCGCTAAGTTAATCGGTGCAGATTTAAGCGATGCCGATTTGACCGAAGCTAATTTAGAAAATGCCGATTTAACCGGCGCAAAATTAAATTTTGCGGTGTTAAAAGGGGCGACTTTGACCAATGCCAATTTGACTAATGCCATTCTCAGTAATGCCGATATTCGTGGTGCCACCTTGGATGGGGCGAATTTCAAGGATGCGGACAAATCGGGTTTGCTCTATGATAAGGAATAAGCTGTTGTTTTTGCGGGATGTATAAGCCGGTGGAAAAATTATTGCAACCGCTGGCGGCCCGCCTACGCCCCACGCGACTCGAAGAGTTTGTCGGTCAGCCCCATTTGCTGGCACCTGGCAAGCCCTTGTATCAAGCGGTGCTAGGCGGGCGTTTGCATTCTCTGATTCTGTGGGGGCCGCCGGGCACTGGCAAAACCACTTTGGCGCGCTTGATCGGACAGTATGCGGGTGCCCGTTTTGTCAGCCTGTCGGCGGTGCTGTCTGGCGTCAAAGAAGTGCGCGCAGCGGTTGAAGAAGCCCGCAGCGCCCGCGCCAGCACTGGGCAAGCCACCCTGTTATTTGTGGATGAGGTGCATCGCTTTAACAAGGCCCAGCAGGATGCTTTTTTGCCTTATGTGGAAGAAGGCGTGGTGGCTTTCATCGGCGCTACCACCGAAAATCCCTCGTTTGAGTTGAATAATGCCTTGCTGTCACGCACGCGGGTGTACGTGTTGCGGGCCTTGCAGCCAGCAGAGCTGCGCCAGCTCCTGGATCGCGCCCTCAGCGAACCGCAAGGATTGGGCGAGTATGCTTTGACCGTGGCAGACGCCGAGCGCCAACGGCTGGCCGAAGCGGCTGACGGCGATGCCCGCCGCGCCCTAAATTTATTGGAAATTGCCGCTGATTTGGCACAAGCCCAGTCTTTGTCGGTGTTGTCAGCCAGCTTGTTGGATGAAGTGCTGGCGGGCGGCAGTCCGCGCCGTTTCGACAAGGGCGGCGAGGCTTTTTACGATCAAATTTCCGCGCTGCACAAAGCGGTACGGGGTTCCAGTCCAGACGCGGCGCTGTATTGGCTGGTGCGTATGCTCGACGGGGGCTGTGATCCGCTGTACATTGCCCGTCGCGTGTTGCGCATGGCCAGCGAAGACATCGGCAATGCCGATCCGCGTGCGCTGACCCTGGCATTGAATGCCTGGGAAACCCTGGCCCGCCTCGGTAGTCCCGAAGGCGAATTGGCGCTGGCCCAAGCTGTCCTGTATCTGGCTTGCGCGGCGAAAAGTAACGCGGTGTATACCGCTTTCAAAGCGGCGATGCAGGACGTGCAACAGCATGGCTCACTGGCTGTGCCGCTGCATCTACGCAACGCCCCCACGCGCTTATTGCGCGAATTGGGGCATGGCAAACACTACCGTTATGCACATGATGAGAACCATGCTTACGCCGCTGGCGAAACCTATTTTCCCGAAGCGCTGGGCGAGCGCCGTTATTACCTGCCTGTGGATCGGGGTTTGGAAAGCAAAATCGCCGACAAGCTGGCTTGGCTACGGCAATTGGATGCCGATGCGCAACAGCCGCCTCAATCCGGTTAAACCGATGCGCCAGTCTATCCATTGTGATTTGGGGCGGTTGTGTCGTTAAACGCCGGTTCTGTGCTGATTCTCAGCACCAATCCCATCGAAGTACGTGCGCTCTCTGGACTGCTGCGCAAGCATGACTATCAGGTGCAAGCACTCACCGACAGCCTGGAAGCGCTCAAACAGATTTTCCAAACGCCTCCCGATCTGTTGTTGTTGGCGCTCGATGTCGGCGACATGCCAGCCAACAGCTTCTGTGAACATGTGCGCAAGCACGACAGCACCCGCGATTTGCCGATTCTCGGCTTGGCCTCGTCAGCATTACTCGCTGACCGGCGCAGCCTGTACCTGGGCGGCTGTACCGACTATATTTTGCGCCCACTCCAGGCCCAGGAAATCCTGGCGCGAGTCAGCGTCCAGGTGCGTTTACGCCATTTGCAAAATGCCTTGCCCCCGTTGCCAGACGGCGGCGCACAGGGCCAATACGCTTGGACCGACACCAAACAACTGGAAACAGTGTTTACCGAATTACTCAGTAATTCCTTGAAACTCGAAGAACGGGTGGCGCAACGCACTGAACAACTGAGCAAAATTAATAAAGTGTATGAACGCTTTGTGCCGCGTGAATTTCTGGATTTCTTACAAAAGTCGAGTATTACCGAGGTCAAACCGGGGGATCAAATTCAACGAGAAATGACGGTGTTATTTCTGGATATTCGTGATTTCACCTCGGTGTCTGAAAAAATGACGCCCCAACAGAATTTTAATTACCTCAACGCCTATTTGAATAAAATCAGTCCGGTGATTCATGAACACCGGGGTTTTATTGATAAATTCATCGGCGATGCGGTATTGGCACTGTTTCCCCATCGCCCAGAAGATGCCTTGCAGGCCGCGATTGCGATGCGCTTGGCGACTTCCAGCCATAACTTGCGATTACGCGCCCGCAGTTTGCCGCCGATTAAAGTCGGGATTGGTATCCACACCGGTAAACTCATGTTAGGCGTGTTGGGCGATGCCGAGCGGATGCAAAGCACGGTGATTTCTGATGCGGTGAATCTGGCTTCGCGCTTAGAAAGTCTGACCAAAATTTATGGCGCAAGCATTGCCATCAGCAAACATACTTTGTTTAGAATCAGCAACATTGAACAGTATTATTACCGCTCAGTCGGTAAAATTCAGGTCAAAGGTAAGAAAACCGCAATTTCAGTCTATGAAGTGTTTAATGGTGACAACGAGACTGAACTCAAACAAAAACTAAAAACAAAAACCGATTTTGAAAAAGGCTTAATCGAATATCAAGCCAGAAAGTTTGCGGAAGCCAGCGTGTGTTTTAATCGCGTGCTACAAATCAACCAGAATGATAAAGCCGCTCGTCTTTATCTCACCAGTGCCGCGCATTGTATGGTGCATGGCGTGCCTGAAGATTGGGATGGCGTGGAAGTGTTGCGGGAGAAATAAAGCCTGAGTCTTTATCCAGGCTATGCAAATAAAAACCCGTGAAAAAACTGGCGTGGTGTTTAGAAAGCGGTCAAGTTTGGTTTTCTGCACGCGCCCTTTTCAAGCACAGAAGGCACTGTTAAGATGTCCCGTTTATAGCGGGTTTTGGAGAACACTGTGTCTGTTGATTTGCCTAAAGTGGGTTTTATTTCTCTCGGTTGTCCCAAGGCAACTGTGGATTCAGAACGTATCCTGACGCAATTGCGCGCTGAAGGTTATGTCATTACGCCGGATTACGAAGACGCCAACCTGGTGGTGGTCAACACCTGCGGTTTTATTGATGAAGCGGTGACTGAATCGCTGGATGCGATTGGGGAAGCCTTGGCAGAAAACGGCAAGGTGATTGTCACCGGCTGTTTGGGCGCACGCAGTGCGCTGATTTTAGAGAACTATCCTGACGTGTTGGCAGTGACTGGCCCGGACGCACTCAGCGCAGTGATGGCCGCTGTACACCAGCATTTGCCGCCGCAACATGACCCTTATCTGGATTTGGTGCCACCGGGTGGGATCAAGCTGACGCCGCGTCATTACGCCTATCTCAAAATCGCCGAAGGCTGTAATCAGACCTGTAGTTTCTGCATTATTCCCAGTATGCGCGGGCGTTTGGTCAGCCGTCCGATGGACGATATTTTAGAAGAAGCCTCCAAACTGGTCAGCGCTGGGGTCAACGAATTGCTGGTGGTGTCGCAAGATACCGCCGCTTATGGCGTGGACAGCAAATACCGGCTGGATTTTTGGCAAGGCCGCCCGATGAAGCGCCAAATCACCGAATTGGCGCGTCAACTGGGACTGCTCAACGCTTGGGTGCGACTGCATTACGTCTACCCCTATCCGCATGTCGATCAACTGGTGGAATTGATGGCGGAAGGTTACATCCTGCCTTATCTGGATGTGCCGCTACAGCACGCCAGCCCGCGCATTCTCAAAGCGATGCGCCGTCCCGCCGATAGCGAAAACATGCTGCGGCGCATCGCCCAGTGGCGCGAACTCTGCCCCGATCTCACCCTGCGCAGCACTTTCATCGTCGGCTTTCCTGGCGAAACCGAAGACGATTTCCAGCAATTGCTCCGCTTCATCGAAGCCGCCCAACTAGATCGGGTCGGCGCGTTTGCCTACTCCCCGGTGGCGGGTGCGCGGGCCAATTTATTACCCGATCCACTGCCGGAAGCGCTCAAAGAAGAGCGTTTAGCGCGGTTTATGGAAGTACAACGCCACATCAGCGCCGCCAAACTCCAAGCACGCATCGGGCAAATTATCGAAGTCGTGATCGACGAAGAAACCGACGAAGGCTTATTCGCCCGCAGCGCTTCTGAAGCCCCAGAAATCGACGGCTTGGTGGTGGTGCAAGTGCCGCCGGGTAGCGGCGTGATGCCGGGGGATTTTCTGGAAGTCGAAATCACCCAGGCCGATGATCATGATTTATATGCGATACCCGCTTGACCGGCGATCACGCCACCGCTTATCGACAAAGGGCTTACCGTGAGCGCTCCTCATCCACTCCAAAAAGACTTTTTACAGGCGATGCGATGCGCGGCGGCCACCGTCAGCGTGGTGGCGACGCACACCGCAACCCGCCGCTTTGGCATCACCGTGTCCTCCGTCACCTCGCTGTCCTTGGCCCCCGTCAGCCTGCTGGTGTGCATCAACCAAAACACTGCGATTTATCCCTGCTTAGCGGTCGGCAAACGCTTGTCTTTCAATCTGCTGCGCTACCCGCAAGCCGAGATTGCCCAGGTGTTCGCCGGGGCGCAAACTGGTGATGAACGCTTTAACACTGGCGATTGGCGTCAAGATGCCGACGGCTTGCCCTATCTGGCGGATGCCCAAGCGGTGATCTGGGGCCGCATCGCGCACTGTGTCGAATACGGCACGCACGGCATCGTGATTGTCAACGTGGAACAGGTACAAGTCAGCACTGGCATCGATCCGCTGCTGTATGCGGATGGGGCCTATACTCGGCTGCCGTAGGGTTGGCAGGACTGGTAGTCCTTCAAGGACTGCTAGTCCTATTAACGGACTGATTTGATTTTTTTAAGCACAGCGATGTTCAACTATGCCAACCGCGCCGATTGATCGCAGCACCTTACTTGATGACTTAAAACGCTTGTTACCCGAGCAATTGTCGGAAGTCATTTTCCTGTTCGATATGCCGACGGCGTATTTGGCCGACAAAACCGCCCACGTTGAGAAAGCCATCGCGTTGATTCTCTATGCCGAGCAACACCAGGCACAGGCACATTTAGCCGCTTGTATTCGCCAAGTACGCGGGGTTAAACCGCCGCTACCTCAACACACCGAACCGGCCATACCCGTATTTCAAACGGTGCCCCCAACAACTGGCCTGGGTTTGCGTCGCCTAAAAATCGCCCTGGGCTTGGGTTTGCCGATGTTGCTGGGAGTCGCAATTTTGCTACCTATAGCTGACCTGATTCCGACAATCTCGCCAAAACCAGCGCCAACACCGCCGGAGCCGCCGGTGACAACCCCAGCGCCAGCAACCAGTTCAACCCCAACACCACCAGTCGCAGCTCCCCAAGCCACAGGCCAGCGCATTAAACGCTATCTCGCTTACGCCGATGGCACAGCACTGGACACAGAAACCGGGCTATTATGGACGCGTTGCTTGGTCGGCCAAACCTGGGCTGGCAACAGTTGCGCGGGTAAGGCAACAGAGTTCAACTGGGAACAGGCCACACAACAAACCACTCATTTCGCTGGGCATAAGGATTGGCGTTTGCCGACGATAGAGGAATTACGTACGCTGGTGTATTGCAGCAACGGCAAGCCTGCTGAGTTTAGCTTGGGCAAACATGCTTCAAGCGAGGATATAGGGTGTGCGGGTGAGCCGGGTAAAGATCATGACCGCCCAACTCTGGTTGCTGAAGTTTTTCCTAATGCGCCTGCGAATTTTGTCTGGTCGTCTTCGGCCTATGCTCACACTTCAAACTACGCATGGGGCGTGAACTTCTACTATGGGTACGCCTACGACGGCAACCGTAACGGCGACCTTCACGTTCGGTTGGTGCGCGGCGGACAGTGACCTTTGCGTTTTGCGTGGTGGGCTGGATAGATGCGCCCACACGACTCAATCACCCATTTTTATCAGGGTATCCACATGAATAGCTTTGTTTTTAGCTGCCAAACCATCCCAGACACCGCCGCTGGACGGCGTTTATACGGCGACCCGACGGCGATGCAGTCACTCACCGAGGCGGAAGTGGCTAAGGTCATGTACTTGGCTCAGGCACAGCGTCAACCGGATGCGCCGCTGGTGCTGGGGCCGCATTTACACAAGGTGATTGCGCTTGCCGGGGTGTTGCGCAGCGAAACCGGTTGCCAATTTATCTCGCTGTGCGGGGCAGACATCTCGGAAGTGGAGATTTTGCGCCACTTTTTCGGCTTGTTGCGCCATTTCTCGCCGGTGTTGGTGTCGTGGGACGCGGCTTGTACTGCCTTGCCGGTGTTGATGCAGCGCGGCTTATTGCACGCGATTCCGATGCCTGAGTGGTTTCAGGCTGAACCCACGCCGTCACAGCATCTCGCCCTGGCGCGGTTGTTCAGCGGCAGTCTGCCAGCCTCGCCCTTGCCGGAGCTGGCCGCGCTGTTGGGGGCACCATTGACCCTGGTGCTAGATGCGGAAACAAGCTGGGAGGCTTGGCAGGCTGGGAATTATGCCGCGCTGCGCCAGGATAACGAAGCGCAGGCGTTGCGCACCGCTTTCATTTATCTGCGTTTTTGTTTCAGTCGTGGTCTGTTGTCGGTGAGCGAATACGAAACCGAGCGGCATCTTTTGCGCAGTTGTTTGCCAGGTGCGGACTATGCGGCCTGGCGGCATGGTTTGGCGGAACGGCTGACGCCCTGAGTGGGCTGGGGGGGAGTAGGTATGCAAGGCGATTTGAGTGTCACCCCGTTGCGTTTTGATTATGAACAAGCGCTGTATGAGGATTTAAGCCGCGATCCGCTGGTGCGTGATGGGCAGGCGCAAGGTCAGCAGGCGCAGTTTCAGTCTTTGTATCAGCGGCATTTGCTGGGCACTGCCGTCAAGGTGACGGAGAGCTTGTTGCCGGGTTTGTATGCGATTTATCAAGCCTGTTTGCATCATCTGGGCAACAGTGTCACCGGTGATTTGTATGTGCATCAGGACAGCCAGTACAACGCACATGTCTATGCCCATGAACAGCGTTTTGACATTTTGCTGACCTCAGCGCTGGTGCGCGATTTCAGCCCAGGCGAATTGAGCTTTGTGATCGGGCATGAACTTGGGCATGTGCTGTTTGGTCACAACGCGATTCCTGCCGGGCGCTTGCTGTATGACGAGGCTGCGGGACAGATTCCCACCACCCTGGCAAAGCGCTTGTTTCAATGGTCACGCGCCGCTGAAATCACCGCTGACCGCGTGGGTTTTTTGACTTGCGGGGATTTATCCATCGCCGCCAGCGCTTTTTTCAAGACCGCCAGCGGTTTGCAACTGAGCGATGACCGCGAAGTGTTACGCGCCCTGCACAGCCAGTTTGAAGAAATCGCCCGCATTACTCAAGCCGTCGGCCCCGGACAAGTACGCTACGCCAGCACCCATCCGTTGATTCCGATTCGCTTTAAGAGCCTGGAATTGATTTCTCTGGATTTACTGGCCTTGCGTAATCACAAAAAAACCATTAGACCCAGCGACTTACAAGCGATTAACCGCCAAGTCGCCCAGGTACTCAGCGACACCGAACCCTTGAATTTAACCGAGCCATCCGACCACCAGCCGAATCATAACCCGCCGCCACAATCGGCAGATTTTGATGCGCTGTTGTTGCTGTGTTTGTTGTATGTGGCGGTCAGCGAGGGCGGTTTGCCATCTAAACAGCAAGCCTTTGTGCGGGCGGTGGCACAGCGTAGCCCGCATGGACTGGATTTGAACCCGATTCTGGCGGATTGTCAGCGCGACTCGGCGGCCTTTCGGCAAACGGTGGTGAGTGAACTCCAGGGACACCAGACGACTTCAGACGAGGTGTTGCAAATTCTGCACAGTGCGGTGCTGATGTGCGACAGCAAACCGAATTCCGCGCAATTACGCAGCCTGCGCGAGATTAATCAAATGCTCGGCGGGGCGGCGTATTTGGTGGATAACTTGTTGGGATAATTAAAAAACCTGCCAGGTTTTAGGTGAGGACTGCCAGTCCTTTAAGGATTGGCAGTCCTTCTTGTTTAGCCTGCTTAACCGCGTGGCCCGCAGTGATTGCGGTTATAGGCAACGGGGGCACCCTGATCGGCCTGGCGGGTAGACTGCACAAAAGCGCGCTGTTCGGCCAATAAGGCTTGAAACTCTTCCGGATTACGCGCTTGGGCCAGTTTATCGGCGTAGCCTTGCATTTTCTGATGAAATTCCGCCCTCTGGGCTTGCCGTGCCTGCATCTGAGGATCGGCATAAGCAGCAAAGCCGGGTTGTTGCGGGAATTGCCCCGCCATGTCAGCTTGCATCTGTTTCATATGTGCATCGTGTTGCGCACGCATCGCGTCCATCTCAGCCGCGCCCTGCTGTTCAGCTGGTTGCTGTGCTTGTGCCGCTTTCACCCACGCCTCATATTGAGCGCGTGCCGCCTGCGCTTGCTGTTCTTGGGCCGCACGATACTGTGTCATCGCGTCGGCTTGCTGTTGTTGTTGGGCTTGCATCGCCTTGACCCACGCATCGTACTGCGCACGGGCTGCTTCAGCTTGTTTTTGTTGTTCTGCTTGGTACTGGGCTGCGGCTGGGTCTTGCCAAGCAGCCGGTGCGCCGGGAAACGGTGGCATCCCTGCCTCTGGGTTAGGGTTAGCATATTGGGCTTCCAGGGCTTTGAAAGAAGCCTCACGCGCTGCCTGCATTTCTTGGATAGCTTGTTCGCGTTCAGCCGGAGTGCGAGCAGCGCGAATCTTGTCAAAGCTATCACGCATCGCCTGCATTTCCGGCGGATACCCGGTGGTTTTTTCAGCGGCTGGGCAGGGCTGCGTCGCCACTTCGGTTTCTGCGGCCACGGTCAAGGGGGAACTGAGGATCAACGCAATCAGCGCGGACAGTGCATAAGGTTTCGTATTCATTGATGGTATTCCTAGTGTTATATGAACGGGATTTTTTATAAGCGCCAACGTACCCAGCCCGATGAGCGTCCGGGTACAGCCTCATCTCTTTTGCCAACAAACAGACCCCAAGCGGCCTCGTTAGCCAAAACAGCTCAACCATAAACAGCGTCCCCTTGAATGGTCAGGGGCGGTGTCAATGCAGTATTGTTATGTGCGAATATTATAATTTGCTAATATTCTAATTTCAAGTGTCGCGAGTCTGTGTGGTGGATTTTTTCTTTTGACATCAATTGGGAGCCAGAACAGCGAGGCCCGAGACCAACCCTGAGCCTCTGATGACACACTTCGCGTTTGGGACACGGTGCGGGCATCGTGGGTATAGGCATGGGCCATCTGGTCAGCATCCAAAACGCCCAAGCTGTGACAGTATTTCACGCAGGCAACCAGCCTTGAAGAGCAAGACGGCCTGAACCGGCGGGGTGTGGGACTTTGGGCCTGTGCCGAAGGATTATGCGGGTATTTCCCTCGTCACAAGAGGGTCATATTTTCTCCTCTTTTTGGTTATTCTATATTCCCCTTCCGAGGTTTATCAGGAGTATTAACCATGAATGCCTTGTCTTTAAAATTAACCCAATCGTTGCGATTTAGTCTCTTAAGCGTTTGTTTAGCAACCTACCTAATTGGTTTTATTCATGCCCCTCAATGCGTTGCAGCAACACCTGGGCAATTCAACTTTACCGTCGCTCCCATTGTGACAGGCAATGGCAGCACAGACGAGGCAGCAGAATTGCGAGAGGCGATCATCAGTTTTTGGCAAGCTTATTTGCAGTTAGATATTCGCAATTATCTGGACCAATTCGCCCCGGATGCGCTTCGTTTAAGCAGTCGTGCAGCAGCTCGTCAAATGGGTCATGCGGACATTCAGGCCGGATTATCTGCGGAATGGGAGGCTTTTGAACGCCCCAATCAGCGCATCGCAGAACAAATGGTCGTGACTCGTGCTGAATTTAATTTGACTGACGAAGTGGCAACAGCCATTTACTGGGTTGATATTGCAGGCGGCGTGCGTTGGGATTACACCGATCAAGGTTTAATATTTCAAGTCTTTATTAAACAAGATGCGCGCTGGCAAATCGTACATCATACCGACGCTTGGTCATTAGATTATGACGTTGCGGCACAACGTCCCGGACAGGGCAAAACGCTTGATTTTGCTTATGCCTATCCGGTCAAAGATTTGGCGCGGGCAGTGCGATTTTATACGCCCTTGTTGGGGAAACCAGAATCTATTACATCGACTCGTGCCAGTTTTAATGTAAAAGGTGGGCATTTTCTTTTAGAAACCTCTGATTGGCGTGGCGCGGTGCAACTACGGAATAATTTACCCAATGGTTACGCTTTATTTCAGGTCAACGATGTGGCTATGGAAATGGCGAGACTTACCAAGGCGAAAGCTGAATTTACCATTCTCCCAGCCGAAAATCGGGCAGATAAATATGCACTGGGATTTGACGCCGCTCAGAATTTTTTGATGCTATGGGAGAAAAATTTCAAAACCACAGCCAGCATCACGCCAATCGTGAGCGGTTTTCCAGAGGGTTCAATCGCACAATCAGCAAAACAAATCATGCAAGCCTGGTTAACTATGAACACCGATACCCTTGCCAAATACACTGCAAAAGGCACCTGGTTTGATGATACTCGACTTAAACAACGTGGATTAGAGCGAGGGAAACGCATTGGTACCGCCTTGCAAACAGTTTATTGGCCACAATATGACCATGGTGCAGGCATAGCCGCCAACTTGGAAGTCAGTCATTTTCATCAACGAAAGCTCGATTCTCGCTATTTGATTAGTTACGATATGAAACTGACTGGGACAGGGGCGCATCCTTTTCGCGATGCTGCGTGGGTAACGCAACTTTTAGATGACAAAGGACAAGCGCTGCATACCTTCGTTATCGATAATAACCACTCAACCAATCCGGTGTTAGAACTGGATTATACCGGCTATCCCACGCAAGATATTAATGCCGCACGCCAGTTTTACAAGAATCTAATCCAGTTAGGCGAAGGTTATCGCGACGAGGGTTATTATGGTTTTTGGAGCAACCATGCCGTATTTGGTTTATATGAAGCCGACCCACAGCAAGATCGCCTACCACAAGCGCACCGTGCTAATGGTTACATGAGTTTTTGGGTGCGCTCTGCGGAAGCCATTTATAAATATCTCAAACAAAATGGCAGCACTTTTCCCGTCATTCCCGCCATTAATGACTATAAAGGAATTGATAAACAGCCAGGCTATACGCAGGTGGTATCGACAGACAGTGAGGGTAATCTGCTTATTTTCACGGAATACAGTGGTCGTCCGCGTTAATTAAAGCCTTAAAGCTGACAGGCTTTGAAGACCTGTCAGCTTTGCTCAATACCGCAATTCATCCATGAGAGAGTCAGATGTTAAAAGAACTATTGAGTCATTCTGTTGCTATTTTAGCCTTATTCAAAGGATTCATTGTCTTAAATCTGCTGACTCTCCCATTGACCGCATTAGTGATTTTTTATGTGACGGTGATGGGTGCGAGTAATCCCAGTAAACCCGGCTTTGTGCCTACACTGGGCATCGTTGTCCTGTTTATCTACGGTACACAGTTGGGTGCTTTATTGTGGTTGATTGGCTTTGGTAAAATTTTTGATGTTGTGCTGCCATTCAATCCAATGACCATTGCCACTGTGTCGTGGCTCGGTCTTATTTTCGCAGCCATCACCTTTGTGATTGCGGGCAATATTTTTGTGGATCATCTGTACCAGTTTAAGCAAGGTAACTACAGTATTTCTCTTTTTGCGCTGCTCATTACGATTGGCTATGTTGTTGTGGTGCATGTTGCAGCGCAATACTTTCCCCGCCTATAGCCCTATCCAGGTTGCATGGGTAATTAAGGGGCTGGATAATAGGTTTTGTCTAAAATTTGTTCCTGGCTATACGGAACTTGCGCCGGAAAAGTCTGCTCCGACAAGCCCGTGTCGTCTGCTGCAAGTTCCACTGCGTCTGAGTAGGCGTCGGCAATTGCAGCCGGAAGATGCGGCTTGACGCTAGGGCTAAATTTTAGCTGGCGCAGGATTTGTTTGCGCTGTTCATTGATGCTGCCGCGCCAACTGCTGCTGCGATGGGTGGGCTGAAATTGCCATTTGAGCAGGTGTGCCAGCAACACCACCAAACGGTTTTCCACTTCCTTGCGTTCTTTGTCGCCCAAGTCTTCTAATTCCTCTGCCAGTTCTTCGATATTCAGTTGGTCAAATTGGTGTTGCCGCAACAATTCCGCTGCCTTCAACGTCCAGGCACGGAAGTCGGTTTTATACAGTTCGGATAAGGCGCTCATGCGGTTATTTCCTCTTGGTTTGACGTTTGGTGAGCGCGAAATCATGGCATATTTCCTTGAGATACGCACAACAAAAAAGCCAAGGGACGGGATTAGGGCGTCATGCCCGCTCGCATGGGAACGAAGCTGACTGGTTCGAGATCGCAACGGCGATAGCCGCTGCGGGTGCGGGTGATTTGTTGCAGGACTTGCACGCCTTCTTGCGGGCCAACTGGAATGATCAGCGAGGCATTCAAATCCAGTTGTTCGAGCAGCACCGAGGGCACTTCTTCGGGAGCCGCTGCCACCAGTATGCCTTGATACGGGGCTTGGGCTGGCCAGCCCCAACTGCCATCGCTGTGGTGAAAACGCACGTTGTTGAGGCCCAGCCCCTGAATCCGAGCTTGAGCAGCCGCTAACAGCGGGGCGATGCGTTCCACGCTGTCAATCTGGCCCACCAACTGCGCCAGCACAGCGGTTTGGTAGCCACAGCCAGTGCCGACTTCCAGTACCCGTTGCAACGGCCCGCCGCTGAGCAAGATTTCCGTCATGCGGGCGACGATATAGGGCTGGGAGATGGTCTGGCCGTAGCCTATCGGCAGCGCGGTGTTGTCGTAGGCGTAGCTGGACAGGGCTTCATCGACGAAGACATGGCGCGGGGTGAAGCGTAGCACATCCAGCACCGCTGGATTTTGAATGCCGAGTTGGCGCAGACGCGACACCAGACGATCCCGGGCACGTTGCGAGGTCATGCCGCTGCCCAGGAATCTCGCCAGTTGTACGGGTATGGACATGCTCAGTCTGAGAGCCAGGCGGCGAGTGCTTCCAGCGAGCGATGGCGGGTGAGATCGATTTGCAGGGGTGTCACTGACACCCAGCCCTGATTGAGGGTGCCGAAATCGGTGTCCGGCCCTTCATCGCGGGCCGCTCCAGGCGGGCCTAGCCAGTACACCGGACGCCCACGCGGGTCTTGGCTTTTAATCATCGGCTCGGCTTGATGCCGATGCCCCAGCCGGGTGGCGCGGATGCCGCGCAGTTGCTCACTGGGCACATCGGGCACGTTGATATTGAGGATGGTGTCGGCGGGTAAGGGTTGGCTGTGCAGGCGGCGCAGTAGGCGTTCCAGCACGGCGGCGGCAGTGTCGTAGTGCGTGGGCGGATGTCCAGCCAACGACACCGCCAGCGCGGGCAAGCCCAGAAAACGGCCTTCCATCGCGGCAGCGACGGTGCCTGAATACAGCACGTCATCGCCAAGATTAGCACCGGCATTGATCCCAGAAATCACCATGTCTGGCTGGTATTCCAGTAAGCCATTGATTGCCAAATGTACGCAATCGGTCGGCGTGCCGTTGACCCGATACACGTCGGTTTCTACCAGTTCGGCCCGCAGGGGTTGTTCCAGAGTCAGCGAATGGCTGGCACCGCTGCGATCTCGATCCGGGGCCACCACCACCAACCGGCTGATAAACGGCAGGGTTTGCAAACGCGCCACTAGGCTGCGCAGGCCGGGGGCTTGATAGCCGTCGTCGTTACTGATGAGAATTTTCATAGGCTGTGCTTGGGTAAACGACTGGTGATCAGTAAGAATTCCAACAGCGCTTTTTGCGAATGCAGGCGGTTAGCCGCTTCTTCCCACACCACGCTGTGCGGGCCGTCGATGACTTCGGCGGTGACTTCTTCGCCCCGGTGGGCGGGTAAACAGTGCATAAACAAGGCGTTAGGATTGGCTTTATCCATCAAAGCGGCATTGACTTGATAGGGCGCAAAGCACTGCTCGCGCTCGCTCTGCTCTTCTTCTTGGCCCATGCTGGCCCACACATCGGTGACGACTAAATCCGCGCCTTCCACCGCCCAAGCTGGGTCTGTGCCTAGCACCGCGTGGGCACCGGCGGCTTCGAGTATCGCCGCATGGGGTTGGTGACTGGGCGGTGCGGCGATGCGCAGTTCAAAATCAAATTGGCGTGCTGCGTCGATGTAGGAATGGCACATGTTAAACCCATCCCCGATCCAGGCCACGCGCTTGCCTTGAATGCTGCCGCGTTGTTCATGGAAAGTTTGAATGTCGGCCAGTAACTGGCAGGGATGCTGTAAATCGGTGAGCGCGTTGATCACCGGCACGCTGGCATAGGCCGCGAAACGTGTCAGGGTTTCTTGATGGAAGGTGCGTATCATCACGCAATCCACCATGCCAGACATCACCCGCGCCATGTCTTCGATAGGCTCGCCGCGCCCAAGCTGGGTATCACGGGGCGAGAGAAAAATCGAACTGCCGCCCGCCTGTGCCATTGCGGCTTCAAAAGACACCCGAGTACGGGTTGAGGATTTTTCAAAAATCATCCCCAGCACTTTACCGCGCAAAAATTCATGCGGAATGCCTTGTTTTTGCAGGGCTTTCAAGGTAATTGCACGTTGCAATAACGCTTGGAGTTCTGCTGGGGACAAATCCAGCAAGCTTAAAAAATGCCGGGGAGCCATTACCCTCTCCTTTTATTGAGATATTTCTTATCTTTCAGGCGTTTGTCGCCAAAAAGTCACGGATCAAAACGCTGAGTTCAGCAATCAGCTGATCAGCCTGTTGGGTGTCGAGGATCAGCGGTGGCAGCAAACGAACCACCCGCTCTGCCGTGACGTTAATCAGCAACCCAGCACGCAAAGCCAAGCCCACCAAGTCGGCGCAAGGACGTGTCAATTCAATCCCTAACATCAGCCCTTGGCTGCGAATCTCCTCGACGCCAGCCACTGTCGCCAATTCACGCACAAAACCTTGATGTAGATAACGGCCCATCGCCGCCGCCTGTGCGGGTAAATCGTCTTTAGCCATCGTGTCCAGCACGGCTAGTGCTGCCCGACAAGCCAGTGGATTACCGCCAAAAGTAGAGCCGTGAGTGCCTGGCTGAAACAGTTGCGCAGCCTTGCCTTTGGCTAAACAAGCGCCAATCGGCACGCCATTGCCCAGCCCTTTCGCCAGGCACATCACGTCGGGCACCAGCTCAGCGTGTTGAAAGCCAAACCAGCGACCCGTGCGCCCGATGCCCGTTTGCACCTCGTCCAACATCAACAGCCAATCGTGTTGATCGCACAACACGCGCAAACGCGCCAGATAATCGGCATCGGGGATGCGCACGCCGCCTTCGCCCTGCACGGGTTCGACCAGCATCGCCACCACGCCGCGCTCATGCTCAGCCACGCGGTGGATGCTGTCCACGTCGTTGTAGGGCACTCGCACAAACCCTGACACCAGCGGTTCAAAGCCCATCTGGATTTTACGATTACCGGTGGCACTTAAAGTCGCCAGCGTCCGGCCATGAAAGCTGCCTTCAGTGACGATAATTTTGGGCAGGTCGATGCCGCGTTGATGCCCCCACAGTCGGGCGAGTTTGATCGCCGCTTCGTTGGCTTCTGCCCCGGAATTGCAGAAAAAAGCCGTGTCCATGCCCGATAATTGGGTGAGACGGTCAGCCAAGGTTTCTTGATGGGCAATCTGATACACATTCGAGGTGTGCAGTAGCAAACCCGCTTGTTCGCACAGTGCCTCCCGTACTGCGGGATGAGCGTGGCCCAGGCCGCACACCGCCACCCCAGTGAGGGCGTCGAGATAACGTTTACCGTCGCTGTCCCACAACCAAGCACCTTCGCCCCGGGTGAACGTCACCGGCAGCCGTTTGTAATTAGGCATCAAACTATTTGACATCTCATTGTTCCAAAATGAAAAAGCAGTCTCGACGACTGCTTTTGAGTGCAAAAAAACATTATATGGCTGAAAACCCGTATTGACAAGCGGTGTAAAATACCAAAACTTGCACCATTTTGGCGCTTTTCCAGAGAACAAGCTGGGAATAGCGTGGCACAAACCGTTATACTGAAGCCCCTTTCCTGGGAAAGACCTAGCCGCTTTGCATCCCACCACCGATTCCTATTTGCCACCGAGTAATTGACCATGAGCGATGTTGTACCCGAGTCTGAAATCACCCTAGACGAACATGATTTGTTGGCGCAACGCCGCGCTAAACTCGCGCAGTTGCGCAGTCAAGGCAATGCGTTTCCTAATGATTTTCGCCGCCAACATCTGGCGGCTGAGTTGTTGGCGCAATACGCCGATTTCGAGGCCGACGCGCTGGAAGCCACCCCTATTGCAGTCAGCGTGGCGGGGCGGATGATGACGCGCCGCATCATGGGCAAAGCGGCGTTTGCGCATCTCCAGGACATGAGCGGACAAATTCAGGTGTATGTGCGCCGCGATGATTTGCCTGAAGGCGTGTACAACGACGGTTTCAAACATTGGGATAACGGCGATATTCTGGGTGCCACCGGACAGTTGTTTAAAACCAAAACCGGTGAACTCTCGATTAAAGTCAATAGCATTCGTTTGCTGACCAAATGCTTACGGCCTTTGCCGGAAAAATTTCACGGTCTGAGCGATCAAGAAACCCGTTACCGCCAACGGTATTTAGATTTAATCACCAACGAAGACACCCGCCGCACTTTCCGCTTGCGCTCAGCAGTGGTGTCGCACATTCGCCGCTTTTTAGAAGAACGGGGCTTTCTCGAAGTTGAAACCCCGATGATGCACGCCATTCCCGGCGGAGCCACGGCGCGTCCTTTCACCACGCATCACAATGCACTGAATATGCCGCTGTATTTGCGGGTAGCCCCGGAGCTTTATTTGAAACGTTTGGTGGTCGGTGGCT
>Ga0066601_10000159_pt1 | contig 30632 bp, 21 predicted proteins | sample Medcelwee11metaG_FD_59487 | JGI IMG/M metagenome (GOLD analysis project Ga0066601, IMG submission 59487) | Freshwater pond sediment microbial communities from the University of Edinburgh, under environmental carbon perturbations - Medium... | ecosystem: Environmental > Aquatic > Freshwater >... | reverse complement strand
CAGCAACTCAAACAAGGGGACATTCATCAGCTGGTACCAGGCCATAACCGCAAAAGTGCCTGTCGCCAAAGGGAGCAGGATCGATGTGCAGTTTGACGCGAGAGACACCGCCGGTTCAACCGAGACCAGTTATCTCTTCAAGAAGATTGTGGCGAATGGAAAAGATATCCTTGCTGTCGATGCCTGTGCGGACGGCTCAGCAAGGACCCCTTACAGCGCAAGCTTTGTCGCTGAGACCACGACTGCGGAAATAAAGATTATGCTCTACTCAAAAAATTCCAATTGGATAGGGGCGAGCATGTACATCGATAATCCGAAAATACTGGTCAATGGGGTGGATGCGAAGGCGGTGTGGAGATTTGAGAGCAACATGACAAGGTTCAGCGAAAATATCGCGACATACAAGGCAATCAAAGACGCGTTACGGTCATCCAGCTGCACCTCTCTTTGGGACTGCTCGCCATATACATGCGGAGCATGCTCAGACGGTAAGATCCAGTGCACCAGGCAATGTACGGACCAGAAGGGGTGCAGCGCAAGTTATACTGATACGCTGACGACATCATGCCTTGCCATCGGGACCTGGAATCTTGATGAAGGGAAAGGCGCTACGGCCGCGGATTCCGCAGGCGGGAATGATGGGATGGTGGCCGGTGCTTCCTGGACCTCTGACAGCGCGCAGGGAAGCGCCCTCAGGTTCGATGGCATCGACGATTATGTCTTGGTTTCTGACAGCGATTCCCTGAATCCGGACTATGTGACTTTTTCGCTCTGGTTCAAGGCGGATTCCCTGATCGACAATTCCGGACTGATCGCCAAAGGGAGCGGTTCTGGGAGGCAGTACTGGGCATGGATCTATGAAGGGAACCTCAGCCTGGAGATCGATGAGGGTTCGCACCATAATTATGTGTATCCTTTGAGCGTGGGCAGATGGTATCACCTGGCTGTGGCATACGATGGCAATACGGTAACGACCTATGTCAACGGCGTAAAGGTCAACAGTTACTCACAGCAGACCGGACCGATAATCAGCGACGCTAGCCCGCTTTACTTTGGGATGCTGCCGGATTTCGCCCATTTCGCCGGGACGATCGATGAAGTGAAACTGTATGACCGGGCACTCACGGCTTCAGAAATCGCTCAACTGTATGGAAACCAGGCATCGCGATGCGGTGCTCTCGACACGGACAAAGACAATAGAATCAGCACGGTGGAGCTCATGTCATCACTCAAGGGATGGAGGGCAGGGAATATAGCATTTAATGATATCTATTATGCGATCAACGCCTGGAAGAATGGATGCTGAACAATTTTATATACTCTGAAATCCGATTTCTCCAATAAGAGCCAGAGACCATGAAAATAACCGGAAACTTCCTGAATTTCATCATCGCATTCGCCATGCTCTCTGGAAACGTTCTCGCCACGACCTATTATGTATCGAACTCTGGAAATGACGCGAATGCGGGGACCGGGGAGGCGAGCCCATGGAAGACCCTTTCAAAGGTTGGGACAGCGGCAGGGACCGGGGACACCATCCTGCTCAAAAGAGGGGATATATGGAGGGAACAGCTCACCATCCCTGCGAATGGCATGACCATAGGGGCCTACGGGACAGGACCAAACCCTATCATCTCAGGTGCTGACGTGATAACGGGGTCATGGACCAAGGACGCAGGAGAAGTCTACTCCATCCCTGTGACCGGAAAGACATACCAGATCTTCCAGGACAGCAAGTGGGTCCATCTCGCTCATGAGCCGGACACCGGCTATTTCACTGATGACTCGTATTTTGAGACGCGCTTCAAGATGGGAGAGAAAGGGAATGACATGACCTTCACCCCAAGCCAGATCACCGGGGCGACCCTCACAGCCATCCCGGCCCAGTGGTTCAGGCTCGTCTATAAGATCGATCATTATGATGCTGCGGTCGCCACCATCTTCCTCGTGGATGATGGAAGGGGAGACACAGAGGATACCTATTTTGATTCAGATCTTTTCCCAAATCCCAACAGGTACTGGCTCGCTGATAAGAGGATATTCCTTGATTCAGAGAACGAATGGTACCATGATGAGGGCGCCGGCAGATTATATTTTTATCAGAAAGGGGGAGGAACACCGCTCGGACAGTTTGAGGTTATCAGAAGGACGTATGGCATCTATGCCAACAGCAAGGACAACCTCCGCATCAAAGACATCGCCATAAGCAAGGCGCTCTATGGGATATGGCTTTATAATTGCCTCGCTTTCGATATCGACGGGGTCGAGATCCAGGATATCGGGACCCAGAGATACACCCCCGGATATGAGAGCGAACAGGTATCGACAGGCATCTATACCTTCGGTGATCAGGACAGGACTGGAGAGGCCGGGACCATCAGGAACTGCAGGTTCAACAATGTCCTCCGGGAATCGATCGTCGGGAGGGATTATGACAGAGTGACGGTCGAAAATAACCTCATCACCAATTCGGCGACGATCGGCGAAGATGTCGCATTCGGGCCGCATGGGGGTTCGAACGCCGCAATCCATCCACGATTCCAGACAGAATCGAAGGATTGGATCATCAGGGGGAACACGATAAATCATACGGGATATGTGGGAATCATCGGAGCATCGGGGAACCTCATCGAGAATAACAGGATCACCTATTCGATGATGTACCTTGGTGACGGAGGGGCGATCTATGCGGGGGCCTCCTCTCCTATCATCGTCAGGAACAACTACATCGACATAACGGGGACTGGGGGATACGGAAACACCAAGTGCGGGGTCTACCTGGACGAAGCGAATTCTGATTGCGAAGTCGCCCATAATATCATCAAGAACACCCAATGGTGCCTCTTCAACCACATGGGGACAAACAATCACTGGAACAACAACACCTGTATCGATTACACAAATTACGCTCTCTATGCAGTCCAGAAACCAGAAGGTGTGACAATCAAGAGCTTGGAGGTGAAAGGGAACCGCTTTTCGACAAGCAAGGCTTCAGGGAAGCATATAACCCTCCTCAATAATGTCCCCGGAACAGCCCCGCACGCCAACTGGTTCACCAGCCCATCTGATTGCGATGGCAACACCTTTTATCCTGATGGTCCCAACCGTTTCTCTGAAAGGCTGTACAACCAAGCGGAAATCTTCTATGACCTTGCCGGATGGATATCGGCGACAGGCCTTGACTCGCATTCGACCATCCAAGGAGCGGTTGTCTGCACCCCCTCATGGTCCTGCGGAGCCTGGACAGGCTGGTCAACATGCGTGAGCGGTCTTCAATCACGGACAAGGACGTGCACCGACAGCAATGCCTGCAGCGCAGATAGGACAGAGACAGAATCTCAGGTCTGCTCAGGATCTACAGGAAGTGGACTCGTCGCGGATTGGAGATTCGATGAGGGGGCGGGGAGCGCAGCCAGGGATACTGCTGGGACTTACCATGGGGCGATCAGCGGGGCGACATGGACCGCTTATGGGAGGAATGGGAGCGCGCTCATCTTTGACGGAGCGGATGATCTCGTTGACATGGGAGGAGCGGGGAGGCTGACCTCCAATTCCGCTTTCACCCTCATGCTGTGGATGAAAGGGAAGACGGTAACCGCTGGAGAGTTCCCGATTCTTGCGGGGACGAGAGGGGCTGGAACAGGGTTCTGGATAGAGGCCAATCAGAAGAACGATAAGATATATTTCATCACCTATAATGATTCCTTCAATAGTGTTGGTTTCCCGATCTCTATGGCGTATGATGGATCCTGGCATCATATCGCGGGAACCTTTGAAGGAGGGAGCGGCGGAGTCCAGACTATCTATCTTGATGGGAAACTGATGGGTTCGACCAAAGGCGGCTTTTCTTCTCCCACTATGAATTTTTACATAGGATACAATCAGGCAGATAAAGACTATTTTTCCGGGACCATCGATGAAGTGAGAGTATATTCAAAAGCGCTCACTGCCTCTGAGATAACAATTATCGCTGCGCAGTGCGGACACGAGGCTGACCATTTACCTTGCGACGGATGCGTTACTGTGAACGAGCTCGGTAGCTATCTATCGAGATGGAAGAACAACGAGGCAGGATTGACCATGCCTTTAGTCATGGAAGCGATCAAGGAGTGGAAGGGTGGGTGCTGAACAATCTTAAATACTCTGAAATCCAATTTCGCCAACAAGGATGTGAAATCATGAAAATTACCGTACTTTTCCTGAATTTCATCGTCGTATTCGCCATATTCTCAGGGAACGCTTTCGCCGCGACTTATTATGTCTCAAATGCGGGAAGCGACTCAAATAGCGGGTTGTCTGAAGCGAGCCCGTGGAAGACACTCTCAAAAATCTCCCTAAGCTCATCTACAGGGGATACCATCCTGCTGAAGAGAGGGGATATCTGGAGAGAGGAGCTGGTCATTCCCGCAAGCGGCATGACAATCAGCGCATACGGAACAGGCAATAAACCGATAATTTCAGGAGCGGATGTCGTCACAGGGAGCTGGACACTTGATTCAGGGAATGTCTATTACACAACAGTCCCGGGGACAGTGTATTCCGTCTTGCAAGATGGAAAATGGGTTATCATCGCGCATGAACCGGACGGATACAACAAGAATTTTTACATTGATGGAAAAACAAAAATTCACTGGCAACTCATTGAGACAGGGAATGACATGGTCTATCAACCATCCGACCTCCAGGGCGCGACGCTCGTGGGGATGACTGCCCAGTGGGGGAAATTGGTCTACAAAATCGACCGTTATGACAGCGCGCAGGATATCATCTATCTCGTCCAGGATGGAAGGACGAATGGAAGCATAGGCTTGTTTGATGGCACCTACTTGTATCCCAGCAGATATTGGCTTTCGAACAAGAGGATATTCCTTGATTCGGAGAATGAGTGGTACCATGACAAGGCCAATAACCGCCTTTATGTCTATCAGCGGGGCGGAGGAATCCCTAAAGGGTCATTTGAGGTTAGCAAACGGACCAATGCAATCTCCGCGACAGGAAAGTCAGGGCTGATCATCTCGAATATCGACGTCAGAAATGCTGTAAATGGGATCAATCTCAATAAATGCGTCCAATTCCTTATCGACAATGTCGATGTCAATGACATCGGAACGCAGACCTACCTGCCAGGATGGGAATCATACACCACATCTTTCGGGATCTATATCAGAGGGACAGCTGACCTTGCGCAACAGGGTGGGACAATCCGGAATTCCCATTTCAATAACGTCCTTATCCATTCATTGTCGGGAAGCAATTATGATAATGTGCTGGTCGAGAAGAATACTATCACCAATAATGCGGTGGTCGGGGAAGATTCTGGATTCGGACCATACGGATCGATGAATTCAGCGATCACTGTCGGGACAGCAGAGGAGTCTGAAAACTGGATCATCCAGGATAACTATATCAATGGTTCCGGATACGGCGGGATTTACCCCGCAAGGAAAGCGATTGTCGAAAGGAATACTATACTCAATACAATGAAACATATCGGTGATGGCGGCGCTATCTATGCAGGTTTGGAAAGGGGCGGACTTATCATCCGCAATAACTACATCGATGGCACGAGAGGTGGTTTTGGAAATACAAAGACCGGAATATATATCGATGGGACCAACCATGACAACCTGATCGCCAATAACACGGTCCTTAATACGGAATTTTGCCTATTTAACAATGGAGGGAGCAATAATATCTGGGTCAACAATACCTGCAGGGAGTATACAGAATACGGTTTTTATGCAGCGGTATTTATACTAGTCAGCTCATCCAACATTAACGGCTTGGTCTTCAAGAGCAACAAGCTCTCTTCCAGCAAGGCATATAAAAGCCATGTCGTATTCTATACGCCAGTGAGCGGGCAGGTGCCGCACAGGGACTGGAGCCAGGCCAAGGATTTTGACTACAACTCATATTATCCAGGCACCACTTCAGACTTCTATGAATCCTATCCTCCTGTCTATAAGATAGTTTATCCCCTTTCGGGATGGCAGGTATTGACTGGATTTGACATACATTCATCTATCTTGGGAAACGCTGCATGCGTGCCATCATGGACCTGCGGGAGCTGGTCATCATGGTCAGTGTGCGAAAATAATGAACAGACCAGGACAAGGATTTGCCAGGACACCAATGGTTGCAACACTATCACTGATAAGCCAAGCATCCAAGAAACACAAAGCTGTTCCATTCCACAGACGAGAAAACTGGTTGGCTGGTGGACCATGGATGCCGCTGATGTTGCCAATGGCAAGATAGTTGACAAGTCCGGCAATGGCTATGATGCCCTCATCCATGGAAACCCTTCCCAGGTGATGGGGAAGGTTGGAGGAGCAGAGCATCTAGACGGCATCGATGATTATCTTGATACCGGCCTGAAGGACCATCTCGCTCACTGGACAATAGCCTTATGGGTCAAAGGGGACACCATTCCCTCTGATATCGATTATGGAGGGCCCATCATGAAACATGAAAATTTCATCCTCTCATGGAACCACAAAAACCAAATATTTAGGAATGCCGCCGGCATGAGGAATGGAGGGACCTGGTACCCCGCAAGTTTCAACAGCCTGAATAAGGATACCTGGTATTTCCTGGCTGCCAGCTATGATGGAGAGACCCTTAAAGCATACAAAAATGGGATTTTGATCTCTGAGAACACTGATCCGTCTGGAGACGCAGATAATTCCGTTTATCCCATGCTGATCGGAAAGCACGCGGTTAGCGATTTTTTCTTCATGGGTTCCGTCGATGAAGTCAAGGTATTCAATTATGCATTGACAGCGGAAGAGATATTGCAGATGGGGGGCAGCACTTCCTGTGCCCATTCTGCGGACAATTCTCCCTGCGACGGATGCGTCACGGTCACGGAGCTCGGTAGCTATCTCTCGAGGTGGAAAAACAATGAGGAAGGAGTGACGCTCACACTCATCATGGAAGCGATAAAGGAGTGGAAGGGGGGATGTTGAGACTATGCTCAGGAAAGGGACAGAAAGAAGAATGAGGGGAAAAATATTGTTGATTGTCGCCTGCCTTGCCATCATGCTGTGCGAACTAGGTTATGGCGCGGAATATGTTGTCCCGCTGACGACATCGACTGTCGACGGACAGACGTTCTGCAATGGCATGTGCCTTCCATCGGATACTATCATCATCAAGGGGGGGGCGAGAGGGGATCTGCTGTTCCAGAATTTCGATGGGAAAGGAGGGTATATCACTATCGCCAATGAGGACGCGGATCCGGACAATAAAGTCATCATCACCAATGAGGGTACATCGGGATGGGGGGTACTGAGTTTCAGAAACTGCAAGTACATCGATGTGAGAGGGGATAATGATCCTGATGTCCCGTATGGCATCAAAGTCATCAATGACGGGGTTCCAGATTGCAGCGGCACTATATGGGCCTATGGCGATTCTGATTATATCAAATTAGGTCATATGGAGATGGCCTTCGATGGGAATACTGATGATTCTGGAATAGGCATTCAAGTTCAAGACAGCACAAGAACAAAAGCGGATAATTTTGAGGGGATCGAAATCCATCATAATTACATACACCATTCACGGTATTCGGCCATGTATCTGGGACACAATGACCCGTATGGAGAAGACGAACCGTATGTCAATAACTTCTCGATCCATGATAATCTGATGGAAGATTTAGGGACATATGGAATCACTTTCAAGGGGTCGAACTCGGGAACCACCAACATTTACAGGAATATCGTCCGCAGAACAGGTCTGGTGCAGATTTACATCGCTGATCCGAGGACCGGTCAAGGAGAATATCAGCAAGGGATAGGGACGGCCTACTTGTATAAGGCAGGAACAACCGTGAATATCTACGATAATTGGATTGAAAAAACCAAGGGGAATGGGATAAAGATCGCCAACTCTGGCCCGAAAGAGCCAATCATCAACGTATTCAGAAACACCATTGTCGGGTGCGGGGCGGGAAACGATCCGGGATATGGTTATGGGGTGGGACTTTCGACCTATGTGCTGTGCACAGTCAATGTCAATGATAACATCATCATCAACCCAGCCCAATACGGATTGTATGCCGGCGGGATGACTAAGGGATATGCTAACCGGAATCTTATCGGAGGAGGGCTTGGAGAGAGCAAAGGGACACAGGGAATAGGTGAAGCCGCAGGTATCTGGCTTGAAGGGAATGGGACGGATGCCAATATATATCATTCTGATGTCGCAGAGTTCGGATTTGCCCGGTGGTCAGATGACGATGATTACAGCAATGATGAATTCATCATATCCACTTCCTCCTGCGGAGATACAACCTGCGGTGAGGGAGAGAATTGCTCTTCATGCGAAGTTGATTGCGGACAATGTCCTATTAAGATCATTAATTGCACCATAGGAGAGACACCGCCCTGCGACGGATGCGTCACGGTCACGGAGCTCGGGAGCTATCTTTTGAGATGGAAGAACAATGAGGAGGGATTAACGCTGCCATTTGTGATGGAAGCGATAAAGGAGTGGAAGAAAGGGTGCCAGGAGGCCATGCCCTAATCCGCTGGAGGGAGTCAATCTTTGCTGAAGTGATCTTCTTCAGGGAATGCTACGGAATGTATTCGTATGAAACCTGGAGATAACGCTTAAAACGAAAAGTATATGAATCGAAAACCCTGAATCCATTATATGAAGAAAAAGAACCTCGCGATCCTCATCAAATCAGCATATATCCTCCTTTTCACCCTGCTCGCTTTCGTCGGGGTGACATTCGCCACCTATAATGGTTTCTCTTCTGCCTGGACTGGAGGGAACGCTCCTGCTCCTGGAGGGACATTGACGACCAGCCATATCAATGAACTGAAAACCGCCCTTGATACCATTTTTTCTATGGTCACCATCGATAGCGGCAGCGTGACGATAGAAGGTGATCTTGAAGCCACCGGTTCCATCTGCGATGACGAAGGGAACTGTCTCGAGACATTGCCAGAGCTTGAATGCGTGACAGTTGAAGCAGTGTTTAGTGGTTCAGATTGGAGGAATGTCAACGTGTACTGTGACACTGGATACCAAAGGACTGGATGCAGCATGGAATACAATGACGGAGAAGGCGGAACATGGGGGACGTCAACCAAACCGTCAGGAACCAATGGGTGTGGCTGCGGGAGCGGGATGAAAACTGGTTCTTTGACCTGCTACGCCTATTGCTGCAAGATCGCGTGATTCCTTGACAATATTTATAAAGTTCTGTCCAATCGTATTCTCCTACCATGACTCTCAGATTGTTCAACACCCTGACCCTTGAGAAAGAGGAATTCAAACCGATCACCGAAGGGACCGTCAGATTCTATTCCTGCGGCCCGACGGTCTATAACTACGCTCATATCGGGAACCTGAGGAGCTTCACGTTCTCTGACATCCTGAAGAAGTACCTGAAGTACAAGGGATACAGGGTCATCCATGTCATGAACATAACGGATGTCGATGACAAGACCATCAAGAACTCACAAGCGAAAGGCCAGACACTGAAAGAGTACACGGAGTTCTATACCGACGAGTTCTTCAAGGATTTCCATTCTCTCAAAATTGCGAAACCGGATATCATCCCGAAAGCGACAGGCACCATCCCTGAGATGGTGGAGCTTATCGAGAAGCTCATGAAGAAAGGGATTGCGTACAGATCAGATGACGGAAGCATATATTTCGATATCTCGAAGTTCCCGGAATACGGCAAACTCTCTCACCAGAAGCTTGAGAACCTGAAGGCTGGGGCCCGCGTCCAGCAGGATGAGTACGAGAAGGGGAACCTCTCTGATTTCGCGCTCTGGAAAGCCTGGGATGAGGGGGATGGGGAGGTCTTCTGGGAGACTCCTATCGGGAAGGGAAGGCCGGGGTGGCACATCGAGTGCTCAGCGATGAGCATGAAGGATCTCGGGGAGACCTTCGACATCCACACCGGGGGTATCGATCTCGTGTTCCCTCACCATGAGAACGAGATTGCGCAATCTGAAGCTGCCACCGGGAAACAATTCGTCCATTACTGGGTGCACTGCGAGCACCTCATCGTGGACGGGAAGAAGATGAGCAAGTCGCTTGGGAACTTCTATACCCTGCGTGATCTCCAGGAGAAGGGATTCGATCCTCACGCTGTCAGATACGTCCTCATGAGCACTCATTATCGCCAGCAGCTCAATTTCACCTTCGAATCGATCGATGCGGCGAAGGCCTCGATCGCGCGTCTTAATGAATCCATGGAGATCATGTCTAGGGTCAAGAATAAGACCAGCTCACAGGAAGGGAGCGCGGCTGTGGCCTCCATGAGAGCGGGATTTGAGGATTCTATGGACGACAACCTGAATGTCTCATCGGCGCTCGGGGCCATCTTCGACGGGATAAAGATCCTGAACAGGCTGGCTGGGGAAGGAGAACTCGGGGAGAAAGACGCCCAGGCAGCGATTTATGAGATGAAAGGATTCGACTCGGTCCTCGGGTTCCTTGAGGAGAAGAAGGAGGAAGCGCTTTCGCCTGAACTACAAGCACTTATCGACAGGCGCGAGGAAGCGAGGAATCGGAAGGACTGGGCGGAGTCAGACAGGCTCAGGGACGAACTTAAAACGAAAGGGATACTCCTCGCTGACGGGAAAGGGGGAGTGAGCTGGAAACGCGTCTAGGGCGCGATCGCCTGGATGAACTTGTCCATTTTCCTCATATATTCTTTTTTAGGCTCATCCATAGTAACCATATTGACTCTGAGCCCATACTGGTCTCCCATCTGAACGACATGACATTCAGCATCTTTGAACCCGGCATACGCAAGGACATTTTGGACATGAGGGAGGTTTACCCTCGGAAGTGCAGGATTTGGATATCCCTCTATCTCAAGACCCTGCAGGTCCGCGTCAGGGGAATAGACATGAAATCCCTTCATCTCTGGATCGAACCTGCCGATGAAGACAGCTTCCGGGCATTCCAGGCCGGTCACTCTGGCAGTGATGCTCTCGGGCTCAGCATACACCCTCATCCCGGACTCGCCGCCCACCGTCCTGTATAGGTTTCGATGATAGCCATCTCCAGGAGAAGGTCTCGCTCCAGGAAGACCGAGGAAGTATTTGGTGTCGCTATCCAGGCGCCCTTCTGCTGGGAGAGGCCTATTGAAATCCAGCCTGACCGTTGTATCCAAAGTCGCGTGTTGTCTCATGCTGTCCCTCCTATAATCCGATCTCGACCACTTCAGCTTCCTCATCAGCAAAGCTGTAGAATATCTCTTTCGCGTTCGTCGCCGACAAGAGATCCTTCGCGATAGACTGGAAAGCATCCTCTGAGATCTTCCCTTTGACGTTGATCACCGACAGACCGGTCTTGAGAGAAAGGTTCTGGCCTGTCTTTGCTGCTCTTGCTTTCTCCAGGACATAGAGGGCAAGCGCTCCGGCAGCCTCCGCATCCTTGTCGACCATCGCCTCATCATACTCAGGCATCCTTGCCAGGTGGATGCTCTTCTCGCCCTGATGCTTCCTGAGGTCTAAGAGGTAGATCTCCTCGGTGATGTGAGGCATGATGGGCGCCATCATCTTGAGGACCCCATCGAGGATGGTATAAAGGGTGAACTGGGCGGAGCGCCTGGCCCTTTCCCCGCGGGACTGCGGGTTGTAGACGCGCTCCTTGACGATCTCAAGGTAATTGTCGCAGAAGGATTTCCAGAAGAACCTCTCGATCGCGTTCTTGCCGTGAGAATATTCATATCTCATGAACCTCTCATCGGACTCTTTTATGATGCTGTTGAATTCAGAGAGGATCCAGCGATCGATGGTCTCGAGGTCATCGAATGCCATGGCATCCCTCTCCGGGTCGAAATCCTCGAGGTTCATGAAGACGAATCTTGAGGCGTTCCAGAGCTTGGTGATGAATTTCCTGCCGGTCACGAGGTCTTTTTCCTGGAAGGGCATGTCTTCCCCGAGCTTGGAACCTGCTGCCCAGAAGCGGAGAGCGTCAGCGCAGTATTTCTCGATCATCTCCTGCGGGACCACGATGTTGCCTTTGGATTTGCTCATCTTCTTGCCGTGCGGGTCAAGCGCCCAGCCGGAGATCATGACATCACGCCAGGGGTTCACCTTGTGGTGGAGCTGGGATTTGACGACCGTGTTGAAGAGCCAGAACGTGATGATGTCGTGCGCCTGCGGGCGGAGGGTCATGGGGTAGACCCTGTCGTAGGTCGGGGTGCCCCTGAAGAGCTCGCGGACGATGATAGGGGACATGGAGGAAGTCGCCCAGGTGTCAAGGACGTCCCTGTCGGGAGTGAAATTGGTACTTCCGCATTTAGGGCACTTCGCGACAGGGGGAGCGGTATTGGCGGGGTCCACGGGCAGCATGTCCTCTGTCGCAGGGATCTCAGCATCACAGGAATCGCAATACCACATGGGGATGGGGATCCCGAAATGCCTCTGCCTTGAGAGGCACCAGTCCCATTTCAGGCCACGGATCCAGTTCGTGTACCTGCTTATCATATGCTGGGGGAACCAGTTCAGGTCTTCTCCGGCTTTGAGAAGCATGTCTTTCTTGTCAAGATACGAGAGGTACCATTGCTTGGAGTCGAGGATCTCGATCTCAGACCCGCAGCGTTCATGGACATTGACCGGGTGGACGATATCGCGTTCGCCCGCATGCAGGCCCTTGTCCTTCAATGCCTGGACGATGGCGATCCTTGCGTCCTTAATTTTGAGGCCGGCGAATGGCCCAGCGTTCTCGTTCATGAAACCGTCTTTGGTGAATGAGATCTTCATCTGGAGCTTGTGCTCAAGGTACCATTCGATATCGGTCTGGTCGCCGAAGGTGCAGCACATGACGACTCCTGTCCCTTTTTCAGGGTCAGCTTTCGGATCCGGGAGGAGGTCGACCTCATAATCGAAGAGAGGGACTTTGAGCTTCTTCCCGAATAGCCTCTTATAGCGGGCATCGTCCGGATGGGCGAAGACAGCGACGCAGGAGGGCAGGAGCTCCGGGCGGGTTGTCGCGATGAGGAGGGGGGCATTGTCAGGGAGGCGGAAGACGATCTCATGGAATTTCGAGGGGAGCTCCTTGTCTTCCATCTCCACCTGAGCTATCGCCATGGCGCAGTTCGGGCACCACATGGTGGGGCCTTTCTTGCGGTATTCAAGGCCCTGTTTATAGAGGTCGAGGAACGATTTCTGGGAGAGCCTCCTGCAATGGTCATTGATGGTCGAATAGAAGATGGAGAAATCACAGGAGACAGCGATCCTCTTCCAGTCAGCGATGAATTCGGGGCGGAGCTCCTCGTCAAGCGTCTTGAGGCAGAGCCTGATGTACTCTTCCCGGTCCATTCTCGCGCTCTTGACTTTCTTGGTGCGCTCGACCAAGCGGTCAGTCGCGAGGCCGTTGTCGTCGGTCCCGAAAGGGTAGAAGACATTATAGCCTTTCATCCTCATGAAGCGGGCGATGAAGTCCTGCTGGGAATAGGAGAAGGTGTGGCCGATGTGCATCCTGCCTGAGACCGTGGGTGGAGGGGTGTCGATGGAGAATATCTCGCCTTCCTTTTCCGGGTCGAACTTGTATATGCTGTTCTCTTCCCAGTACTTCTGTATCCTCGGTTCCGCTTCCTTCGGGTCATAGGGTGCCATTACAGAAATGAATAACCCCGGGGATTATATAAATATTGTGAGGGGGAAATGTTTAAGAGAGGAATGCAGAGAGGAAGATAGGGCTGCTCTTTGCTCCGGAACAGAAAAACGGCCGATTCTTGCATGTCGTTTTTCGCAATTGCCGCACGAGCGGTATTCTCCGCAACCCGGACATGAAGAAAAGGGTTTGTCTGTAAATTCGTGAAACATCTCGTCTATCGTTGTCTATGATATGTCTCGACGTCCTTTGAAAGTGCCAATTACCTATCGAAGCTTCAACGCATCACTCCCTCCCTCACCAGGCGCGGACGGCCATTTTTCCGAAAGTAAAAATGACCTACGGCGGAGCCCGGAGGGCCCGACCCCACCGCCGACCCGCGCCACGGGAGGGAGTGATGCTCAAGCGAAGTTTTTTTCACAATGACGGAGGAACTTGCGAACGAGCCGCATTTCCGCAACACTTAATAACTTCTTTCTCCAACCCCTCACCGCATGAAACCCTGGATCAGGCAGTACCAGCCGGAGACCCTTTCCGGGATCAAAGGCCAGGACAAGGCGATAGCGCAGATGAAGGACTTCGCTCTCAATTTCAAGAAGCAGAAGAAGAAGGCGATGCTGCTCTACGGCCCTCCTGGATGCGGGAAGACAGCGGCTGTCCACGCGATAGCGAACGACCTCGACCTCGAGATGGTGGAAGTGAACGCGTCAGATGTCAGGAACAAGGACGCGATCGATGCAAGGGTCGGGAATTCCCTTTGCCAGATGAGCCTTTTCCAGAAAGGGAAGATAATCCTCCTGGATGAGGTCGACGGGGTTTCAGGGACTAATGACCGGGGAGGGATCCCTGAGATCGTGAAGCTCATAGAAAAACCGGCGTTCCCGGTATTCATGACTGCTAACGACCCCTGGGATAAGAAATTCTCAGGACTGCGGAAAGCTGCCCAGACATTGGAGTTCCAGGCGCTCGACAGCGCAACCGTCACCTCTATCCTTCGGGAGGTGGCTGGGAAAGAAGGGGTCAAGCTGGATGAGGATAGGCTGAAGGGCCTTGCTAGGAGATCAGGGGGAGACCTGCGGGCAGCGATCAACGATCTCCAGAGCCTGGCGCTCCTTGGGGAGCTCGCTGATATCGATGAGCTTTCCGAGAGGAACCGAAGGGACACTATCATCGAGGCTCTCGTGAGGATATTCAAGTCCACGAATCCGGAGGTTGCGAAAGGGGCATTCGACAATGTCGATGAGGATCTCGACCAGGTGTTCCTCTGGATCGATGAGAACCTCCCGAAAGAGTACAGGAAGCCAGGGGATCTTGCGAGGGCGTATGAATGCCTCTCGAAGGCAGATGTCTTCAAGGGAAGGATCAGGCGCTGGCAGCACTGGCGCTTCATGGTCTATATCTATGACCTCCTGTCTGTCGGGATAGCCATATCGAAGGACGAGAAATATCCAGGTGCTGTCCAGTACCAGCAGACGAAACGCCTCCTCAAGATATGGCAGGCCAACATGAAGTACCAGCGCCGTAAAGCGATAGCCGAGAAGATAGCAGAGGCGACCCATACGTCAGCGAAGAGGGCGCTCCATGACACGCTTCCCTATGTCCAGCAGATGGTGAGGAATTCTCCGAAAAAAGCGGAAGCGATCATCGATGAGTTGGATCTGGATAAGGATGATGTTGCGTGGTTGAAAAAATGAATTAGGCAGCATATCATCATATCCTCTTGTACTCCCAAAAGATATTTCTCAGAAACTCGAGAGCCCCAGACGCTCCTGGAGATGGTAGACGATGACTTTCCAGAACGCCTCGTCCTTATAGGTGTCGTATCCGGTGGTGTAGATGCCGTCAGCATTGTCCATGACGCGCTTGATGTAACCCCTGGCGTCAGAGAAGAAAGGGAGGGAGGAATCTCCTGTTACAGAGACATCCATCTCGAGGTTGTAATCACGCAGGTTCTTGCGGGTGAAGTTGGCTGAGCCGAGGAGGACGAATGCCGTGCCATCCGCCTTATCTATCATGAGCATCTTGGTGTGGAACTGCTCGCCATGGGTATCATACCAGCGGAACGTGATTCCTGCATCGACGAGCTCTTGTGCAACCTGCTTGTTCGGGATGCCTGGTTTCTTGTAGCCGAAGGCGTCCTTGTTCGGGTCAAGGATGACTGTCACCTCAGCCCCTCTCTCCTTGCAAGCGATGAGCTCTTGCACGATTGCCCTGTCTGAGAGGTAGAATACAGCGAGGACCACTGAATCCCCTGCCCCGGCTTTTTTTAGCTCCGAAAGGGCAGAATCCCTTATGGTCCCCTCGGTCAGGAGCTGGACCTCATACCTCCCGGAGGATTGGCTATCTGTCTTGGGTGATGAACGATCAACCACGCTTTCCAAGCCCTCTCCGCTCATCTCCGCGACAGCCAGGGCAGCTCTTTGGGCCTCGGATGAGAAGGGGCCGACAATCTCGATCGCCACATTCGAGTGGGCGCTGCTCCCATCATGGGGGTTCGCAGACGCGACGATGGTATAATTCCCGTCCACCTCCACCATCTTGCGATGGTTGGCTTTGAAATTCAGGAGACGGAAGTAGCTCCGGAAGGAGACCCCGGGTTCATCAGGTGAGAAGGGATGGGGCAGGATGCCTTTTTCACCGACCCCGAACCATTGCAAAAAAACACGATAAAAAGGGGAATACGGGAGGTTCCCGTCCCTGAGGGGGGAGAGATCGGTGATGATGACGTTGATGCCTGCCTCCCTGAGACTATCAAGCTCTTTTGACTTCGCCCCTCCGTATACCACGTTGATAGGGTCAGAGATGAAATCTATCCTTATATATGGGTTCTCCTTTTTTTTCGCGATGAGGTGAGAGACCATCTCGCCTGAGAGCTGGCGATAGCTGCTGTTCGCTCCGCCGAGGTGGGAGTTGAAGAGGAACATATCGATGATGATATGATCCTCCGCTCCGTCGATCCTCTGGAATACGCGGTCGAAGATCATCTGGTCTGATACGCGCTCCCCGGCATCCTTATAGGTCAAGTCTCCCAGGAAGCTGACCTCTTCCACATGATAGACAGGGCTCTCGTAGCTGATACCTTCAGGAAGGGGTTTCAATGCGTGCCATAGGGAAACCAGGACGAGCCAGGCGGCGATGGAGAGAATAACCTGCACGACGATCTTTTTTCTGCTGCCTTTTTTCTTTCGCATATGTACCGTAGGGGCCTTTTCCAGGTCTCTTGCTCCATGATGCGTTTTCAAGGCCTGTTTATAAAAACCTTTATATTTAAAGACCTATTCGTTTTGAACCTATGGCACCTGATACACATTCCACGACTCTGTCGATCGATGAGATGGCAACATTCTGCAAGAGAAAGGGGTTCGTCTATCCTAATTCCGAGATATACGGAGGGATGGCGGGATTCTTCGATTACGGTCCTCTTGGATCAGAGATGAAGAACAACCTGAAGCAGAACTGGTGGAAGGTCCATGTGACATCGAGGGACGACGTAGTGGGAATAGACGGGTCTATCATCACCCACCCGAAAGTATGGGTCGCGTCCGGGCACGTCGGGAGCTTCGCGGACCTCATGCTCACCTGCACGAAGTGCAAGGAGAAGATCAGGGCGGACACCCATATCGAAGAGAAGCTCAAGATCGCGGCTGACGGGATGAAGGCTCCGCAGATCAACGGCATCATCAAGGACAACAAGCTCATGTGCCCGAAGTGCGGGGGGGCTTTCGAGGAAGTGGAAGATTTCAATCTCATGTTCACGACCAATGTCGGACCGAAGAGGAACGATGAGTCGATAGCCTACCTCAGGCCTGAGACAGCCCAGCTCATGTTCGCGGATTTTCGGCTCGTACAGGAGAACGCGAGACTAAAACTTCCGTTCGGGATAGCGCAGATGGGAAGAGCTTTCCGCAATGAGATCAGCCCGCGGGCGTTCCTTTTCAGATGCAGGGAATTCGAGCAGATGGAGATAGAATATTTCATCCATCCTGACAAGGTGAATGACTGCCCGTATGTCGCTGAGTGGATGGACTATGAGCTGACGGTCTATGACGCCTCCATGCAGCGCGAAGGGAAAGAGATGAAGAAGATGACTGTCAAAGATGCGCTCGCTTCCGGGACCATCAAGACCCAATGGCACGCGTTCTGGCTAGCGCACGAGACTGAATGGTTCAGGTCGCTCGGCGCGAACAAGGAGAATTTCAGGATCCGCCAGCACGTCGACACCGAGAAATCCCATTACGCGCTTGACACCTGGGACCTCGAATACAAGTTCCCTTTCGGATGGAAAGAGCTCCAGGGGATGGCGAACAGGACAGATTTCGATCTCCAGCAGCACATCAAGCATTCGAAGGCAGACCTCTCGCTCTTCGATGAGGAGACCAAGCAGAAGGTCATCCCGTATGTCGTCGCAGAGCCATCGCAGGGTGTGGACAGGGCATTCCTCGTGTTCATGTTCGACGCGTATGAGGATGACAAGGAGAGGGGGAATGTGGTGCTCCATCTGCATCCTACTCTCGCGCCCATCAAGGTGGCTGTCCTTCCGCTCACCAACAAGCTGAATGATGAAGCGAAGAGGATTCATGACAGCCTGAGAAAAGAGTTCTCGTGCTTCTTCGACAAGTCAGGTTCCATCGGAAGGAGATACGCGAGGATGGACGAAGTGGGAACACCTTACTGCATCACTGTCGATTTCGAGACAGAGAACGACAGGTCGGTCACGATGAGAGACCGCGATTCCACAAAACAGGTCAGGGTCAGACTGGAGAGGATACAGGAGACCATATGGAAACTGCTGACAGGAAGGATAAAGTTCGAGCAAGCGGGGACACCGATACAAAAGGCTGCTGACAACTGAACTGCACGCTACGCCGACGACCTCCATGGCGGCAGACGGCCGTTTTCTGCGGAAAACGTCCTACCGTCCACCCCGCAGGGGGCGACCCCCGTCCGGTCCTGCGCCACGGTCGTCGCCTTGCTATCGACGATTGTTGAAATGCACATGAACAAAGGGAAACCATCACCATGAAAACCGACAAGGAGACTAAAAAGGAATTCAAGATCGAGGCATCCAGGAACCCTGATAAGTATTACGCGACAGCGGTGCTGAAAAGGGAAGGTTTCATGAGGAAGCAATGCGCGTGCGGGACTTTCTTCTGGACGGTGAACAAAGATCAGGACCATTGCGGCGACCCTGCGTGCTCAGGGGGATTCAGGTTCATCGGTAAGACTCCTGCGAAAAAAGAGATGGACTACATCACGGTGTGGAAGGAATTTTCAGCGCTCTTCAAGAGGCTCGGCTACACCCCGATCGCGCGTTATCCTGTCGTAGCGCGGTGGAGGGATGACACGGATTTCGTCCAGGCGTCGATCTATGATTTCCAGCCCTTCGTGGTGTCTGGAGAGGTGAAGCCTCCGGCGAACCCATTGGTCGTCCCGCAGTTCTGCCTCCGTTTCAATGATATTGATAATGTCGGTATCACCGGCGCGCATTACACGGGTTTCGTCATGATCGGACAGCACATGTTCGTCCCGCCTGAAGAATGGGACCAGAACAGGGTGTTCTCAGATATCCATACCTGGCTCAAGGAGGGGCTCGGGCTCCCGAATTCAGAGATCACTTTCCATGAAGACGCATGGGCAGGGGGAGGCAACTTCGGTCCCTGCATGGAATATTTCTCGCGTGGCCTTGAGCTCGGCAATCAGGTCTACATGCTTTTTGAGCAGACACCGCAAGGCCCGAAATCACTCAAGCTGAAGGTGCTTGACATGGGGATGGGGCACGAGAGGAACGCCTGGTTCACCAAGGGGACATCGACATCCTATGAGTCCACGTTCCCGACGGTCATGGAGAAGCTCCGGAAGATCACGGGAGTCAAGGTGGATAATTTACTTATGCAGAAATTCCTGCCTGTCTCATCGTTCCTGAATATCGATGAAGTGGAGAGCATCGAAGCGGCCTGGAAACGGGTCGCTGACACCGTCGGGGTGGATGTGGAAGAACTCAAGAGCAAGATCATCCCGCTCTCTGCGCTCTATTCGGTCGCGGAACATTCGCGAAGCCTCCTCTTCGCGCTCTCTGACGGCGCTCTGCCTTCGAATGTGGGCGGAGGATACAATCTCCGGATCATCCTTAGGCGGGCGCTCTCTTTCATCGACCAGTACGGATGGGACATCCGGCTTCCAGAGGTCTGCAGGTGGCACGCAGAGTACCTCGAACCGCTCTTCCCGGAACTCATGACTAATCTCGATCAGGTGGAGAAGATCCTGGACGTCGAGAAAGAGAAATATCTCGCGACAAAAGAGAAGAGCAAGGCCATCGTCGCCCGCATCGTACAGGGCGAGGTGACGACAGAGAAGCTCATCTCCCTCTACGACAGCCACGGGATCGACCCGGAGACGATAAGAAGGGAAGCGGGACTCCTCGGGACGACAGTCAAGGTGCCAGAGGATTTCTATACCCAGGTCGCAGCACTCCATGAGAAGCGATCGCAGGTGCACGCGACCGAGAGGGAAGAGAAGCTCGATATCCCTTCCTCATTGCCAGGGACTGAGATCAGATACTATGACGATTACCTGAAGCTGACAGACACGAGCGAAGTCATCTGGATGCAGGGGAAAAAAGTCATCCTTGATTCTTCCATCATCTATCCGACATCCGGGGGACAGATCCATGACACCGGAAGCGTGGGAGGCATCGCTTTCACCGACGCCTATAAGCAAGGGGCGCACATCATCATCGAACTCGAGCGCGAACCGGGATTCAAGACGGGATTCAAGACAGGGGAGACTGTCAAGGTCATGGTGGACGAGGAGAGGAGGCGCCAGCTTGCGCAGCATCATACAGCGACCCATATCGTGAACGCCTGCGCGAGGGAGATCCTCGGGAACCATATCAACCAGGCTGGGGCGAAGAAGACGCTCGAGAAAGCCCATCTTGATGTCACCCATTACCAGAACATCTCTGATGAGGAGCTCAGGGAGATCGAAGAGAGGGCGAACGCCATCGTCTCTTCAGGCATCAAGGTGGAATCAGAGGTCCTCGCGAGGGGGGATGCTGAAGGGAGATACGGGATGTCCATCTATCAGGGAGGGGCGGTGCCAGGGAAGAACATCAGGGTCGTGAGCGTCAAAGGGCTTGATGTCGAGGCATGCGGAGGGACGCATCTCCATAACACGAGGGAAGTCGGGCAGATCAAGATCCTGAAAGCGAAGAAGATACAGGATGGCATTGTCCGCATCACCTTCACCGCCGGAAACGCGACTCTGCATGAGACTGGGGAAGAGGAAGGGGCTTTGCGCGATGTCGCGGACATTCTCGACTGCGAACCCTCTCAGGTGCCTGGAAGAGTGAAGGAACTTTTCAGCAAATGGAAGGAAGCGAAAAAAGCGCAGAAGAAAGGGAAAGAAGCGGAAGAGTCGATATTCTCTCTCTCAAGCGAGGAGGAATTCGAGGGAGAAGCGCTTTCTGAGGCGGCCCGCATCCTCCAGACCCAACCTGAACATGTCGCGAAGACGGTGAAGCGCTTCCTGTCAGAACTGGAAGGGATGAAGAGGAAGACAGATGGCTAGAAATCTTTTCGCTCGTTTCTTTTTCGCGCTGCTTGGGATCATCATAGCTATCGGAGTGATATTGTTCATCATCACCGGGTTTTTCATCCTGTTCTTCATCGGGAGCCTTGTGCTGCTCGCGGCGATCCTCTTCATCGGGCCGATGATCCTCATACGAAAAATCCGTGGGAGGAAGAAGGTCATTGTGATCCCTCCTGAAAAGCATGAGAAGCAAGAGAAGAATGATAAGCTGCAGTAAGCCATTCTCTATCTTGAAAGAACAGCATCCCGTAGAGATTTCTCGTCAATCGACAATCATCAGCCTCTTAGCAATGTCGTGAACCCTGCGTTGCCTCTCAGATTCTGCTCTTGTGCGAACCAACTGAGTTTTCACTTATCTCTTTATACCCCTTATACACTGGTGGAAAAATCAGATTTTATGGTGCCGGAAGGAAGAGCTTCTCAAGGATGTCGAAGGTGTAGAGGATCATGGCGTGGGACTGGTTCTTGTTCGGGTTGAAGGCCTGTTGCTTGACATGGACAGAATAGATCCTCACCTGGTTTATGAGATGGATCTGCTGAGTGAGGCCGGGATCAAGCCCGGTCTCATTCTCTGAGAGCTTGGCGATGATCTTGCCTAATCCGATGCCAGGGGCCTTCTCAAGGAGGTCGACGCCGGTCAAATCAAAGTATTTCCTGTGGAGCGCGACCTCAAGGACCCTTCCGCAAAGGATTGCGACGCTTCGAAAACAGCCGGCCTGGAAGCATCGTTCGATCTCCCGGAGATCGGCCATGATGTCAGCCTTGATCTCAGAGGGGATAGAGAGAGATTTGAGCGGGATGAGGGGGGCTTGCTTAGGGCTGTTCTCATTCGTAAGACCGCCGAGCGCGCGCGACAGCTCACCCATGGACTGGGACATGACCTCAGGCTGATGGACATCGAGGGAGAATGCGAGGCGGATGACCTCTTTTCGGGTGGAAGGGTCAGGGATGTCCTCAGATCTTCTCTGGAGGAGCTCGATGTTGCTTTTCAGGAGACCAAGATGGTAATTCCTCTTCTTCTCACGGAACTCATCAAGGGATTTCGGGAGGCCGCGGAGTATGGAGAGATTATACGATATCCGTTCAAGGATGGGCCTCAAGTCTTCCATAGGGGGACGCATGGAAGGGATGAGATTATATGCTTTTCGGGGGAAAGTAGTTGCTGTAGGTCTTCACCCTGCCGAATATGTTCACCCTACTTCTTTGAATGCAGCATCCAAAAGGAAATCAGACGCGAGGTATGTGGCACCGCCAGTCTCTTCGAGATAAAGGGTGAATTCTTTTCCATCTCCAGCGCGCACCCCAACAAGGATTATTTCTCCAGCCTCCCTTGTCGAGACTAAGGACAACCCTTTCGGGCTGTCTCCGAAGAATTTCCTGAGCTCGCCTGTATAGAGGATCCCCATCGCCTGGAGGCAGGTCGATCCGTCAGGCCCGAAGACCTCGCCTGTCGCCTGCCATCTCTCGCATGCTGCGTTCCTCAGCTCAGGGGAGAGGAGGGAGAAATACTTTTCGCCGTCGCCCGATAGAGCGGCTCCCTCAACTTCATCGATAAAGCCCATGACAGAAGGGGTGGCGACGACCGAGCCCCTGAAGCCGAAGAAGATGAATAATGAAATGATGACGATGATGCCAAGGACTATGCCTGCGAGTATGCCAGCATGGAGCATTGGATGCTTCCCCATGCTTTTCGCATGGGAATTATCCTTGAGGGCATCAGCGATCTCAGACTCATCCAACCCTTTGCTCGCGAGATGCTCGCTTATGGCATCCTTGTCATGCCCTTCTTTGAGGTAGTCCCTGACCTGTTCACTTATCGATGCGTCAGCCATGCCTTGTTCCCCTTTTTTGTTCCATGAAGCGCACGCGATCACGCAGAGATCCAAAATCCCCCGCGTGTAATTGCCAGGTATGCCATCTTCGCAAATAATAAAAGAGCATCCTAGTGATGAATATTGAATGAGATCTGCAATCACCCTATAATAATATTTCGGAAGGTGCTCGTTTGGAGGCGCATGTTGATTCCCGTTAATCGTTTTCCATACGGTGTTTCGAGGTTGTCAATCGAAATCGTCCTCCCATTCCAAGATCGGTGGCATGCTCTGCCTGCGGTGTCCGGGGCGATCCGGTCGGAATAGAACTCCTCTTTTTGCTCACACCACGCCCGAACAAGTTCTCCTAGGTGTGCAAAAAGCACACTTTTTTCGAACCTGATTTTTCTTCTCAAACCTGATAGACAAGTGGAAAAATCAGATTATATCAAAAATTATTTATAGATTCATGGGAATCTTCAAGGCATGGCGCAGCATTTCATGTTGAAAGCAAAACGACAGGGAGGTCAGGCTCCTGATCTTGGGCGTTTCATTTCGGACGCAAGCGCATTCCTGCCGATAACCGCTGTCCAGAAGGAAGCTGGGCATGCGTTCGCCACCGGAGGGGGCAGTTTCCTCCTGGTGTTCCTCTCGAAAAACGAGTTCATCCTTGAGGCCTATAGCGAGAATCCTATCTCATTTGATGGACTTGGGAATCTTGCCATCCAAAGATTCTCCCTGAGACCAGAACAGGTGCGGATCATCGACCTCAATTCCGGGGCACCTGCTCCCCGAGAATGCGAAGAACCCAATTGCACCAGGCCAGCGGTTAAGGAGTACAACGGAAGGAAAGTCTGCTCTGACCACTATGACTTCTATAAGGAAAAAGAGTTCCAGGCCTTCACGCATCATGAATATTGAATGACGATACATCGGTAGCATTGAATTGCGGATTTCTCAGAAGAGGGTTTGTGTCCTATCGTCTAAAAAACCATCACTGTCCAAAAGGTCCGTCACGCGAAGCGAACTGCCGGTCTTTAGCCAACATGGTATCCCTGTTTGTTTTCTCCACGATGCCTATAATAAAATATCGGTGTGGGACAAACGCAAAGTTTAAATATCTGTAATCTGGAAAGAGTGAACATGGAAGAACTCTCTAATAAATTGGTCATCACATTATTGGTGCTGATTATCGTCAGCACGGTCATATCAACGATCGCTTTTTTGAGCCTGGAACCGCATGTCGTCGTGAACGAAGCGGTCAAGCAGCAGGGTTCAGCGAAGGCTTCCATCCATATCGTGGATCCAACGCTGGAATCCACAGACACGTCGACCGCGAAGGCATCGATCCAGATTGTTGAACCAAAAACTGAGGAGAAGGTGTAAGAATGGATAACAAATATATTACTATTGCGTTGATTGCGGCTATCTGCGTCTCACTCGGAGGGACATTCATCACATTGAACAAGCTCTCTGAGCTCTCGGAGACCCAGGTGACCGGTTTCGCTGTCTCTGACACCGGACAGGGAAGGATTCTCATCGCGAAACAGGTGGCAATCGTGGTCAACGCATCAGTCGGGCCTGGTGGATCGGCCAACTTCCATAATGATGTCTATTTCGGGAGCTGCAAACCGGATACCGTCAATGAAGCGGCCTACCTCCTGACATCAAATATGTCAAAATCCGCGCAGGGACCAGGGAACTGTACTGGAGACGAGTTCCCGGATTATATCCATGTCTATAATACAGGGAACGTGGATGCGAACATCACCATCATGACCAATATCAACAGGACGAATTTCATCGTGTCAGGAAACAACGACGCCTTGTTCGGCTATAAGACGACAGACGGAGACTTAGGACCTAACAACGGAACCCATAGAGGGGGATGCAGGCAATGCCAGAATACTGCTGTCTGCGCAGGGACTGCAGCGGCTAACGTCACCAACTGGGTCCAGTTCAATAATCAGACCAATATGAAGTATCTTGCCTGCCAGAACCTGACATACGCGTCCTCAGGTCCGAAACCAGGCTTCAAGACCTATCTCATGACCCAGGTCCCTTTGACAGCCGTGAGTACTACAGCGGCGACAGAAGCAACCCTTACCTATACGGGTTCTGAGATATCGTAAAGACCATGAAGGGATTCTTTTTTTTTCTGTTCTTGCTTTTTCCGATACCAGTATTCGGGATAGGGGTCTCCCCTCCGTCGTATCTTCTTCCCTGGGAACCAGGTTTCGAGGGCGATTTCACCTATACGGTCATCAACACCGCAGGCCGGCCCATGGTGGCTGCAGTGACTGTCGAAGGGAACCTCGCGCCTTATATCACCTCTTATGATAAGGAGGTGGACATGCCTGGAGGATCTGGACAATTCCATTTCTCTATCAAGATGCCGCAGGAGGTCGACCTGGTAGGATTCCAGTACGCTAAATTCACCATCACCGAATCGAATCCTGAGACCAAGGGGACCGGAGCGAAGACCGCTATCGAAGCGAAGCTCAGGCTCGAGTTCCCCTACCCTGGGATCTACGCGACATATTTTCTCTCCTGTCCGCCGGTGAATGTCGGAGACGAGGTGTTAGGGATCGCCAATCTCAGGAATCTGGGGAAAGAGACCATCAAGGATGCAACCCTCAGTTTCACTTTCATGCAGAAAGATGGGACTATCATCAAATCAGAGAAGATCGAAGGCATCACCTTCGCGCCAGGGGAAAGCCTGGAACTGAAACAGAAGTTCGAGACTATCGGACTTCCGGCAGGCCCTTATACCATGAGTGGGAAGTTCATGTATGACAAGACCATCAACCGCCAGGTTAATTTTTCGATAGGGACGCATGACGTCGATATCCTGGAACACTCAGAGAATATCGAGAAACTGCCCATCAGCAAGTTCACCGTCAAGGTGAAAAGCAGGTGGAAAGGGACCATCAGCAATCTCTATGGAGGGCTTGTCGTGAATGGGAAAGAACATAAATCGCCCACAGTCACTCTGAAAGATTTTGAGGAAACAACCCTTGAGTTCTTCGTCGCCGGAGATGACCTTGTACAATCTGGGGAAAAAGCAAAGATCACAGTCTACTTCGACGGCAAGACAAAGGAAAAGGAACTTGCCTATACCCTGACAGAACCTAAAGCCGAACCAGAACCTGAACCAGAGACTGAAAAACCCATGAAAAGGCAGCTCGCTATCCCCCTTAATACGACGACCATGCTCATCATCCTCGTCATCATCCTTGTGGCGATCAATGGTTATTTCCTCCTCAGGAAGAAAACATCCAAGGAAGAGGCGAAGAATACTCCAAAAGAAGAAGAAAAGAAAACTATAACAGAAAAGAAGAAGAGAAAATGAAATCCGCATACGTCATCCTCATCGCCATCGCCCTGGTCCCCCTCATCGCCAGCATCACGTATCTGGGTTATCAAAGATCGCTTATCGTCGAGGTGAAGGAGATCGAGATGGCTCTTGAGGTATCCACTATCTATGGGTTCAATGTCAACAGCTCGAGGCTCAATCTCGGGACACTCCCTCAGGGAGGGCATGCCTACCGGGATTTCACCGTGGTGAACAATGGAGAATCGACGCAGAATATCGAGCTTGCCGTCAGCGGACCCATGAAGGATTGGACCACTTTAAGCTATGAACGCTTCGTCCTCGGACCAGGGATGAACCAGACAGTCCAGGCCAATGTACATGTACCGGGAAACGCGGAGATGAAAGAATATCTCTCCACCATCTATGTGATATATAAGAAAGCCCATAGATAAATATTTAAAGAAGTATTGAGGTAAATAGACAGATGGATAACAAGACCACGTTCCTCATCCTCCTCGCGACCATGCTGGTCACTTTGGGAGGGACCACGATCACCCTGAACAAATTATCTGATATCGAGATGACCAGGCATATCACCGGTTTCGCCACCTCTGACACCGGGACCGGGAGGATACTCATCGCGAAACAGGTATCCATCGTCGTCAATACCACTGATAGCGGACTTGATACAGATTTTCATGAGGATATCAATTTCGGATCCTGTGTCCCTTTCTTCACCCATAATATCAATATCACTTCCAACGAGTCAAACGATGCAGATGGGGCGCATGGGAATTGTTCAGGATCAGCTTTCCCGGATTATATCCATATCTATAACACAGGGAACGTGGACGCGAATATCACCATCCAGACAGATACCAATTCAACAAATTTCATCTCCTCAGGGAGCAATAGCGCCATGTTCGGTTATAAGACGACAAACGGAAATAGAGGACCTAACAACGAGACAGAAACATTCAGAGACGGGTGTGAGAAATGCCAGAATACCGCTATCTGTGCAGGATCAGCCCCGGCCAATGTGACCAACTGGGTCAATTTCCGTAACCAGACAGGGATGAAATATTTTGCCTGCCAGAACCTCACCTGGTCATCAAGTGGACAGAAACCAAGTTTCAGGACTTATCTTTTCGTACAGATCCCTACAGACGCCCAGTCCAGCAATGAGGTGACCGCATTGCTCACCTATACTGGCAGTGAGATCAGTTAGGATCATCTTTTTTTCTTGACTTGAAACCCAGCAACATTTAGGGGATTAAGGCCGAATCTATCGTCTTGGGCTACGAGATTGATCAGTACACCGGGAAAGCCCGAAGGAAGGGGAGTCTTATTCTGCAGAAATTGAATAATATAATTAGAGATTAAAAATGACAAGATAAGGCAATTTTAATGAAAAATAAAGAAATAATAAGATATATAGAGAAAAATATCTTATAATGCCTTAATATTCGTATATTAGTAGATAAGAGTAGTACATAATAGGAAACTTTTTAAACTAATTTCTTAGAAATGAGGGATATCCACGTCGGAATATTCCGCATGCACACCATCCAACAATCGGGAGAACCAGATGTAATGAGAAGGGAGGCTGTCCTGAAGCTACGAGAAGATCTCCTCAGGAAGATCCTCGCGACAAACAACCTCGGGACCCTCGAGAAGGCCATGAATCTCCTCTCGCCGCAGCCTTCTGATGCCATCCCCCTCTGCATATTCGCTAACGACATCTTCTCCCTGAATGAATGCATCGTGAAATTTCTCCATGAGAACAGGTCATGGTCATTCACCAAGATAGCCCAGGTCACGGCGAAGAGCCCGAAGACCGTGTGGCAGACCTATCAGAATGCCCAGAAAAAATCTGAGGGACCCCTGAATGGCAGGGGCCAAGAAGGATTATTTCTGCCGCTCTCAGTCCTCACAGACGAATCAAGATCGACCATGGAGATCGTCGTCGCCTACCTGAAAGATGAGGCTGACATGGAGTTTCGGACGATCGCCACCATGCTGCACAGGGACTATCCTACCATCTGGACCACTTACAAGAGGGCAAAAGAGAAACGATGAAGGAAAAGAAGAAAGCCAGGCTGGAAAAGGAGGCAGTCAGAGCCCGGGCTAAAAACCATAATCTCGTCTCAAAGGGAGTGATAGCTCTAGCCCTCCTCCTCATGCTCCTTCCGCTTTTCCTCATGATAAAGGATCCGACCATCACCGGGATGACTATCGCCGGAGGGACGGAGACGCTGCGGCTTGATGAGACCATCGATCAGGACAGGGTCTTGAACATCAACCTGGGGACAGCGATCGGTTCGTTCTCCCTGACAGGAACCTACACAGCAGACGCGCTGGTGAGCATAATCGCTACTGATGGAAACCTGACGCTACAGCTCCTCAATGCGACTCCTCCTGATATGGCCATACCTGGACAGGAGAACGGTCCAGCGTATACGTATGAGACCAGAGAGTTCATATTGGGAGATTCGCTTTCGCTTAATCTCTCCACACTCTTCAGCGATCCAGAAGGGGATCCTTTGACCTTCCTCTCCACCTCGCCTGTGGGGGCGACAGCTATGCTCACCCAGGATATCCTCGTGGTGAACGCGACCAACGAGACCTCGCTCCCTCTCTCCATGACCCTTTATGCATCAGACGGCAATGTGACCGCGATCGCTGACATCACCCTTGTCGAAGTGGGGGAGGCATGGGAGGAAGAGAGGAAGAACTTCACTGTAGGATGCGATGGATGCCTGCTTTCGGGGAATCTCAGCCTGGTTGTCGAGATCGGAAGCGGGACAGTCACGCTTGAGTCTCTCCTGTATGTCCCTGTGGAGGGTGAAGTCCCTGAAATGACTGGCCAAGGAGAGGAGGATAGGAGCCAAGAGGATAATCGCAATATTACTGATGTCCTACCAGAGAACGAGACTGTGAATGTATCTATCAATGAGACAAGCATGGATCATGATCCGGATAATGCATCTGAGCTTCCGGAGATAATGAATGAGACGAATGTAGATATCATCATGCAAGAGGAGACCGTCCCAGAGAACGTGAGTATCATCCCCCGTGATCAGCACGCGCCATACTGGGACGGTCCCTCATCCTTCATCATTTACAGGACGCTGGTCCTGGACCTGACGCAGTATTTCATGGATCCGGAAAATGACACCTTGACCTTCCTCGCAACGCCAATCGAGGGGGTAATCGTTTCACTTGGATCGTCGGTCCTGAACATCTCCTATTCAGGTCTTGAGATAGCGGACACCATCACCATCTATGCCTCTGACCAGAATCAAACGGTCTCCTTTGATCTCTTTGTCAATGTGACGAATTCGAGCATGCCTATTGAAGATGGATTGAATGTGACCGATAACTTCAGCGATGCGACGTTGAATGGATCTGCAATCCTCTCCAATGTTACAGATGTCAATGCGACTCAGAATCTGACGGGATTGAATGTGACACAGAACGTGACGGGAATGAATGTCTCCATCAACGCCTCAATGGTCAACGCGACCATGAATGTTACCATACCGGCAAACGTGACCTTCGCTAATGCCACGAATGCGTCAAACGTGACCCTCATCCAAGGACACGCGAAGATAGGAGAACCGGTGAAGTGGACGAGGGTGGTGATGAAGGAGAGGAACGCGACGGTGAGCATACCTCTCACAGCGATAAGGGATTCAATCGTCGTGAAAAACCAGAAGACGCTCGCTGAACTGAAAAAGGTGGAGATCAAGGGTGAGAAGAAGAGATTGCTCGGGCTCCTCAAGGCGAAAGGGGAGCAGAACCTGACGATCGAGGTCTCTGAAGAGGCGGAGATCCTTGAGATCGAGTACGCGACAGAGGGTCCGACTGCTCTTGAGGAAGATCTTGGGGATGGGGACAAGAGGGTGACCATATCATCTCCGCATCATTATACAGAGGTATTGGCGTTCACTGAAGTGATTCCGGTGCCTGTGGAGAGCATAGCTCTCTATTGGGTCAGGAACGGGACTCGGGATCGGTTTCATGAGGTATCGTATAATGATACTGACTCTGACGGAAGGGTGGACAGGATTGAATGGATAGTCCCGCATCTCTCCAACCAGACCTTCGAGATAACGATCACTGTCCTGAATGTCCAGAGCTATCCCACAGTGGGAGGGAACTGGACTGTCCGGTTCACTACTGTCGGGACAGCGAATCTGACCATCTCAGCGTGGAACGGGACGACGTACGGTAATGAAACGATTGAGCATGAAGGCTCGCCATCAGACCTCGAATGGCTGGAATTGCGGTGCAATGAGACGGTGCTCTCTCCG
>Ga0066601_10000144_pt1 | contig 32980 bp, 30 predicted proteins | sample Medcelwee11metaG_FD_59487 | JGI IMG/M metagenome (GOLD analysis project Ga0066601, IMG submission 59487) | Freshwater pond sediment microbial communities from the University of Edinburgh, under environmental carbon perturbations - Medium... | ecosystem: Environmental > Aquatic > Freshwater >... | reverse complement strand
CTCCTTCCCTTTCTTCGCCTGGAACATGCACCTGAAATAATGGTCGCGGTAATAACAATAGATCGGGACGAGCGCTCTGTCATACTGCATCCCTATGAGCTGCACTTTGCGCATCAGCATGCGAAGGCCGGTCTCATGCATGTGCTCATCCCGGAGCGCCCTTCCCCAGTACTTCCGAAAGCCAGCTTTCGGATGGCTCCCGCATGGCCCGCCGGTGTCAGTCGCGGTCACTGCGAGGATGCCGTCACGCGATATCCGTTTGATCGCGGAATCCAAAAATGCGTTCGGCGAGCCGAACGGATCGATGTCGACATAATCGAAACCGATGTCCTGGGACAAAAATGCATTCGCGTCCATCTGTGACACCACTGCCTTACCTGAGACCCCGTTCCTCTCGAGGTTAGAGGTGATCGCTTTCACTGCGACTGGATCGATATCGTTCAGCCGAACCTCGCTGATCCTCTCCGGTTGCACCTCAAGGAGTATCCGGACACCCCTCACTCCGGTCCCTGCCATGGGAAGTCCGATCCTCATCGGCCTCTTCCTCACAAGCCAATCAGATGATAGTATCCCTATCGTCACATCCCTGTTGAACGACATGACTGGATTATAGAAGACCTCCATCTCCCGCGACACCACCTTCGGCCGCTCCACAACGATCCGCGCCTTCCCTTCGACAATCTCTTCCATTAGAGAACTGATTCCTCACCCGGCATAAAAAGGTTTCGTGTTACCGTACACACACAAACCACCTCAACCCATAACGATCCCCCTGCGTGGCGCAGGACAAAAAGGTTGATGACTTTGACGAAGGCAGCAACTTTGGCGAGGCGAGCGGGGGGACGGCCCCTCCGGGGTCGCGAGTAGGGCGTGCGTAGCACGACCGTCGAAGCCATTGTTGTTGCTGCCGCAGTCAAATGTGCTTCTCATTATCACGTCTGCCGCCTCGAGTGGAGGGGAGAAGCGTGCTGATATCAAATTTATTCCATTCAATCTTACATTCAGTGTGTCTCGTCCAACTTTTCTTTCCTTTTTCCGGACTGCGGAGGTCTACCGCTCGTCCCTCGCGGCCTTTACGATTTTCGCCCTGCATAAATCGGGCGAAAATCTGTTCCGGCTCCAAGGCAGTCCTGTACTTCCTTATGAAACTACCAAAAAATCGAGAAATTGAAATGAACAACCAGATCTATAACCATTCTACAACCCTACCTCCACCCTTCCACAAACTTAATAAACATCCCTTCCCTCGTCATAAAAAAGGGGGACGTATGGAACTTTCAGTCATCATTCCGGTCTACAACGAGGAGAAGAACCTTCTCATATTGCATCGGGAGCTAGCGAAAGCGCTCCAGGGAAAAGACTACGAACTCCTCTTCGTGAACGACGGCTCAACTGACAGGAGCCTCGCCCTCCTGAAAGAATTCAAGACCAAAGACACCCATATCCGCATCATAGATTTCTCTAGGAACTTCGGCCAGACAGCAGCGTTCCAGGCAGGCTTCGACCACGCCAAAGGAAGCATCATCGTCACTTTGGACGCTGACCTACAGAACGATCCAGCTGATATCCCCCTCCTGCTCGATAAGATCGCCCACGGTTTCGATGTCGTCTCAGGCTGGAGGCATGAGCGAAAGGACCCGATCGGAAAGACCATCCCCTCGCGCTTCTCCAATTGGCTCGCAAGGAAGCTCACCAAGGTGCAGATCCATGATTCCGGCTGTTCCCTCAAAGCGTACAGGCGTGAGGCTGTCGAGGGCATCCAGCTGTACGGAGAGATGCACCGCTACATCCCTGCCCTCTGCTTCTTTCGCGGTGCGAGCGTCGGTGAAGTCAAGGTGAACCACAGGCCCCGGAGGTTCGGGAAGACCAAGTACGGCTGGAAGCGCCTCATCAACGGTTCCCTTGACCTCATGTATGTCACCTTCTGGGGAAGCTACTCCACAAAACCGCTCCATTTCCTCGGGTTCCTGGGCATCATCCAGTATGCCTTGGCAGCGATCATCTTCATAGAGCAGGCGATAAAGGCGGTCATGCTCAGGCGCCTTGATCTTGGCCCCCTCCTCCTCATGGGAGTCCTCCTCATAATCACAGGCACCCTCTTCATCATCTTCGGCTTCATCCTTGAGATACTCATCAGGAGCTACTACATGAAATCAGGCGAGAAACCCTACGCCTTGAGGCGCTAGCGATGTGCGGCATCTGCGGATTCACCTGGGAGGACAAAGCGCTTGTCCAGAAGATGATGGACGCCATCACCCACAGGGGACCCGACGACAGCGGAAGCTTCTGCTTCCGTGACATCTCGCTCGGGCACCGCAGGCTCTCCATCATCGACCTCTCGAGCAAAGGCCACCAGCCCATGTCAAATGAGGATGGCAGCGTCTGGATAGTCTTCAATGGAGAGATCTATAATCACCTCCAATTGAGAAAAGACCTAGAGAGCAAAGGACATCGCTTCATGAGCGGGACAGACACCGAGGCCATTTTGCACGGCTACGAGGAATACGGGACAAGGGTCCTAGAGCGCCTGAACGGCTTCTTCGGTTTCGCGATCTACGACACCGTCACGAAATCCCTCTTCCTCGCGAGGGACCGTCTCGGGATAAAACCTGTCTACTACGCCCAGACAGAGAAAGGGGAGATCGTCTTCGCTTCCGAGATCAAATCCCTCCTCGCGCTCGGGATGGCAAGAGAGGTCGACCTTGCAGCCCTCCATGATTACCTCTCGTTCCGCTGCGTGACAGTCAGCCAGACCATGTTCCGGGGGATAAAGAGGCTCCCTCCTGGACACTACCTCCTGAAGAACAAGGATGGCATCAATATCCGCAGGTATTGGGATATCACCCTCTCTTCCACCCATGATTTCCATGAGGAACACTACTATGCCCAGGAGCTCCATGACCGTCTGAGTGAGAGTGTCAGGAAGCGTCTCATGAGCGACGTCCCCATCGGCGCCTATCTTTCAGGAGGCATCGATTCCGCCTCAGTCGTCGGACTCATGAACAAGATGATGGACCAGCCGGTCAAGACCTTCACCGTGGGTTTCGGGATAGAGGGGCAGGAAGATGAGCTCAGGGCCGCAAGGGTGACAGCCGAGCATTTCGGGACCGACCACCAGGAAGTCATGGTGGACCCTGACACCGCTAAAATCCTCCCCCAGGTGGTCTGGCACCTCGATGAGCCCATGTCTGACCCGACCTGCATCCCGACCTATCTCCTCTCAAAGGAGGCGAAAAAGAAATGCACAGTCATCCTCACCGGCGAAGGGGCTGATGAGCAGCTCGCGGGCTATTCCCAATACAAGATGATGCTCCTCCATGAGAGGTTCCGCATGATCCCTTCTTTCATGAGGAAGGCAGGGGCGAAGACCTCAAGGATCGTCCCTGCGCAGATCCTCAATACCATGTTCAAGTACGCGGGCGCGCTCGGCGAGCGTGGCAAGGAGAGATTCGCCGAATTCGCGGGGTCTGACGAAAAGTCCCGGATGTATCTCCAGCTTGTCTCGATCTACAACGAGGAAGAGAAGCAGGAGCTCTTAACCCCCCAGGTGAGGCGCAGGACCCAGACGATCGACCTCCCGGGGCGACTGGACGAGTATTTCAGGAAAAAAGCACAGCCTCTCGACCAGCTCCTCTACCTTGAGAGCAAGACCCTGCTCCCCGAGAACCTCCTCATGAAGGTGGACAAGAACACCATGGCGTTCGGCATCGAGGCGAGGGTTCCGTTCCTCGATCACACTCTCGTCGATTTCAATTTCACGGTCCCTCCGAGATTCAAGCTGAGCGGCCAGACAGAGAAATACATCCTGCGGAAAGCCATGAAGGATCTCCTCCCGAAATCCACCCTTGAGCGCAAGAAGGAGCACTTCTTCGTCCCCATCGATTCCTGGTTCTCTGGAGAGTTGAAAGAGGTCGGAAAGCAGGTCTTATCTGAGGAACGTATGAAAAGACTCGGTTACTTCGAGCCAAAAGCGATCGAACAGGCATTCCGCGGCCTCTCATCGTCCCGCCTCTTCTACAGCCGCCAGCTCTGGAGCCTCCTCTCCTTCTCCCTCTGGCATGCTATCTACATAGAAGGGGACGCTAAGAAGCCTCCCAAAGGGATCGGAGGGATGATATGAGCGCGTCTATAGGCATTTTTAATCGGATGTGAAAATTGGCTTACCAAAAAAAAGGGGAGGGGATTAAGGTTCCATCAAAGGTGAGGCTTTCAGTCATCATCCTGAACTGGAATGGAAAATCCTTGTCAGAGAGATGTCTGACTTCGCTCGCCTCCCAAACACTCCCACCTTTCGAGACCATCTTGGTGGACAATGGGTCTGCTGATGGCTCAGTACCGTATCTCAAGAGAAAATTCCCAGAAATTACTTTCCTCCCGCTCCCCCATAATGTCGGTTTTTCCGAGGCATACAACAAGGCATTCGATTCAGCAAAAGGAAATTTCTTCCTTGCTCTGAACAACGACACCATCCTCCCTCCAGATGCTATCAGAAGGATATGTGATGGGATTGCCCCATCACGTGTTCATGGCATGTACGCTCTCCGGATGGTATTGCCTGATGGTTCGGTGGACAATCTCGGTCTTGTGGTGGATAGATACGGCCTCTCCTGGGAGAATAAGGATCCCTCACTGCCGATCGATGGCCCCTGCGGGGGCGCTGGGATTTATTCAAGAGATATGCTCATGGACATCAAGGATGCACATGGTTTTTTTGATTCCCGTTTCTTCCTCTATTTTGAGGACGTGGAGCTTATCATGAGGGCGAAAAAGAAGGGATATACCTGCGGACTCCTTGATGATATCAAAGTGACGCATGCGCATGGTGCGACTTCAAAAAAGATCCGGAGCGCTGCGCTCTATTTTTTCAACAGGAACAGGGTCATCGCGCACAAGAAGCATATCAGGGGATTCTGGAACCATTCAGTGTTCTTCCTCATGCAATGCGTCGTGGTGGTCCGACGCTTAAGGAAAGCAGGGGTTGTCATCCAGGCGATTAAAGACGGTTACGCCTGTAGGATACACCCTCCTTCATGGGTCCTGAAAAGATTCAGGGATTGATCTCAGAGTTTGAGGTCTTTTGCGAGGACGCTCGCTGAAAGGAGGCTGTCGAAAGTCCCTGCGTCAGACCAGGCTCCATTAAGGACATGGGCCTCCATCGAACCCTCTTTCACAAAATGATTATTGACATCAGTGATCTCAAGCTCACCCCTCTTCGATGGCTTGAGGTTCTTAACCACATCGAATACCGTTCGGTCATAGATATAGAATCCTGTCACTGCGAATGATGATTTAGGCTCTAAGGGTTTCTCTTCGATCGAGACCACTTTTCTGCCCACAAGTTCAGCCACCCCGAACCTTTTTGGATTGCTGACTTCCTTGAGGAAAATCATTGCTCCCTCCCTGAATGAAGACACTGCCGGTTCAAATGAATCCTGGAAGATGTTGTCTCCAAGGATGACCGCGACAGGGGAATCATCCGCGAAAGATTCAGCCAGGCTGAGCGCTTGGGCGATACCTCCCGCGGTCTCCTGGATCTCATAGCGGAGTTTGCATCCGAACTGGCTTCCTGAACCCAGAAGATTGAGGAAGTGTCCTGCGTGCCCCGGCCCTGAGATGATGAGGATGTCCTTTATCCCCGCGTTGATGAGGGTGAATAAGGGATAATAGACCATCGGCTTGTTATACACGGCGAGAAGGTGCTTGTTCGTCACCTTGGTCAACGGCAGCAGCCTGCTTCCTGTCCCTCCAGCTAGTATGATTCCTTTCATTATTTCCCCCCTGTCTTATTCCTCTCGAATTCATCGAACTTCCTGTCCTTGAGCTTTTTCCACCACTTTTCATTCTCTTTGTACCATGATACAGTCAGATCCATCCCCTGCCTGAAGGTGTGCTTGGGTCTCCAGCCGAGCTCTCGTCGTATCTTGCCAGGGTCGATAGCGTATCTCAGGTCATGTCCTTTCCTGTCACTAACGAATTCGATAGATGACTCATCTTTCCCGAACCGCGAAAGGATGTCTTTTGTGATCTGGATGTTAGTCTTCTCGCATTCCCCACCGACGCAGTAGGTCTCCCCAGGCTTCCCTTTCTGCATGATGAGGTCGATCGCCTCGCAATGGTCGACGACATAGAGCCAATCCCTTATGTTCATCCCTTTTCCATAGACCGGCACCTTTTTTCCTTCCATCAGGTTGGTGATGAAAAGAGGGATGAGTTTTTCTGGGTGCTGGAAAGGTCCGTAATTGTTTGAGCAGTTCGAGATGGTGATGGGCAGCCCGAACGTATGGAAATATGACCTCACCAGATGGTCAGAAGCCGCTTTGCTTGCTGAATACGGGCTTCTTGGGTCATACGGTGTCTTCTCGTCAAACAGGCCATCTTTACCCAGTGATCCGAATACCTCATCGGTCGAGACATGATGGATTCTGAGATTCCCCCTCCTCTTCGCTTCCTCGAGCAGGATATGCGTCCCAAAGATATTCGTCCTTATGAAATCAGAGGAGTCATGGATAGAGCGGTCGACATGGGATTCCGCAGCGAAATGGACAACAGCATCCGCGCCCTCCATGGCCTTTTTGACTGTTCCTCTGTCGCAGATGTCTCCCTGGATGAAGAGGTATCGGGGATCATCCTCTACCCCTTTCAGATTGTCCTTGTTTCCGGCGTATGTAAGGAGATCGAGATTGGTGATGGAGATGCCCGGATATTTTTCAAGCATGTAGATGATGAAATTAGAGCCTATGAACCCGCAACCGCCAGTGACCAATAGCTTTTTCGCTGCTCCCATGATAGCCATCCCCTTAGTATGTATGTTCGTTGTTTTCTATTTAAAGGTTTGCCTGTCGGAAAGGGCATATGCCCTTTTGCAAACATTCGCGTCGGAAGGATGCTCTTGCGATGGACATTCAGGCGAAGAGCCATCTGCGCATTGGGGCTGAAAATGACCATTGGCATCTGAGGTTTTTTCCCAGCCTTGCTCAGCGTTCGCTTGTGTAGGAGACTTCTTCGATGTGATAGAGGCAAGTCCCGTGAACAGTGAGGGATGGGAAGGCGGTTTGTTGCCGGGAAACTCCATGGGCAAAACGCTCAGTTGATGCTCGCCAGTGATTTTTCATTCCGAAGTGCCCTGCTTGTTTATGGGAGGGCATGCATTTAGCATCCCTTATTTCCGCAGCATCCCTGCCAAGTTTCGTAATCGGTAGTATATTCGATAGACCTGATCGGTCATCCCGGTCTTCTGCATGGTGGCGATACCTGCCCTTCGCATGACGTGGTATGCCTTTACTGCGATATTTTTCCTCCTTTTCTCGATCATCAAAAGGAAATCCACAGTCTCTTTGTAGTCAGAGTCATAGGTCCTCTTTGTTTCACCTTTCATCCAGAGAGAGCTTATCTTCTCGTCCCCGGAGACCCTCCGCAATCCTGCTTTGTGCATGACATTGGTAAGAGTCTTCAGGGTGAAATGGTAGGTATGCGCATTATTGAGATAAAATTGGAAATCTGACTCATAGGAATGCACCAGATCCTTTATTCCCGGGACCTCGATATAGACCATGGAATCCTCCCCCATATGGGCCGCGAGATCCTTCATCTCCTGAACCGGGTCAAGTATATGCTCGAGCACATGGCAATAGATGATGAGATCAGGACGCGCTTTCCCCATCTCTTTTGCCATCCCGACCCTGAGATCAAGCCCATGCGCTTTTCCATATTCGACATATTCCTTACCGAGATCGAGCCCGAGCACCCGATTGCCTTTTTCCTTGAAATATTTGAGGCTGCCCCCCGCCCCTGTCCCGATCTCTACCACGAGTGATCCTGTTATCTCCTTTCCGAGAATGGTCTTGAGGTACTGGAAGATCCTTCCCCCTTTCATGTACTCGCGCTGGAAAAAATCCTTTTGAGGCCGCAGAGTGCCTCCGTACAGTTTCCTGTACTCTATATTGTAGAATTTGTTGTAACTTTCTTGGTCCATCCTGGGGTTGGTCTGGACAAGGCCGCAATGCTTGCAGATGACCACAGGATAATAGAGGCCGTACCTGTCTTTCTCGGCCAGGGTCTCGAAGTCCCGATTGTTGCAGACCAGGCACGGCACGTCCTCGAATGTGTACTCTTTGCCGTCTACCTTCAGGTCCACCTGAGCTTTCATCTTTTTCTGGATGCTATTCAGCGTCAATGAGGGCTCTCTGTCATATCGGAATCTTTTCGCTATCATTATTTTCCTCCTTTGGCGATGTTGATGAGCATCCTTGCGGCCCGCGCGCTCGCTTTCCCGTCTATCGTATCGAAGTATCTTTCCAGGAACGCAGCCCTTTTTTCCTTGTATCCTCCTTCATCCCTGAAAGAATCGAGAATGGTCCTGCCGATATCACCATCCGGGCTGACCTTGAGAGAGACATCAGACACCTGGAGTATGTTATTATTGATTTCGACCATGCGCATTTCGACGATTGGTTTGTCAAGGATCATGGCTTCCAGTGCCGCTGTAGAGCCGAAATGGACAAATGAGTCGCATTCGCTGACCATCCTGAAATACTCATCTCTCTGTATGTGCTGGAAGAAAACACAATCCTCAAATCCAATTTCCTGACGGATCCTGATGTAATCCTTGAGATGCCTTTCACGCGGATGCAGCTTGATGATTGCGCTGACGTCGATCTCCTTCAGATGCTTGAGAAGATTTTTCACCTGTGAGAAATAGTCTTTTCTCGTCAGCAATCCTTCCTCCGGTAACGGCGAGCCTGCGATGAGGACCTTCTTTTTTTTATTCTCCTGTGACCTGCCCTTGAATGCGACCACTTCATCGAAGATGACCGGGCCAGGGACCAGGATGAAACCCTCGGGGAAACCGAGCGCCTCAAGCCTTTTCTTGTCATATCCCCCCATAGCGAGATAATTGGTGAAATAATCGAGCTGTCCAGGCTTATGGCTCGGGCTCAAGCCGAAACCATGCTGGAGGATGATGCAAGGCCTGCCTGTTTGATGGCTCGCTGCTGAGAGGCACCTTTCAAAGAGGCTTTCTGCGCCTGAGGTGACGCTTGCCTGTATATTTTCAGAGCGCAGAACCTCTTTGCACAATTCGTAATAGAGGATAGCGACATAAAGCATCCCTTCCGAGAACACGAAACTGAATGCTGGTTTGATCCTATGCCACCATTCAATTTCATCGTTTCGGAGAGCTTTCCGCAGGCCATCCTTGCCGAGTCCTCTTATGCCTTCATATAATCGTTCCGCCTCCGACAATGCCCTCTTATGGATCTCTTCTGTAAAATAATCGTAGATGGTATGCTGACCCTTCAGCTTCATATGGCTCATGCTGGAGAGAGGGTCGACGAAGAGCGGGAAGGAGGAAAAACCTGTCATCTTTTCATGCAGGTCAATCTCATCGATGATGTTCTGGAACCTGAATATCTGCCCAGGCCCCAGCAGGTGGTTGGTGAAACTGAGGAAAAGGATCTTCTTCCTGTCATCACCTTTCTTTTTGCGTGAGGAAAAGGCACGGTTTTTCCTCTTCTCCCGTAAAGAGATGGCGAGAGGTAAAATATCTCCAAGGACTTTTTTCATCATTGAAGACAGGAATGTGCGGTCGCCGGAATAAGGGCTGATGCCCTTTGGGAATATCTCCGGGTAGAGGAGGGTCTTCAGGAGGTACCACACTGGTACTTCATTATCTACCTTGAAGAGGTCATCGAAATTTTTCCCTTGGAAAACCTGTCGTCCAGACCACTCATCAAGAAGATCTTTCAGGTCTTTCATCTCTTTTTCTTCCAGACGACAAGCGCTCCATAGAAGGGCGGCCGGTCATCTTTTTTCCTGTTGAGGCTGTAATAGATTCCTGGCAGGATGAGATTGATGATGGGGATTGCCTCAAGCTTCAATACCTTGAGCCAAAGGCGGGAATTCTGGATCATGGTGATTTCGCATCCGGGGAACATCTTCTTCAGTTCCTTGATGGTAGGGATGCCATACCTGACATGCTCTTCTGTCCAGTCATTGGAGATCCCAAGAAATGAGCGGAATGACAGGAGCGCCCTGTCGAAACGCTCTGCTTCTTTTCCAGAGGGGACATAGAGGACGACACCATTCCTGCACACTCTTTTCAGTTCATCGACATACTTCGCGCGCTTTTCTCTCGGTACATGCTCAAGGGATGCCACAGAGACAGCGATATCAAATGATGAGTCTTGGCTTGGTATTTCGCACCCGTCTGCATGTATCGTTTTCAGGCCTGCTTTTTTCGCTTTGTGCAGCTCATAGGCGCTGACATCAAGAATGGTGATATCTCCACGATAGAACAGATGTAGCCCTTCGCTTCCTCCCCCGACTTCGATGATGGTCCCTTCTTTTAATCTCCGTATCTCCTTCACAACCCGTCGATATCTGTACGCTTTGTCAGTGGCGCTGAGAAATACCTTTTTTTCCCGGGGAATCGGGAGCAATAAGACGTTCACTGCCGCTTTGATCGGTTTGATAGCATAAGATAGCACTCTTGAGGGTAGGCTGAGTCTGGGTGGCATGTAACAGTTCACCCCTCTTGGGAGTCTGGATAATACAGGCACGGCAATTCAGGAATCCGAATGCTCCCCATGATGAGGAGGGTCTCATATTCCCCGTTCATCTCTCCGCCCTCGACTCTTTCTTTTCGTAGTGCCTCGCTCCCCTGAACTTAACCTCTTTACCTGAGTACAGGTCGGAAAAATTCCTGATCAGCCTTTCAGCCTCTGACATATCCCCTCCTGTATGCCTGAAATGGTCGAGGATGAGTTCTGTGTTCGCGGCGAGGAGCTCGGCATAGGCTTCCTTGTCGCTCATCCCTGTCAGATTGACGATCATGAGATCGGAATTGGTGAACCTCTCAAAAAAATCTTGCGGGCCTTTCAGTTTTCCCTTCTCGATCAATGTATAGTAGAGGTCAGACCCTGGATATGGTGTGACAGGCCGGATCGTCCTTATCTGGTCATAGGTGTTGTATCTCTTGATGAGCTTGACATTATCCCAGAGCGTCTGCTTGTTGTCCCCGAGATTGTTCCAGATGAAATTGAGACCTGCCCCGATGCCCCCCACTTCATGGATAGTCTGGAGGGCTTTCAGGTTCATCTCCACCGTGGTGTTCTTGTTCATGAGCCTGAGGACGTTGTCGCTGCTTGATTCGAAACCGATATTGACGAACTGGCAGCCTGCTTTTTTCAGGATCCTGATCATCTCTTCATCGAAGATGTCCACCCTGGCGGTGCATGAGAATTTCAGCTGGAGACCTGCAGATCGCACCATTATTTCGAATTCCCGCAGCCTCCTCTTGTTCAGGACGAAGAGCTCATCATGGAAAATATAATTCGTGACCCCATAACGCACATAGAGTTCCTTCATCTCTTCAACGATATTACCAATGCTCCGAAGTCGTATCCCTTTCTCCATCCTATAGCAGAAATTGCATCTGTTGACGCATCCCCTGCTCGTGATGATGCCTAAGCTCCTCTCATGAGGTTCCTGGTTATAGACGAAAAAGCAGGAGGTATACTTATCCATGGGGAAAATCTCCCATAGGGGAGAAGATATGCTGTCCAGGTCTTTGACCGGTTCACGTCTCTCGTTCACGATAGCCTTGGACCCTTCACGGAAGGCGATACCCTTGATTTCTCTCAGTCCCTCACCCTTCGCCTTGCATTCGAGCAGTTCGACGATAGTCTGTTCCGCTTCCCCGATGGCTACGATGTCTGCCCCTGTCGTTTCGATCATGTACTCGGGTATGGGCGAAGGCCCTTGTCCTCCAAGCACAAGCCATGCACCTTTCTTATGGAGGTTTATGGTTTCACAGAGGCTCTGGACAGTCTCTTTGAATCTTGCGGCGAGGAAACCGACACAGATGAGGTCATAGTCATTCTTGTCCAGATGGAGCGCAAGATCATCATGAGAATGATGGAAGACATCCATGCAGTATGCCTCAGGTTTTCCGCCATTACCCTTGACCGCTGCCGCGAGATACCCTGCCCCTAACGGGAATTGATTATCATCCTGGTAGACATCGTGGATGATGAAAAGGACCCTCTTGTTGCCCATCGTATCATGTGTTGGACAGGCTTTTATAAAGATTGTGATAATCCATTCCAATCTTCTTGGCGTCGAACTGACCGATCTTTCGATACGCATTGTTAGAAAGCCTCTCCCTGAGGGCAGGGTCAGAAAGCGCTTTCATTATCTCATGGGCGAGGGATTCAGGATCCCCAGGCTTTGCCATGAGGATATCCTTTCCTTTACCCATGATCTCTCTGAGTTCAGGGATATCGGTCGTGATGACCGTGGTCTTGCATGCCGCTGCTTCGAGGAGGCACGAGGGGTTTCCTTCAGTCCCTGAGATATCTACATAAGGGAGCGCGACGCAGTCTGCCATGGCGACATAATCCTCAATCTTAATGTCTCCCATGAGGAATTCATTTCTTCCCTTTCCTGCTATCGTCTTGACCTGCTCTACCTGTTCCCCTCCGTGTCTTGGCGCGAAGAGGAAGAGCGCGTCCTTGTGCCTGGAAATTATTTTGGGCATGGCCTGGGCGAGGATGTGCGCCCCCTTGTTGTGGAACATGGCGCCATAATAGAGGACAATCTTCTTCCCTTGGTAACCATATCTCTTTTTCAGCCTCTCCCTGTCCTGCGGTTTGAATCTCTCGATGTTGATTGGTGATCTTATGACCCTGACATCCCTTATCCCTCTCTTCTCAAGGGAATCCTTGAGGACCATTGTTGGCACGGTGACACATCGAACCAGCTTGAGTGCTGAGACGAGCCTGAACCTGGCCCCTCTCACCCTCGAATATGATTTGATGGTATGCACTGTCCTCGCTTTTGGGAACATGAGGCCGCATAGGACTGTGCGCACCGCAAGCGCAGGGGCAGAACTGAACCCATGAATGATATCCGGACGACTCCTGATCTTCCTTGCTGAAAGGAGATATCTCAGGACCTGGTCATTTGCCATTCCAAGGGCGCCATCTTTCCCTCCAGCCTTGAACTGGTGGATCTCCACCCCGTCACGCTCCGTCTTCTTGTATCTCTTGTCATCTTCGGTGTTATCGCTAATGATGGTCACATCGCATCCCTTTTCCTTGAGCTCTTTAGCGAGCAGGCTGAGGGTTATCCCTGTTGCTTCCTTGGGTTTTTTTTTGTACCCTTGGGAAAGGAGGAGGACATTCATGAGTTGTCCTTCCCTTTGCCGGATATACATTCTTCTATCGCCTGGCATAGGATATGGATGATGAGGATGTGGCTCTCCTGGATCCTGGCTGTGTCCTTGCCCGGGACTATGATCTCGATGTCCGCTTCCCCCTTCATCCTTCCCCCGCTCCTGCCTAAAAGCGCGATCGACGTCATCCCCCTCTTTTTTGCGCTCTCAAGAGCCTTGATGATGTTGGTGGAGTTGCCGCTTGTGGTGATCCCAAAAAAAACATCACCTTCTTTTCCCAAAGCTTCGACCTGCCTCTGGAATACGGTATCAAAAGAGAAGTCATTCGACCAGGCGGTGATGATCGGCTGGGACTCGTTAAGTGCTATGCAGGGGAGCCCTTTCCTCTCCCGGTCCATGAAGGTGCACACCAGCTCTCCTGCGAAATGCATGGCATCTGCCGCTGATCCTCCGTTCCCGCAGACTAGCACCTTGTTGCCAGAAGAGAAGGCATTGATGAGGGCTTGGGCCGCTTTTTCGATGTCCTTGCTTTTTCCAGGTATGCTTCTTTTCACTTCGATGCTGTCCTCGACGCATTTCTTGATCAATTCTTTCATGGCTTACCCCCTGTATCGACAATCCCGGAGCGTTTGGTTCCCACAATCTTTTCAGGCAGTGTTTCACCAGTGATTGAGTTCCCTTTGTGTTTCAAGCAGGATCAGAGTTAGTGTTCGTGAACCTCAGAGGACTTCTTCAACTGAGATCGACCAAGCCGCCTCATGCCTCCTGTCTGTGACCCGGGGTGTCAATTTTTGAATAGCGATGATATTCTTATGCGCTATTAGTATAAATGTTTTATGCAAGTCCCGCCTAAAGATATTCCACGCTCAAGACATATCCTAATCAGCCGGCTTTCCATTAAATATTTATATCTCCTGGAATAGCGATGGAAACAATAATCTTGGGGGGATACCTATCATCGGCAACAAAGGATTTTTGAAGCTTTTCGCAACGAGAGCAGGGACTCCGCTTGGTTCGAGGATCGGCGAAGCATTGACCGTGTACATCGATAGCAGGAACAAAGGGATGGCCTCGGGCGGAGATTGCCTCATTCAGGACGAAAAGGCATACATCGGCCGCCTCTATTGCCAGAACAAGGCGGAGAACGGGGGCAGGTCCTTTTCCCTTGGACATTCGAGGACCGTCGACTTCTCGGATTCTGAAATGAAGACTGAGCTCGACGAAAGCGTCCGCGGGAAGGACTGCTATCTCATCCATACCCCCATCGAGGACAACACCCCTGGGCCTGAACTCATTTCAGAGATCGCGCGCCACCATGCAGCCGGCCAGGAGAAGGAAGCCTTGTCCCTCCTCATGCGCTACAGGAAAGAGGCGAGAAGCGTCACCGAGAACACCATGGAATCCCTCTCCCACATCGAGGCCCTGAAGCAGGGCAAGGCTAAGTCAGTCACCCTGGTCTGTCCATATCTACCTTTCGCCCGCCAGGACCACATCGTCTCGCGCGAAGGTATCAACGCTGTCCTCCTTGCGCGGATGTACCACGCGGCAGGCCTTGACAGCCTCATCGCTGTCGATCTGCACTCTCCCCAGATCCTGGGGTTCTTTCGGATGGTGAATATCGATGCCGACAATTTCTATTCAAGCAACATCCTCGCTCAGAAGGTGGTGGAGGACCACCTTCAGCTGAAAGCCCACCTCCTCGCGAAAGAGAAAGCCCAGAAAGCCGGGAAACCGATCCCTAAAAGCGATTATTGCGTCGCGACACCAGACGCCGGAGGGACAGCGCGCGCGAAGAAATTCGCGAACAAGCTCGGCCTTGACATCATCATCTCCTACAAGAGCAGGAACTACGATACCGTCAACCAGGTCTCAGAGGTGCGCATCATTGGCGATGTGAAAGGCCGCAAAGTCATAGTCGTCGATGACATGATAGACACAGCAGGTACCATGGTGACGGTCATAAGGAAGCTGAAAGAGCTCGGCTGCGCAAGCGTCATCATCATATCCGCGCACGCGGTCATGAGCGGGCCTGCTGTCGCGAGGCTCGACTCCCTCCACGATGAAGGTATCCTCGAAGAGGCTTATGTGACAGATTCCATCATAAGGAACAAGGGGTTCATGGAAGCGCATCCCTGGTACAGGGAGGTGAGCCTCGCCCCTGTCCTCGCGGAGATGATCTATCGGATCAACACCGACCAGTCGGTCTCAGGGGTGTACCTGAAGGATAGTTTGTGACTGCCTGGAGAGATTCTTGATACACAAATCCTGTGGTATTGAGATTAGATATTGCTGCATTTTTTTGTATTGTTTCTGAAACTTCTCGCTTATGTGACCAGATGAATTGTAGTAGTGTTTTTCTTTAGATTCTCGGGATCGACAGGTTTACCACTTATAAGGTGTAATCATCGAGTAACATTTAAATATCCCAAGTATTCTCCCTTCAGCATGGTTAGAAATATTTTCACACCAGCGTGTTTTTGGAACAAAGAAGATTATGATGATGATTTGGATATGGATGATGTCGAGAAACTCTTCTCAATTTCGAATGATACCTCTCAGTCGAAGTCTCCAGCTAGTAAAGTAAAATGTCTTGATTATAAGATCCTTGACAAAAGTGGGAATCTTAATGTGGAAAAAACAAACGCAAGGAAGTTAAATGACATCAAGGAAAAGGGTTTCATTCCCTTCAATAAATATGAAGGTGAATATTTTTTCAGGGACATCTCAACCGGTGATGATGGAGTTCTGAATGTCGCCTATATTCAGCAAATTCCAGATTCGATGGTACTCTTCCCAGGAGAATCCATCAGAAAGATTGATGCTGCCTCTCTCCTGGACGTCTCAAGGCGCACGATAGAGGATATGCTTGGGGAAGGCAAGTTTAGGCTTTCAAAACCGAGAGAAAAATGCGATATTCAAATCGACGCGAGTTCTTTTTATGACGTGCTGAAACAATATAAGAATAGGAATTGACTATTTTATTCCATCTATTGTTCTATGTACTCGTCTGGTTATTAGACTGAGAGTCCTATTTGGTAATCTTAAACACCAGTAGCTCCGCGTGTCTTCTATTGAGTGCCCATTTTCGATATCGTTATAAATGACCCATTGTTTTACCAGTCCGATAGCTGTGGCATTCGCAAGGAAAAGGAGCCAGACATTGGAAGGTAGGGTGGTCCTCATCGCAGGCTCATCTCCATCGTCTGTCGAGCTCCGTGATGACATGTTCAGGGATTTCTCAAGGGACCACCAGATGCAGGGAAGGGTAATTACTCTTGACACCGAGTGGGGCCCCTACAATAACGGCAACCAGAATTTCATCCTGAAGGATCCGGAGAACGTGCTCAGCGATAATGACATCGGGAAGCTGATCCGCAACAGCCAGTCTTTCTTCGTCACCAAGCTCGAGAACCCATTCCTCACTGACCCCCACAAATATGTCCTCGACGATCTTGTCGATACCTTTGGGAAGAAGTTTGTCGGCATCAGGAACAGCATGCCTCTCATGGTCCCGAAGGGCATGACGCAAAGGACATTCCATAACGAGCAGGAGAAGAGGGCGAGGCATTCATTCCAGTCTCATATGGCCCATAACCTACCGCGGATGCTCGACGGCGTAGCGAAAAGCAAGAAGCTGGACGAATCTCTCATCCCCTACACCCGCACTCTTTACGATATCTTCATGAGATTCAGGAGCGACCTCATCGAAAGCTATGGCAAGGGAAGCGATGCGACTGACCCGAAGCTCGCTGTCTTCAAATATGCCTTCAAAGGCTGCCTGGAGGAGGTCATCCAGAAGAGGAGCAAGCCATTCTTCTATGATGAGCTCTACGCAATGACGAACAGGATAGGGATCGATATCATCAGGCCTGGCGACATCGGCGGGTTCAATTGGATCATCCCTTTCCTTGACGGCAGGTCTGATAAGGTCAAGAACTCGCGCCTCGGAGAATGCGTGAGGGCGAGGGAAGACGCCAGATACGCGAGATACTCGGGAGTGAACGCGGTCCTGACGTTCAGGGCGCATTCCCAGACCCAGGCGGACTTCTTTGAGTCAGAGGACAAGCTCCTCCCTGATCTTTATGGGAAGAGATCCATCAAGTTCATCAATCTCACCCAGACGAATGAGCAGATAAGCCTTGTCGGTCAGAAAGTCAAGCTCGATGAGACCTATGTGCTCTCTCCTGATGAAGGAGGGGTGGAAGACGCCATGGTGTTCGCGAGGGAGCTTTATATCAGGAGCAACGGGAGATTCAAAGGAAGAGTCGTCGTCTTCAGGAAGAAAAGGGCTGTCGTGGGCGATGTGAGTGACATGGATTTTCTCTCATATTATGTATATGATCCTGAGAAGGATAATGAAGGGATGGTTTTCGATTTGGAAGGAAGGCCTCAACCATATGACCTCGTCCACTCCAGGAATTATAAGAACAAGGAGAGCGCTGAATGGATCGGTCACAAGTTTTCATTGGCATACCGCAAAGAGGTAAAAGATGGAAAAGTGATGATCGACGAAGAGAACAAGGTTAAAGATCAGATCACAGGACATACAGGACTGATAAAGGATGATATCATTGATACAGGGACGACCATGATAAAAGCCATCCTCCGGGCGAATACCTGCTACCATTCCCGGTCATATGCCATCGCAGAGCATCCCTGCTTCACGAGGGATTGCATCGAGAGATTGAGCAGGCTCTATGATGATGAGATTCTTGATGGCGTCATCACGTCGACCTCCATCATGCATCCTAATTACGGGAAGCGCCCCTGGCATTACACCATCCCTATCTCTGAACGCCTGAAGAACCAGGCGAAAAGGGTTGTCATCGAGCCCTGGCTTGGGCAGCATTTCCCGGCTCAGATGGATAACATCAGGCAACTCACCTACAGGAAACCGGTCTCGTAGTGGATTTTCGATTATTCCTGTGGAGAACCAATCACATCCTTTCTTCGACTAAGTCTATATTCTTCAACCCACCGATATTTCACCATTGAATCAACGCCCGCATATCTAAAACCACTCAAAAAATAGACCTACCAAATCTCAAAATGGTATGTTTCTCCAAAATGTGCAGCAGTAGAAATGAAGATAAAACGATGAACCCCTTTCATATTTTCCATATATAATAGCGCCCATCAATTTTTGATATCATTTTGGCGCTATTATATTCGGAGAAACAAATGATTAGTATTAGTATTTTGTTTCGACGTTATACCTAACTCAGAAATCATTCAGGCTGATCTGCCCTTTCCTTTTCCCTTCTTTCACCTGCACCTTTTCAGGATCGACCTTCTCCCCGACCTGCTCTTTGATATGGATAGCCACCCGTTTCCCGAGGATCTGGGCAAGGGATGAGACGTCCGCATTGCGTATGTCACCTGCATCCTTGATCCTGTTCGAGAAGAGCTTCCTCGCGCGCACCCTCCCGATGTCTTTCAGTCGCAATAGCGGGAGGATCTCCTCTTTCGCGCCGTGCTTAAGGCGGAACCTGAGCTTGTTTATCTCAGGGATGAGGGTGGTGAAATGCATGATCTTGAGGAACTCTGTCGAGGAGTACAGGAGCCACTCGGCGATGTCGAGCTTGGCTCGTATCTCTCCCGGCCTGATGCCGTATTTCTCGAGGAGAAAATCTTCCTGTTTCTCTTCTATCCAGTCCTGGAAGAGGAGGGAAGTCTTGACAGAGTGGATGAATTCCTCATAATCAGGCTCGTAGAGCGAGGGCTCGTCGTCCATGATGAGTTCGTGGTTCTTCTCGAGGAAATCCTGTATCTCGTCCCACTCCTTCGCCCGGACCTTGAGGAGCGGCCTCATCTCAAGGGTGTGGGACACCATCTGGAGGAAGGAGAAAGGAAGGACATAGGAAGCTGAGGCTTTCCGCAGGCATTTGATGAGGTAATGCGCGGTGAGAGGGTCGAGGTAGAGCTCGGCGACGCGCTTTCCGAGGATGGTGACCCGGTAGCTTTCCTCCTCGATCTCAGAAGCTGACACGAAATCGCTCCTGGTCCCTGAGCTGATGAGGAACTCCCACTTCTCGAGGAGCCCGAGCATGCTCTCGATGGTGATCTCAAGGGTCACCATGTCCTGGAACTGGTGCGCCCAAAACGTCTTCTCGAAGAAATCCATGATCTCTTTCCTTGTCCGCAGGAACCCTGAAGCGATGAGGGAGAGGAGATAGGTGCGCAGCACCGGTTCGACCGCGAGCTTAGAATAGATCGCTTCCGGTTCGCCGTGTATGAAGCGGTCGACGATCCTGGTCTTCTCGATCTCGTTTGAGGCGATGGCGATCGCTTCGCCCCATTCGTCGTATCTCGGCCTTCCAGCCCTTCCAGCCATCTGGAGGTATTCGAGGACCGGGATATACTCATAGCCTCTCTTGGTATAGCGCCTGAGATCCTTCAGTATGGCGCGGAATGCAGGCATATCGAGCCCTGCCGCAAGGGTCGGGGTCGAGCAGATGATGGTGATGGTCCCATCCCGGAACGCGTCCTCGATCATCTCTCGCTGCTTGGAGACGAGGCCCGCGTGGTGGAACGCCGCGCCTTTCTTCACGCATGCCGATAGGCGCCTGCACTGCTTGGTGGGTGAGGGGACCGCTTTCAGGATATTTTCGGAGAGCTTGTCAAGAGCAGGGGTTGATAGCTTGAGCTTGGCGGCGATATCCTCAGCGCTTTTCTCTGCGCTGCGTTTCGTGCTCGCGAAGACGAGCGCCTGCTTCCCTTTCCTGTGGGTGTCTATCGCGAGATTGATGGTCCCGTCGTCAGACACCTTCTCAGGCTTCCCGTTTTCCATGGTCCACGAGATGCTGGCAGGGTATAAATAGGTTGCGTTTGGGTGGCCTCTGGGATATGTTCAGAAAAAGGACCCTGGTTGAGATCCCTCGACCATTTCCTGTGAGGAGTGCCGCATTACTCTTTTTTGTGGGATGGCTGGGTAACATGCACTGAAGTGCGAACTATCACTCCGGACCACTGAACCTATCTTTAAACGTCTCTAGGTAGGTCAGGAGCAATGGCAATAATATGGGGCCGATAAAGATCCCGACAATCCCGAACATGCTGGCGCCCCCGATGACCCCGATTATCACGATGATCTGGTTTACCTTGGCTTTGGCATGCACTATTTTCGCAAGCAAAATATTATCTATCGTACTGACTATCAGGAGTCCATACAACAACAGGCCGATCCCTTTCGCGAGGATCACGTATTCATGGGAAAAATAACCGCTTCCGATCAGCAAAAGCGAAGCAGGAAACCATATCATAGCTGTGCCGACAGTCGGTATCAGCGCGAGGAAAGCTGTCAGTACTCCCAGAAATAATGGAAAAGGGACCCCGAACAGATAATATCCTATGGTGGCGATGACTCCCTGCACTAAAGCGACGAACAACTGCGCATAGATGACCGTGTGGGTGATGTTCCCGAATTCCTTGAACAGCCTTTTCAATGTCTTTTTTCTCATGGGAAGTATGTCAGCCATTTTTTTTAGCAACTCCTTCCACCCCTTAAGGATAAAATAAGTGATTACCAATGTCAGGAACACCCGGGCGATTCCCATGGGGATGCTCAGGATCATGCCAGTTATCTTTTCTTCCAGGATCGGAAGGATCTTCTGCAGCTGCCTGTCAAAACCAAACGTTGACAATTGTTCCTGGCTGAATTTTTCCGCCTGGTTGAGGAGGGAACAGATCTCCGAGTCAGCGCTCGTGCATCCAAAACCGAACAATGCTCCTTTCGTGAGGGTATCCGACAGTGAATGATAGAAATAGTATCCTTGCTGAGCGATCTCGAATGTCAGGAATGCGAACGGGATCAATACGACCAGTACGATGAAAAATAAGGACAGAATGATTGAAAAGGATTCATTCGTAACTTTTTTTCGTATTACCTTTACCAATGGGTAGGAAAGGTATGCCAGCAAGATAGCACCTAAAATGATTGTTATCATCGGTCGGATGAGGTTAAGCAAGAGAAATAATCCTAGTATGAACAAAATGAACGGGACTATCCTATCATACTGATTGTGGGTTGCCATGGTGGGCCGATACCTATTTATGAAAAGCTAATCAAGAGAAACAAACACAATCCATCCCCGTCAATCCGCCTTCACAATCTCCTTTTTCATATCGAGGTATTCTTTTTTTGTGAGCTCTCCTGCAGCATATCTTCTCTTTGCTGTCTCCAGCGGCCTTTCGGGAGGCTTTTTTCCAGGTATTATCTTTTTTTCAACGAACCAGACAATCAGCCATATCACCGCTCCCCCCAGGAGAATCATGGTCATAAACCCGAAAAACAGTGCGAAATTTCCAACATTTGATTCCATCATCATCACCTTGTCGCGTAACACCTTCCATATTTTGGAAAAGATAGCCTAGATCCGATTCATGCAACTCAACCCTTACACACTCATTCCCTATCGAAATATACGATGGAAATGACACCCTTGACAATTATAGTTGATAAATGAATAAATGGGAATCCTGCCAATAATTCTACTCTCAATACGCTCAATCTAAAGAACCCTGGATCAACTTAATCGTTCCTATTGACATCTCGTAAAAAGAATCGGAAGGCATACTATCTCCCACTTCGTAATCAGGCATGCTATCAATCCCTCTTTTTGTCCCTTGCGATCATCTTATGCCCCTGAAGTAATATAAGCTTTGGTTGGGGATATTAAGAAAAAAAGAGGAAACTGTTGATAATTCACTCCTTTCAAACGAAAATTGACAACACCTGGTTAAGGTTGCTCCCGGAGCTGATGGACGGGCAGGCCACTGATCAAAGACCGGTGGTGGGCAATTTCGATTGACACACCTTCTCCCCCGGGGCTTCCCGCGAATTGAGCGACGCATGGGTAGGTGAATCTGATGCTTTTTCTTTGATTCAGATACTTATTTATATCAGTTGATATTATTTAATATCAAATGGCAAGAAAAAATATCAAAGGTTGCATCCAGGAGCACTTTTTCATATTTCCTTCAGCGAAAATGAGGGTGCGGGAGATTGAACGGGAACTGCGCCTGCCATTGCCTTCAGTCATAAGGTACTGCTCGGAACTGGAGAAGGAACGAATTCTCATGAAAGTGAGGATCGGCGACGTGGTATTCTTCACGTCTGACCGGACCTCTCCCGCATTCCTCCTGGAAAAGAGGCTCTTCAATCAAAGGCAGATCCATCACTCAGGAATGGTCGAGTACCTTAAGAAAACACTCGGCAATCCGCTCATCATCCTCTTCGGGTCTTATGCACGCGGAGAAGATATTGAAACGAGCGATGTCGATCTTTTTATCGGGACAGCGTCAAAAAAAGAGGTCAGCCTCGGATCCTACGAAAAAAGACTTCATCGCCCTATCCAGGTCATCCGGCATGATGGGGTGGCGAGGATAGCGAATAAGCATCTGGCCAACAATATTATCAATGGCATCACATTGAACGGCTACCTCGAGGTGTTCAGATGAAAGAAGGGTCATGGGATGAATGGATCGGGAACGATTCTGCGAGACAGGTGTCGCCTGACATCGGACGGGCCAGTTCGCTGATAGAAACATCGCGCGAACGCCTCGCTGTCATCAAAGGGATAGACGATAAGAACTGCAATTTTGTTTTCGAAGATCATTATACCTCCCTGCTCGAACTCCTCCAGGCATTAGTCCTCCAGAAAGGATTCAATGTCCGCAATCATGTATGTCTCGGCTATTATATCCGTGACGTGCTTGGCCGTGAGGATCTCTTCGCCCGCTTCGATGATGTGAGGTACAAGAGGAACGCCCTTACCTATTACGGCAGCAGGATGGAGTACGAGACAGCGGTGGACGCGATAAAGACGTGCAGGTCGCTCATACAAGACATACGAGTAATGGTAAATAGAATCAGGTAAATGTTGCATCTCAAAACATTCTGCTCAGTTGGTAATCGTACACTGTATCCAATCCTCGCGTTCAACTATTCTTCCTTCCTTTCGTGAATGTCGGTCTTCTCTCTGCCTTGCCCCTCTTCTTGTAGCACTCTACGCAGACTGGCCTCTCCATGGACGAAGCGTTCGGTCTCCCGCATGCGTGGCAGTGGCCGTTTTTCTCAATGTAGTTCTTGTCGCCATACAATTTCCATCTCTCATAATCCTTCAGGCAATACGGATGCCGAGGATCCCTCTTGATGACGATCCCACACCGGATGCAATGCCCTTCCGCTCTTTCGATCCTCGTGTCCGCTTCAGCCTTCCGATCAGTATCCTCGCTGCTGATCCTGATGAGCCTTCGCGCCTCTTCGAAGATCTGCGCGTAGAGCGCTGGGTCCTCTTTCTTAGTGACTGCTATCCCCATCTCATTATTATTTACCTGGGAGAATTCATGGAGATTCATGGAGGCGATGAGGGCTTCTTCCTCGTTCAGGTAGCACTTCGCGTGGAGGTTCCGGCAGAAGCCGGTCTTGAGATGCCGTAATGATCTCAGCCAGTCGTATTCCCTTTGCTCCAGCTCGTCCTTCCCATAGAGGAGCCACATCTCCATATCAATACGGTCTTTGTCTTCCAGCAATTCCCTGAACCGGTCAGGTATCTTGAGATAGGGGCTGATGAGGATCAAAGTCTCTTTCGCCTCTTTGATGATCTGGGACAGCTTATGGGAAATACCCTGTGTATCCAAAAATTGCGCCATGAGGGGTGAAGATTGGGGGTGTTATATTAAATATTTGGATAACTCATCGAAAATCATCAAGGATATTGTGGACTCAGATTAGAGGGAAAAAATCATTCAGTTCTCATCTTCAATACTGCCAAGTTGCTTTCGCACCTGCTGATGATGGCTCTCAGGCTCTGGCCTTCCATCTCTTGGTAGATATCTTGGGGCAATAGGATATATCTCCACTGTTTTGGTTGCTCTATGGGCGGAATTGAATTCACCTTGGATATATCCCTGCACCGTTGTTCTGCCGCAATCGCTTTCCTTTTGACGTCGGTATCTGTCTTGGCATCCTTTTCGGATTTTGTCTCGATGATCAGCATTGCCTCCTTTGTTTTTACGATGAAATCTGGGTAGTAAGGCACCAGATGACCCATACTATTCCGATAAAGGATGGAGAATCCGTGGACATATTGGTTTAATTTGACATATGCTTCGACCATGGAATCATTCTCCAGCTGATCCTCAGTGAATTTCCTCTCAAAACCGCCTTTATAGGGGAAATCGACGACAGGATAGAGGCATTTTCTTGTCTGGATAGAGCGTTCCATCCTTACTTTCATCTCTGGGTAGTTTGACAATCGCGTCCATTGGGCCTCAAGCACGTCCCGGGACTTGATGTTCTGGATGAACTTCATGATTGAATCCCTGATTTTTATGACGACAAAATCAAAGAGTTTCTGGTTGCGCAGCCGCTGGATATTAGATTCATCCTCGAATTCTATTTTCCTGCCGAAGAGGAATTCTGAGACATAGGCATCGACTATCGCGGTGATCTCGGGGAAATATCTTGAGAATGCGTGGATATTGGCCTTCCTTGTGCCGATGACGCTTTTTACGACATTCCTGAGGAATTGGGTATAAGAGAAATTCGCTTCCTCCAATTTCCAGTCCTGGCGGAATTTGCTGTCTGGATGGAAGTCTGTGATGATTATCTCCGTTGGTTCGATGGCTTCTATCGGTTCGGGGTATTGAGGCAATTCATTTATCGAGAAGTATGTGAAATCGATATTCTCATCATTCGTATAGGAGAAACTTATGGGCCATGCGAGATCATAATCCTTCATCCGTGATCTGTCGATCTGTATGAGGACGCTTTTCGAATCAAGGCCTATCTCTATGGAATTGCCGCTCGCGATGATTGCCCCGGCTTCGGTCAATTGCCTGTAGATCTCGTTGTATTTAGGGTGCTCGACGACGAAGAGCAGGTCATATGAGTTGATGAGATGTTCTCTCCGAGACAGTTTATGATAATTCTCGATCTTATCTTGTGAATAAAGCGGTTCCGGGAACATGAGCCGTATCCCTCTTCCGATGACCTGTTCAGTCAGGAGGTCAGAATCCGATCGTCGCAGTACGACGAGGACGCATACATTCCTCACGTCGAACCCTTCCCTCAGCATGAGGACTGAGACGATGATCCTGGTCGGGTTTTTCGGATCGTCGCTCGTGAACACCTGGTTCTTCAGTTTTTCATAATCATCATCTGATAGGTGGTTCTTCTTGCCCTCATGGATGGTGACGACTTGTTCACCCAATGTCTCATTGCCATAAGGGATGCCGTTCCTGTCGGCCTTTTCTTTGATATATTCGGTGATGAGGTCAGCTTCCGCGTTCTGGTCTCCCATGACGAACATCACAGGTTTTTTATTGATCTTCAGCCGAACGAATTCTTCCTGGAGCTTCTCGAGTTTCGCGAGGCCGACATCGATCATGTGCTTCTGGGTCTCTGAGAGCTCTATCGGTTTGCCTGCTTTGTCCCTGTGGCCTATGACATCAAGCTCGTTTGAGGGGAGTTTCTCTATCTTGTCTGAGAGCAGGCTGCTCTTCTCGATGAAGATCTGCTTGACGAGCATGGCCCTCATGGCTTCAACGAGGCCATAGTCATAGATGACGTGGGGGAAATATTCTTTCTTCTTCCCTTTGATGGTGAATGGCGTCGCGGTGAAATCGAATTGGGAGAAGACCGCGTTTTTCTTGTTGTTCATCTCTTCGCTCAATATCTCGATCGATTCCTGCCATCTCTTCTGTTCAGCGTCGGTGGCGTTATGGACGTGATGCGCCTCATCGTTTATGACAAGGAGATCATCGTTATAGGTCAGGAAATCCATGAAGCGTTCTACCCTGAGCGAGACCGAATCGGATTTCATGTCGATCCCAAGGTCTTCAGCCAGACTGTCTCCTTTCTGCCTGGTCGTATCCATCAATTGATGCCAGTTTGTAATCAGGACGAATGGCGCCTCAGTGGACGGAGATCCCTCGTGTAGGTCCTCTTTTGAGAACACTTTCAGGTTGAACTCATCCCTCCAATCGTCGGGCATGAAGACGCTTCTCTTGATGTCGGATGTCTGCGGCTGCCTTTTCCCATCCTGGGATTTCTTTCCGAGGAATGAGTCGAGCAGTCGTTCATAGACGATGTTCCCTGGGGCGCAGAGGAGGAAGTGTGTCGCGAATCGCTTATCGTCAAGCTTTATTCTGTTCCAATACTGCCATACCATGATGGCGGCGATAACCCAGGTCTTCCCGGTCCCTGTCGCCATCTTGATACCGAAGCGTGGATGTTTTATTTTTTCTATTCCGGCTTTCAGATTCTCTTTCTCCAATAATTCTGAAGAGAAAGTCTCGAACAAGGTCTCGACCAGCGGTATGTCAAGGATCTCGTAACAGTAGATGATTGTTTCGAGCGCTCTCCTCTGGCAGATATGGAATTGCTCCTCCTCATGGATCTGTCCGGAGAACCACCATTCCATGAGCGACCTAGTGATATGGGTTATCTGTTTTCCATTCGCCGGGGGATAATCATTTTTCGCCCATTTTTCGATCACGGGCTCGATGGCGCCTGCCAAAGGGTGTTTCCCGAAAAGTTCAGTCTTCGTGGAGCGTTTCATCGTAGGTCTATCACTTTGGTGATGGAGGCGTCGTTGCCGAACACATCGACCACCCTGACGGCGATATTGTACTTTTTTCCTTTCTTCAAGGTAGAATCTGCTGATGTCGTGACCGGGTCAGGTTTTTTTCTGTCCCTGATTGCCTGCCAGGTGCTCCTGAACACCTCGCCATCGTAATTCCAGTCGATGGTCCAATAATCGATGAGGTTGGCGAAATTCTTGTGGAGCATCCTCTCGATCTCCGGCCTCTTGCTTTCATCTTTCACCGGGATATCCATGACCACATACTGTTCGATCCTGATCCTGACCTGGACCTCATCAGACTTCCTCTCGATGATCTGCGGCTCGCCTAACCTCAAATAGGGTTTCTGGTAGAACGTGATCTTATTCGAGAGGTCCTGATCTCCAACTTTCGTGTTTCTCAGGTACTTGTAGACGTCAGAGGGGATGACCTTGAATTCGACGTCAGCCAGATCCCTTTTCGCGTGCTTTTTTTGCTGGTTGAAGTCCTCATCGAAATTATATTCGTAATCCCACGCCAGGATGATGAGTTTTTTGTACCCCTTGCCGTCCGCAGTCTTCGCCGATTTCGCAAGATCGATGGCTTTCTTCCCTGTCATCGGCCTGTCAGGTTCACATACATAGATAAGCGTCTTATTGTCTTCCTTCGATACCCCGAACCCCTGCCAATCCTTTCTCGGAGATGCACCGAACAATATGAGAATTATATTATACATTTCCTTAAGATTGACTTCCTTGGAATAAACCAACTGACGTTGATAATTACCTAGGTTTTGGATATAGAATGGATTGGCTTTCTGATTAACTAATCTCCCTCTTGTTACTTGAATAGCAGTTTTTGATAAATCAGAGGCGATCCACTTTCTGCCCATTTTTTCAGCTGCTACTGCTGTTGTTCCAGAGCCAATAAAGAAATCCGCGACCAAATCCCCTTTATTTGATGCCATTTCTAATATTCTGATAATTAATTTCTCAGGTTTTTGTGTTGGGTAATCCATCATTTCTGGATTCGCCCCCTGTAAATTTGCAATATCAATCCAAATATTATTTGCTTTTTTACCTTCATTCTGTCTTCTATTCCAATACGCTTTTTCACCGAGAGTATTACTTTCTTTGTACAGTCGACCTTCTTCATCCATTTTTCGAATTTTATCAAAGGTCATCCTCCAGCCATTTCTTGGAGATTCCCACTTTTTTCCCTGCAAGTCAATATATGTAAACATTAAATTTGGTCTTACAGCAGGGTTCATCATAGGATAAATTCTGTAATACCCCCTCCCATCTTCATCATTAAACTTATACATCGCAATTGTTGTTTCAGAGAGTGGCATAAAAACATCGTTGAATGTGTAATTATTAGTCTTACAATACCAAAAGATAACATCTGCGTCATTTGCCACATTCTTATATGCGGGTTTTCCAGAACTGCTTCTTTGCCAGACTATTTCATTTACAAAATGTTCTCTTCCAAAAATTTCGTCTAAAATAATTTTGATATAATGTGAGGATTTTGAATCACAGTGAACAAACAAAGAACCTTTTTCGCTCAATAATTTTCTCATCAAATGTAATCTCGGATGTAACATATCTAAAAAAGAATCTAATCCTCTTGCCCAAGTATCTGAATAAGCCAATCTTTCAGATATGGGCATTTCCTTCTCAATTTTCGTATTTCCAATCTTCACCTCATTCGGAAAATTGAAATTTTCTCCTGTGTTAAAGGGCGGGTCAATATAGATTAAATCAATTAGTCCTTCATATTTTTGAAGCAGCGCCTGCATGACCAGAAGATTGTCTCCCCAGATGAGCCTGTTCGGTCTCTCAGAGATCTCTTTTTTCCCTTCGATGAAACTGTCCAGGCGCTTGTCGACTTTCTCCGCGATGTTCGGGTAGACTTCTTCCGCGGTCTGGAATTCAAGTTCTTTCGCGTTCGGCTCCTTTTTAGGTTTGGACGCCCAGATGAGGCGGGCAGTGTCCTTTGATCTGGGTTTCTCTTTCCCGTATTCTGCCCTCTCTTCCTGGACAGTCATCTCGTGTGGAAATTTGTTATCCGTCAATTCAAGACCCTACAATATTGTGAAGTAGCTTCATATTTAAAGATTGCTACATCATTGTAGGATGTCGAAACGGAAACCGTATGAAGTGAGGACAGGAATCATGCTTCTTCTCAGAGAGAAACCCCTATCCTACACACAGATCCAGACCAAATTGAGCACGAACTATGATTCCGTAAAAAACAACTGTGAAGAACTGGAGATGTATGAGTTTGTACGGATAAAGAAGATAGAACGGCATCCGGAAAACGGAAAACCGTCGTTCGATGTCGAACTGACCGAACGCGGCCATCAGATCACGCAAAAATTGAGGAAAAGATGACGATCACAATTTGAACACATACACCCAGTTCAATCTCTCCTTTTGCACCATGCGTTCCAGGTTCTCTCTCATCTCATTCTCTGTCCTTCCGCTAGCGACTATCGCCCCATTCAGGATAGCAAAATGGCCTTTCATCCCCATCTCCTTGAGTTCCCGCTTCTGGTATCTCGCCCGGTCCCTTCCTTCCTCTCGATAATAAAGTGCCTCAAGCGTCGCTGAGCTTTTTTTTAGCCGTTCTATCTCGTTAGCGTACCTCATCTTGTTTTCGTAGCTCTTCATATAGAACTTAAGCATGCTTTCGTCATCCGCTCCTTTTTTCTCTGCCTTCCCGAAGGAGGTGATTATCCCTTTTTTGATGATTGCCTCTTCTGATTCCCTTTTGAGACCGGTTTTCATGTTCCTTCCCATATGGATGTTGAATGGGGAAAAAACACCTTCGTAGATGATGCTTCCCTTGAACGGGATAAGGTTGATCCTGATAATGAGGGGAGCGTACCCTCCGAATTTCTCTTTGAATGAATCCGTTATCCCTTTCACTCCGTAGACGCTCTGCGTCTTGGGATCGAACAACAAAGCGTGGTCCTTGACGTATTTTATGATGAAAAACTCTCCTTTCCTATAGTCTTTCCATCCAGAGATGATGCTGATCTCCTCATCGGTGAACCTATCCGGGTTATCCAGGGTATAGTGGTCGATGAGTTCGCATTTTTGGGAAAATATCCTTTCCCACAGAGGCACTATCTCAGAGATATTTCTTTTCATGAATTCTGCTTGGTTGGTCGCGTTTTTGATAACACTGATCTCCTTATTCGTGTGGTACAGCAAGGAGTTCATGAGTCTATGGAACAAACGCGCGTCTTCTTTTGATAATGTATCCAATTTCTCACCTCTTCATCTTCGCGCTGAGGATGGTGATCCTTTGTGTCTCCCTTATCCTCTGGAGCAGCTCTTCAGGGACATCTCGTTCTATCTTCTCCTTAGGATAACTCACCCTCTCAACAGTCTTGAGCGTGATATCCATGGTATCGGTCCTGATCTCAGAAGCCCCCTTCTCAGTCATGGCGCGCTTGATGGTCTCTTTCAGGTCCGCTTCTTTCTCCTGCATCCTCATGAGTTCGGTCTTTACCTGCCGGTATTCGTCGAGGAGTTCCCTATCGACTACCCCATTATCGCTGGCATCCCTATATTCAACCTTCAGGAATCTCTCATAATCGAGCCTGACGTCAGCATTCTCTGTGACAGCCTCTTTCCCTTTCTCTGTCAGCCCGATGACCGGCATGTGGAACCCCTCACCGTATTCCAGCACCTTCAGGTACCCTTCTTGTATTAGCTGGTTGATGAGGTCTTTCACCTGGGTGATGGTCAGGTCCGGGTAGTCAGAAGAAATCTTTTTTGAGAGGTTATTGAGACCGTATTGGAGGGGATAGCTCCCGATATGACGGAGGATGCGCGATCCTGTCTTACCGGTGAAGAGGCTCATCATGTATTTTCTTCTTAGGGAAAAAGTATTTCTGCCCTGATTGCCACCAGATTCTTCAACAGCCGTTCACTTCTTCGCTTTCTCCCAGTCCTTGAGGAAGTTCGCGAGACCGATGTCTGTCAGGGGATGCTGGAACATCTGCGCGAGTATCTTCGGAGGGACCGTTGCGATATCCGCCCCGAGCATCGCCGATTCCTTCACATGCGCGAGTGACCGCACGCTCGCGACGATGATCTTCGTCTCAAACCCATAATTGTCGTAGATCGTACGTATCTCATCGATGAGCGCCATCCCGTCCTGATCGACGTCATCGAGCCTTCCCACGAACGGGCTCACATAGGTCGCCCCGGCCTTCGCTGCAAGCAGCGCCTGGTTCGCAGAGAAGCAGAGCGTGACATTGGTCTTGATGCCTTTTTTCGACAGCTCAGCTGTCGCCTTGATGCCTTCAGGTGTCAATGGGATCTTGATGACGATGTTCGGATGGATGGCAGCGATCGGTCCTGCTTCATTAACCATCCCAAGGGCATCCGTGCTGATGACCTCTGCCGAGATCGGACCGTCCACGATCGCGCAGATATCTTTCACGACATCAGAGAACTTCCTCCCTGATTTCGCTATCAGGCTCGGATTGGTCGTAACGCCGTCGATGATGAAGGCATACTTCTTGATCTCTTCAACATCCGCTGTGTCAAGGAAAATATCCATACTCTCACCTCAAGAGCCGCTTCGCTTCGGCTGCAATATGTTCATGGCTGAGGCCGTACTTCGCCTTCAGTTCCTTCGGAGACCCTGATTCTCCGAACACGTCCCTGACCCCGATCCTTGAGAAGGGGACATGGGCTTTCTCTGCCAGTACCTCAGCGACCGCTGACCCGAGGCCCCCTATGATGGAGTGGTCCTCACATGTCAAAAGAGCCCTCGTCTCCTTCGCGCACCGAAGCACCATCTTCTCATCAAGCGGCTTGATGGTCGACATATTGACGACCCGGCAGCTGATCCCTCCTTCCTTTAAAATTTTCGCTGCCTCCATGGCCTCATGGACCATGCAGCCGGTAGCGAGGAGGGAGATGTCTGTCCCTTCCACTACGATCTCCGCTTTCCCGATGACAAACACATGATCCTCATGGAAGATGAGAGGGGTCTTGGCCCTTGTCGTCCTGATATAGACCGGGCCCTTGTGGCGGTAGGCGGCGACTGTCGCGAGTCTCGCCTCAGTCGCATCAGCCGGGCAGATGACTGTCATGTTGGGGATGGACCTCATGACCGATATATCTTCGATCGCCTGGTGCGTCGCCCCGTCTTCCCCGGTCGCGAGACCGCCATGGCTCCCGCATATCTTGACATTGAGGTTGGAATATCCGATGGAATTCCGTATCTGCTCGAATCCCCGCAGGATGAATATGGCGAATGTTGATGCGAAGGGGATCTTCCCAGTGGTCGCGAGACCGGCAGACACTCCCATGAGGTTCTGCTCCGCTATCCCCACATTGATGAAGCGCTCAGGCCATTCCTTCGCGAATTTCGCGCTCCTGGTCGAGCAGGAAAGATCAGCGTCGAGGACGATCACCCTCTCGTCCGCCCCGATCTCAAGGAGGCCTTTTCCGTATCCGTCCCTGGAAGCCTCAGTCGCCATCGCATTCCTCCATTATCTCCATGATGGCGAGCCTCGCTTCCTCGTCGTTCGGAGCCTTTCCATGCCATTCCGCCTTGTCCTCCTTGAAGGAGACCCCTTTGCCTTTGATGGTCTTGGCGATGATGGCTGATGGGCATCCCGAGGTCATCTTCGCGCGAGAGATGGCTCCGTCGAGCGCCCCGAAATCGTGGCCGTCGACAGTCTGGACGAAGAATCCGAAGCTCTTCCATTTCTCCGCGAGAGGCTTGATGCACATGACATCGCTCACCCTCCCGTCGATCTGGAGACCGTTGTTATCGATTATCGCGAGAAGGTTATCAAGCTTGTAGTGTGAGGCGAACATGGCCGCCTCCCATATCTGCCCTTCCTGGCATTCCCCATCTCCGAGGAGGGCGAACACCCTGTTGTCCTTCCCGTCGATCTTGAAGCTCTTGGCCATCCCGCAGGCTGCAGAGAACCCCTGGCCGAGGGGGCCGGTCGTGAACTCTACCCCTGGGACCTTCCCCAGTGTCTGGATGACCGGATGGCCCTGTAGCCTGGAGCCGATCTTCCGAAGCGTCATGAGCTCCTCCTTCGGAAAATATCCCATCTCTGAGAGGATAGAGTAGAGCGCCGGAGCCGCATGCCCTTTGGAAAGCACGAACCTGTCCCTTCCTTCCCAATGAGGGTCTGAAGGCCTGAGCTTCATGTGCTTGAGGTAGAGGATGGCGAGTATCTCGACCGCAGACAGGCAC
>Ga0066601_10000142_pt1 | contig 33507 bp, 26 predicted proteins | sample Medcelwee11metaG_FD_59487 | JGI IMG/M metagenome (GOLD analysis project Ga0066601, IMG submission 59487) | Freshwater pond sediment microbial communities from the University of Edinburgh, under environmental carbon perturbations - Medium... | ecosystem: Environmental > Aquatic > Freshwater >... | reverse complement strand
CTCAGAATCCGTCATGAAGATCGCGGTGTCAGGCTTTGACTTGCTCATCTTGAGCTCGATAGCGCGTTCTGCTGCGTCGCTCGTCTCAGTCGCCGGCTGCCCGAGACCCATGAGCATATGATGAGAGACCACGACCGGCTTCCACCAGCCGAGCTTCGGCCCGACCTCCCGTGCGAGGACATTCACCTTTCTCTGATCCATCCCGAGCTGGCAGATGTCAGCCTCAAGCTCGAAGATGTCTGCAGCCTGCATGCAAGGGTAGATGATCTGAGAGGCCTGCAGCGCCTCGTCCTCCTTCCTCCCCATGATCTGGGAGCAGCGGAGTATCCGTTTCACCGTCGAATTCCTGGCGATCTGCATGACCTTCTTCCAATACTCATCCTTAGAGATCACATCGGTCGCCCGGACGAACTTGACATTGTCAAGATCCATCCCGGTCTGCTTCCAGACTTCGATCAGATAATCGCCTACGAGGTTGATCTTCTCGAGATCCCCCCCCATCTTGTTGTTCGCCCAGGCGTGCCAATCCGCTGCATACATCTTGAAAGTGATCCCTGCCTTTGTCATCTTATTGACATTGATGGCACGAAGAACCCCCTGCGCGATGTGGACTTTCCCCGAGGGCTCAAAGCCGTCATAGGCATAGATCCTGTCCTTTGTCTCGAAGAGCGTCCGAAGCTCTTCCTCTGTCAGTATCTCCTCTCCTACCTGCTTGACGAGTTCAATCCTTTCCTGGGTATCCATGAAAGGAAAAGAACAGTCGAAGATATTTAAAATCTGCTTTTTCTACCAATATTACACTGGTGGTGTAACCTCAGAAGGTTTGTGGAAAAAACAGGGCCTGAGAAAGTGTGCTTTTTGCACACCTCGGAGAACGCATTCGACTGAGATCGTCCAAGCCCATAGGGCTCAGCATACCCCTGCCCTAAACCAGAAGTATCGATTTTCGTTGACTATGTAGTCGCTATGACTCCCATCGCAGTCATCACTCAGACCTTCTCATCATAGTTAACAGGGACCAGGTTCAGCATGTTAAGAATCTCTTGACGGGGATGTAAAGGACGTGTATGATATATATCCTGCATCTTTTCCGTGATATCCTTGATGTTCCCTTGTGAGATCCTGTCGATATAATTATGAAGAGCCTCTCTACGTATACCGAAATGGGTAGTATGTCCAGCCTTGACAAAATAGGGTTCTTCTCTACGTATCCATCTCGCGCCGATGATCCTCCTATCAGGATCTGTTTGGTAAATGATGGAAGGCATATCAGATTTTTGATGAGACGCCGCGGATGAGAAAAGTGAATCGAGATATTCTTTTGAGACATCTAACTCGATGATTCGTTCCTGACCAGGCCGATACCCCCATTCCGATCTCCAAAGCGTCCATAAGATTGAAGTCTTGATCCATGACATCCGATCCCTGTTGATAAGAGAAGTAAAATGCCTTTTATCCAAAAATTTCGGGGAGAACGCCATGAATGTTGCATATTCATTTTTCTCGTTCATGAGAAGTTCTGGAGACGGGTTATTGGTGAATTCAGTAAGGACATTATTTGTAACCTGTATCGTTTGAGTCTTGATGATCCTGTTATTGAACCAATCGCACAGCGCCGGAGGTATGCCAAAGGATCCTCTCGGACCTCTCCTCACTCTCATCGATTTATCATCGCTGTCCCTGTATATTCTAAGCGCCTCTATGGTCCCAGGAACAACATGGAGGAGGACAGCGCAAGAATAATTTTCCGGTTTAACCCCTTTGGGAGAATACTGATTTATGAAATCAATTTTTGAGGAGACCCATTTTGAACAATCGCTTGAATATGTTATTCCATTGACCTGGTATTTGACTTGTGAAGAATCAAGCGAATTGTTCCTTCTGATATTTTCGGCTTCTTCCTCGCTGCATTTTCGGATAAGCAGTTCCAGATCATTCATTGATAGAGAAAACGATGATGAATTAATATAGATTACGATTATTGTCCCCTTATAGTGAGTAAAGAAAAAAGATCATAACACATAATCGATTTCAAAACCTAAAAAATGACGTTCCAAATTCAAAACAACCCTGATTTCATCAATTTCATCGGAGTCTCATCATCCAAAAAAAGCCGCTTCCCCAATCCTCCTATCGCCAAAGCAAAACATTTAAATAGGAATGGGTCTCATCAGTTTCCCATCCATTTGTCGCGATGTCATAACATTGTGAGGGGAAATTCATGGCAGAAGAAGAGAAAAGATTCTCAAAACAGCTCATTGGAAAGACAGTCGTCAGCAAGTCAGGCAAGAGATTCGGAGAGGTCGGCGATGTCATCTTCGAGACAAGGTCCGGCGAACTCATCCATATCGTCCTCGTCAACCCGACACCGTACGCTGATAAGATTGAGCTTGAGAAAGACAAAGCGAATAACGCGCTCATACCCTTCTCCGCGGTCATCGCCATGGGCGACTTCATGGTCATCTCTGAAGAAGACATCATCTGAATCTTTTTTTTGTGATTATATCCTGCCATTTGAGGGTAAGAAACAATTCTATTCCTTCTGGTCGAAATATGATCATCCCATATCGATAATAAAGAAAGCATTCAGCAACCGGATTTCCATCTCTTGATTGTTGCAACCACTTCCAGTATCCCTAACTCGTTTTTCTTCCACCTGCTTATGGAGTCAAGCACAGAAGCGAAGCAGTCTTTTTCCTGAGCCAAAACCAAAATCTCCCCTCCGGAAAGCGGACCATCATAAATTCTAACTTCATCGATAACCCCATTAAAGGGAGGGAACCCGGGGAGCGTCCCGATATAAAGCGGATCATCATCGGTGAGTATCGGCCCTGACACCTGGACTATTGACTTAATCTTTGTCCCATTGATATAGACCTGGATCGCGGACCCGTCATACGTGTAAGCAGCATGGTACCATTCCCCCTGCCTAAGAGAAAACAAATAGTTTTGGTACACCCCTTCATCGACCTCTAAGCTCAGGTTTCCTTCATGAATCCATGTCCAATATTGCCGGTTCACATTATCCCCTTTCGCGATAAGGCCGGCGCTGGTCCGAAGCGTCTCAGGCCTGAACCATAAGCTGACCGTCAAATAGCTAGGGTTGAGCGATACACTATTCTGGACAATCACATGATCGTCCACTCCATCGAATAAGAGGGCTTTCCCTTTCCTTCCATCGGTCCAGGTCGCTCCATTGATGGTACCCCCATTCTTCCCAGTCTCGTCTTTTGCGACCGTCCCTGCGCCCTCATCGAACTTCCAATGTCCGATCAATGAAACAGTCGATACGCAGGCCTGCGTCTCGGTCTCTGTCTTGTCAGCCACGCACTTGTTCGCGTCAGTACAAGTCCGTGTCCGAGTCTGCTGAGAGTTTACGCAAGCAGACCAGGAAGACCATGTTGAACAGATCATGCTCGGCTGACAGGCACAAGCCTGTGTCTCAGTCTCTGTCTTGTCAGCGATGCACTTGTTCGCGTCCGTACAAGTCCGTGTACGGCTCTGCTGAGAATTCACGCAGGAGGACCAGGAAGACCATGCCTGGCAGATGAGATTAGGAGTGCATGACGCAGCGCCTGTCGAGACATACGGCCCGATCTCCCAACCAGACCCATAAGAGTTCTGATCTGCCCTGATGACTGTCAGAGGTTTCGCAGTGAAATCCGTCGCAGGAGAGATCCCCTGGGCGAAACCCGCCCCGAGAGGATCAAGATCATATCCCGAGTCAATCGCAGGAGATCCGGTTTTGAGGGCTTTGCTGTACTGCGCTCCAGGAGAGATGCTCACAAGGAGCGGATCGACATTCCTGTTGCCTGAGGCATAAGTCCTGTCCACATTATAGCATCCTTTCGTGGTGCATCCGATATGATCCCTGTCCCAAACAACACCCCCATCCAGGATGACCGCTTTGTTCCAATCCGATGACGCGTCCTCAAAGAAGATATTGTTCTTCACGCTCACGGTCCCGCTATGCTGTCCGAAAGAGATCTCATGTAATGCGCCGTTTTTATAGAAGATATTGTTTGAGACCTCGATGGAATCAAACTTATCGAATTTGAACACCAGGGTCGCCCAGTGCCAGTCAGACCATCCATCCTCATAAGGTTCCTTCCATCCATAGAGATTCCTTCCGTTGATGAAGAGATTGTTCGTGATGATGACCTTTCCAGAATGATCGCCATAGCAGGCTGCCCCAAGGGAAGGATAATTTGTATCGCAGTCCGGTTTTACCTGTTCATAATTCCTGCAGCATCCGATGCTGACGCCTGTTGTATAAAAATCGTCATTTATCTTCGACCCTCTCCTGTCAAAGATATTGTTGCGGATGGTGATGTCTTTTGTTGAAAGGTCAGTCCCCCCTCCGCCGGTCTCGATATGCCGCGATCCCGCGTCATAGAAATAATTGTTCTCGATGAGGATGTTCCTTGAAGTGACGATCGCCACCTGATTGGAGAGATGTTGGAGCTCCCCTTCATAATCATGCGACTGCGTCCCGAGATAATTGTTCCTCACCGTCCCCCCATCAATACCCAAGAAACCGATGAGCTCCCTGTCGCCTTCCTCCTTTGGCCGTGTCCCAATTTCATATATTCGTGAGTTCTGGACAGTCACGTTCTTGGAGTTTTGGGACCCCTGGACATGGGGAGAATAGGTCCCTTTGAAATGCATGGCGAACGGCATATGATGGATATCGACATTGTCAACCATGATATTCTTGCTGAGTGTCGATGATCTCAGTTGTAGGGCGAAATAGCCGCCATAGCTTATTTCAAGATTCTTCAATATGATATCCTGGGAATTTACAAGACTCACCGCTTCTGTTGTCAACCTGGCGTTCCATGCCTCTGAATTATCGACGCTGCAGGGAAAACTGCCTGCGAACGACTCGCTGCACCCTCCAGGTCCGAAGACATCGATATTATCGATGACGAAATTTTTACTATTGCTCAACACAATGCCCTTCGGACGGAAACCTATCTCCCATATCGCGGGGATGACACCGTCATCGCTCCGATAGTACGCATAGCTGTTGGTCTTCGCATAAGGCAGGAAATACCATTTATCCTTGAGGTTTTCCACCACCCCCGTTTCTGACCAAGTGCTCGGTAGCTCCATATTCGGCCTTTGCCAGCTCGTCCCATCATTCGAGGTCACAGGATACCAGGACCAATACCCCCTCTGTCCGTTCTTCTGGATGTTGAGGCGGTAGATCTTCTTCCCTCCTGAATTATAGAAGAGCTGCCAATCCGAATTGGCAAACCGTTCGGATAAGACTATCTTAGGATTGTCATCTGCCTTCGCTTTGAAAGTGATCGGTTTCCCAGGCAAGCCCGAAGCGCTGATGGTCAAGACCCCGCGGAACATCCCTCCGTCATCGAGGAAGATGACCTCGTCGTTCGGCCCGATCTTGCCATCGCTCGCATCCACAGCCGCATATGAACCGAGAAGAGAGAGATGGGTGATGTCAAAAGCCCCTACGCAGGTTCCGAATTTCGGGTTTGCCGCTGTGCCCCCATTGCAGGCATAAAACGTCTCGGTCGCGCCAGCGGCGATCCCAGAAAAGAGACAGAAGAGGGAAAAGATGATTGCCGATATCGGAAAATGTTTCGCATCCAAGGCAGGACACTTTCCGCTATTTGACTTAATAAAAGTTGTTATTAATACGATTTCCAAAGGAAGCACCGATGTCAAATAGATAAACAGTAATGCAATGCCAGACCACGTGCTCATTTGACATAATCCCTTTGCGATTAATGCATCTTCTTCTTTCATAATCCCCCAACCAAAACCATTAAATAATCCGCTCCCTTACTCAGTCCCATGAATGAAAGCGCGATATGGACAGAGAAGTACAGGCCACAGACATTCTCAGAGGTCCTCGGCCAGGACCAGATCGTCAGGCGCGTCGAAGCCTTCGTGAAAGCGAAGAACATGCCACACCTCCTCTTCGCGGGACCTGCCGGTGTCGGCAAGACCACCCTATCCCTCGTCATCGGTAAACAGATATTCGGGGAGACCTGGACCACCAATCTCCTCGAGCTGAACGCCTCAGATGAGAGGGGGATTGATATCGTCAGGAACAAAGTCAAGGATTTCGCAAGGACCAAAGCGATAGGCGACTATCCCTTCAAGATCATCTATCTCGATGAGTGCGATGCGCTCACGAAAGAGGCCCAGCAGGCGCTGAGGAGGACCATGGAGAATTATGCCACCACCTGCCGCTTCATCCTCTCCTGCAACTATTCCTCGAAGATCATCGACCCCATCCAGAGCAGGTGCGCGATCTTCCGTTTCAAGCCCCTGGACAAGGAACATGTCTTCCGCATCCTCGACGATATAGCCAAGAACGAGAAGATCACTATCGACGTGAAAGCCAAGCAGGCAGTCTATGAGATATCAGGCGGCGATTGCAGGCGCGCAGAGAACATCCTCCAGAGCGCTGCTGCCTTGACAGATACCATAACCCAGGAGATCATCTATTCCATAGCCTCTGTCGCAGAGCCAAAAGAAGTGATCAAGGTGATCGAACTCGCTGCCGAGAACAAGTTCGAGGCGGCGAGGGACAAGCTCCTTTCAGTCATGCTCGACTATGGCCTTGCAGGGACCGATATCATCAAGCAGATCCAAAAAGAGATCTGGAACACCGGCCTTGATAAGCGCCACAAGATGCGCATGATCGAACGATGCGGCGAGACAGAATTCCGTATCGTAGAGGGATCAGATGAATTCATCCAGTTGGAAGCCCTCCTTGCCGCATTCGGCGCGATAAGCGCGGAAAAACCATGATCAAGGAATCCACCATCATCGCGGTCTTCATCGGGCTCTTCTCAGGGATCATCTCAGGATTGGTGTTTTATATCCTCACAGCGAAAAAGAAATGGAGTCTCCCGCATAAAGTCGCCTATCTCTACCTCCTTGTGGCGTTTCTCGGAGTGATGGTCTGGACCATATGCTATATCCTGATAAAAGCAGGCGGATGGGCAGGCATGGTCGGTTAGCGAAGTTTCTTTGATTCAGAGATGAGCGTCAGCGTGCAGACTTCGAGCCCGAGCTTCAGGAGATTCCAACGCTCTGCCCCTAATTCCTTCCCTTCATTAAGTACCCCATGATAGAGCAGCCTCAGCCCCTCAAGCGTCTCCCAATGAAGCTCATATCCAGGATGACGGATGCAGATGCAGGCGAATAATGCCTGGTCATCTGCCGCCCTCGCACCTTCAAGCGCCAGTATTCCCCGTGCTAATCCGCGGATGATCCCGTACCTGACAGCAAGCATGAGCCCGTAATTCTTTCCCCCCTCGAGCTTTCCCGATATCTCCTTCCATGATGAGAGATCAAGATCAGCCTGTGTGAAGCAGGATTTCCCCATGCCATCATCTTCCTTATCTATAATCCTCCCATCCATCAGGCAGGTGTCGTATATCCGTTCGAGATCCATAGTATCAGCCATCCAAGATCAGGCACAGCCAGGATATAATAAGTCTTCGGATTTCCGTGCAGAAAAAAAAAGAGAAACAAAGGGACAGAAAGTGCTCCTCCCAGTCAAAAAAAATAAAAAAAAATCAATAGTCCTCGATATGTTTCACCAAAATGCTCGCGGTCTTGGTAGACTCATAATCGTACACCAGCTTGATATTGACCGGCGATTCATAATCCGAATTGGTGGTGACTTCCTGGGTGCAGGTGATGGTGTTCTTTCCCTGGCTGTAGAGCTTCACATATCCGGTGCTGTCCGTCCCGTCCGCGAGTCCGCTGCATTTGATGGACCCTCCCTGGATAGTGGACTTGACCTCGACCCATATCTTGTCTTCTGTAGACATGGACTCCCTGCTGCATTCGGTGTCTTTCTGGTACACGTCCCCTGTCCCGCGATGGACCACATCGAAAGTGAATCTGACCTTGTCTTTCGCCGCAGGCACTTCCTTGAAATTCTCGACGATCACCGGCGCTCCTGAGTTGTAGACGATTTTCGACTCTGACACCGTGCACATCTTGCCCTCGGTCTTCACGTCGAGATTGTCTTCCTTGACACAAAGCATTGCCTGGGCGTCGGTCTGGTAGTTATAGCAGATCTCAGCGAGGATGGTGAACGGCGTGTTCCCTGTCAGGGGGTCAACATGATTGAACTCCGTGAACTCGACATAGACCTGGGGTCCCGCGATGATATCCCCTTCTGAATTCATCATGGTGGCGACGACATCCTCCTCAGGGCTCCTGATGAGGTCACTTTCGGTCTTCCCGAAATCGCTCGCGAGGATACCTTTCACCTTGACGCGTATATCCCCTGCCGGGACATCATATTCCCCCTTGTTCTCAAGGATGATGACCACATCGAATGGGGAATCTCCGCCGTCAAAAGTCTCAGGCGGCGGCGCGCCTGGCGCGAAATCGACTGCGATGCCGGTCGTACCGCCCACAAATGGGTTCATTTTGGTCCCTGTAGTGGTGCTGCCAGTGCAACCGAAAAGCACGAAAACCAAGACAAGTATCGGGATTATCTGCCATTTCATTTCTTTCTCCTCCTTTTATGGTGTCTGGACGATCCTAATGGTCTTCTCTGTTGTCGTCCTGTAATTATAGCTGAGCTGGATGGTGATAGGCGTCTTGTATGCTGAGCCGACCAGGTTTTCCGCCTCGCACCAGATGGTGCCCTGGCCGTTCTGGAGCCGGATGTTCTGGTCGTTGAGGGGCTTGCAATTCCCGGTCAATGAGAGATCCCCGACAACCACTGATTCAAGCCTGACCTGATCCACATCCTCATACTCAAGCTTATCCATGCTGTAAGGGCTGCACTGGGCGAGATACGTCGCTCCGTCCTTGATGACTGTCCCTCCGCCGACGTTTGATATGGTGATCTTGAACCGTGATTTGCCAGGAGCTGGCTCGACCTCGACAGACGTGACAGCGATGGGAGCTCCCTGGCTTCCTTTCAGGTTCTCGACACTGGACGGACTGCACACCTTGGTCTCTTTCGCTGATGAGTAGGGGTCAGGATCGATGCAGACCGAAGGCGCTGCGATGGTCTTATAACCATAACAGGCTGTCACGAGGAGCGGAGTATCATAGAAATCGACGTTCCTTGACTCAAGATCCCGGAGATTGCCCTCGAAAAGGACGGTGTCGAATCCCCCTTCGCTGTTGTAGATGTTCTTTCCCTCAAGATCCTTGACGAGGATGCCTGTAGAATCCAATCCCATGATGATGCTCGGATCAAAACCGCTCAGGTAGATCCTCGCGTTGTTATTGATATCTGTGGACCCGACATTCCGAAGCTCAATCAATGCCTTGAACTCCTCATCGTCATACATCCTCGAGGGAGGGATATTCTCAAGGAACACCATGGTCAGCCCCTGGGTCCCCACCCGGTAATCCTCATTACCATTATCCCTGCCTGAGGAATAACCTGTGCATCCCGCTGCCATGATGAGGAGCATGAAACAAGCCGATATCCTGAAGATGTCCATTTTTTTTGTTGTGATGATGATAATCTCAATCCTCATGTTTTAATCTTATAAACTTTTCTACTTCTGACAATGAAGGAAAAGGACAGAAGCGGCCATGAGGGGAATCCTTCAGGCTGCCAAAGCGCTTGAAGCAATTCTGGTCCAAAGGCGAAAAAAGGATCCCTTTGGATAAATAAGCGCTTCTGATACTATGTGTAATGGGAATCCAAATTCCAATAGCCTAAGAGGAGAGAGATGGGGTAGAATGATTTATAAATAATGATTTCCCATGGAGAAAAAGAGGTGAGATTGAAGAAATGAAATTTTTAGCGTTGTGTCTCGGCATCATATTGATTATTTTGTGTCCTGTCTTCGCGACCGATTACTATATCGATTCTACGGCAGGCAATGATCAGAATAATGGCTGCTGCGACCCGGCAGCCGGATACAAAGAATGCCAGGGATGCGGAGGGACCAACGGTCCCTGGAAGACGATCGCGAAAATAAACAGTTTTGCCGGGTCTCCTGGGTTTACAGACGGAACCCATATCAGATTCAAACGGAACCTGGCATATGGTGACGCGATAATTGGTTGCACTGATCCATGGGGCTGTTCCGAGAGCAATCCCTTATGGGTCAGATTCAATACCAACGGCCTGACCTTTGAGGATTATGGGACCGGAGAGAAACCTCTTATCCGCAGGCAATATACCGCACCAATTTCGATCAATGACAATACCCTCAAGAACCTGACTATAAGAAATATCGACGTGAGCGGACAGGAATGGCAGAAGACTGCTTCCTTCCATCTCTGGCTAAGGAACATTGAGGGCATAGTGCTGGACAGTATCGATGGCGACGGCCATAAGTTCGGGGGTATCACAAGCCAGTCAGAAGGGAAATTTGTATTTAAGATAGATTATCCAAGCGGGACAGTGGTGATACGCAACTGCAATCTGAAGAATTGGGGACCATCCCCAATGCCTATCTGCGATATGGGTGATGTCTATGCCATAGAGATCAATAAAATGACCTCCGGATCATTCAAGATATACAACAATACCATCCACAATATCAATGCCGATGCCATCCAGGTCAGGGCATCCACAGTTCCTGGTGAGATATATGATAATACCTGGTATAATTGCGGAGAGAACGCGATAGACATCAAACAATCACATAATATAGACGTCCACCACAACAACTTCTATAGGACTCCCGATTTTGTAGGCAAAGGCGGCATCGGCGGGAAGTGCGAAAATGGTTATTGGCCGCTCATAGCGATGATCGCGAATGTTGAAGTCGTTGGCCCCTATACCTCAGACAATAACCGCATCCATGATAACTATCTGCACGATAATACAGGATCCCCAGCCATTCAGATTGGATGGATGATCGAAGGGCATACCTGCACGGGAAATAGGATCTACAATAATATCATAGAGAATACCAAGTATGCAGGGATGTATATTGCCCTTGCAGCGGTTGATACGGAAATCTATGGCAACCTGATTAGCGATAGTGGTTCAGCAGGCATTTTTCTTGACCAGCCGAACACAGGCAACAAGATATACAAAAATACCATCTATCTGAAAAGCAATGGCGGGCCGCAGCAGGGCATAAAAATAAATGACCAATATGGTGTCGTTCAGCTATCCGATAACATCATCTACATGGATAATCCTCACCAGGATGCCTTTGCGCTTCACGTCCCTCGTGTCACACCTGCCCCGATTGTCCATCACAATGACTGGTTCAACAATGCCAAACCTGTTGTGGTCTATTGGGGGACGGCATCATATTCATCGGCCAACTGGAATAATTGGATATCGACCCACACTGGAGACATCAATAGAGATCCTCTCTTCCTTGATCCCCTAAAAAAAGTATTTTCCCTGAGGCCGGATTCACCTGCCTGCTCTTCAGGTGACAAAGGGGAGGACATGGGAGCATATCCATGCAAGGAATCAGTCACCTATCGATGCAGTGACGGCTTGGATAATGATGGGGATGGAAAAAAGGATTTTCCGACAGATCCCGGCTGCGCCTCTCTCACAGACGATGACGAGAACGATTGCGGTAACATGATTTGCGAAAGCGCTGAGTCCTGCTCCACTTGTCCGGCGGACTGCGGGACATGCGCGACTCTATTCCAGGTTGGCGTGATAGTAGAAGCAGAGGCCGGCGCCATAATATCCCCCATGGCAAAAGGCACTGACCCATCAGCATCAGGCGGATCCTATATCTACACGCCGACAGAAAACCAGGGCTCAATAAGCTACAATTTCAATGTCTTGACTGCCGGCGATTACCTCATCGAAGCAAGGATCATCGCACCATCAGTCAGCAAAGACTCGTTTTTTGTCGGTCTTGACAATGAGAATGCCAGAGGGAATGACCTTTACACATGGGACACCATCGAATCAGGAACTTGGGCCACTGTCATGGTGAACAAGAGAGGGAACGGCAACAGCACCGCTGCGCAGTTCGACCCCATGGTGTGGCAGCTCTCAAAAGGCCAGCACAAATTCACCTTCTATGGAAGGGAGGCGATGACACAGCTTGACCACATCATGCTGAAACAAAATATCGCGTGCAGACAGGGAGAGACCTCCCCCTGCGACGGCTGTGTGACTGTTGCTGAGCTGACCCAGTACATCTCCCGCTGGAAAGCGAATGAAGCTGGGCTGACGATCTCCCATGTCATGTCTGCCATCTCAGAATGGAGAAAGGGGTGCTAAAAAATGGATAAGAAGGAAATAATCACGAGCAGTCTTTCCTTCCTCATCATACTGATGGCATGTACACAGGTAGCTATCGCAAAAGAGTACTATGTCGCGCAAGTCGCAGCAGGGAGTGGGGATGGGACGAGCTATGCCAACCGGGCAAGCGTAGAGACCCATAATGCCGGGACAGGTGTCTTTGCTGACCTATCCGGACATACAGTCTTCCTCTCAGGCGATTTCACTTCGCAGATACTGGTGAGGGGCGGTTCAGACGGCAGATGGGCAGTATATGACGGGAATGACGGAATCCGCCAGGCGAGGTTCATCTCTTTACCGAACACCTGGAACAGCGCTTTCCGGATCGACCACAAGGACTATATCGAACTCAGGGATCTCCTTTTTGATGACTTCTCAAGACCCTCAGCCGGCGGCGTCTCCATCTATCTCTTCAACACCTGTGAGAATATCAGGATCCATGACTCCACGTTCGAGATCACAAGAGATTATGCCCATGCTGATTCAAGAGTGATATGGATGGATGGCTCGGGAAAGAATATTGAGATCTACAATAACCGGTTCGAAACGAGCGCTACCTATGACACCATCACCTTCATCCTGGATGAGCCTCCGGGGAACGACCTGACCAATATTTCTATTTTCAATAACACCATGGACGGGTGCAGGCATGACCTGATAACCTTCCAAAGCGCAGTGTTCTCTCCTGATTTTACCCTGAAATATGAGACCGGACACATAAGGGGCATCAGGATATATGATAACGACTTAAACGGGATAGACAGCGAATACTGCAGGGCATGGGACATCTCCGCGAATTCGATCGGTAATCCTGTGTCTGATGTATACATCTTCAATAACTACTGGCACCATCTGAGGATGGGCTCACAGATTAAGGCGGTCTCCAATGTGCATATCTATAATAACATCATCGCGAACCATAGGAGCCTTTGCATAAGCGAAGGGATGTCCTGCGATGGACCAGACATCGATTGCCTGCGGTCAGGCCTCAATTCGAATATGGAAAGCTGTTATTGGGGCGGAGGCGACGCTATGGCGATCCGCAACCAGTATGGGCCGCCCGGCCCGATCTATATCTACAATAATCTCTTCTATAATAATTCAAGAAACGCTTTTACAATCACCAATGGGTATAACGCTGACACAAATTATGACGTCTCCGTGAGTAACAATCTGTTCATACATAATGATTATGCATCAAATACCGATCCTAATGGTGGTAACAGAGGGAATAATGCCCCGATCAGGATATATAGATATGCTAGTTCAACCATCAACACCTGTTTTGATGGCACCATTTCATTCCGGAATAATATCTTCTACAATGGTCGAAATAATGACGCGATCGGGATATGCGATGACAGCAGGACATTGAGCGTCGATGAATTGAATTCAGTCCTTGTATCCTCAAAAAGGATTGGTTTTGGCAACCGCATTGCGGATCCCCTGTTCACAGACCCAAATAATTTGGATTTTCATCTCAAAGCCGGTTCTCCGGCGATCGATACGGGAATAAGCCTGGAGGCAAGGTACATTTATGATCATGACGGAATCTCCCGCCCGCAGGGTGCGGCATGGGATATCGGCGCTTATGAATTCAAAGGCGGCAGCATTCCCGTCCCACCAACCCCCATTCCAACAGTCCCTAACCTCATCAGCCAATGGAAGTTTGACGAGGGCACAGGGACTATTGTGAGAGACTCCATCGGGGGCAATAATGGAATCATCACCGGAGCGACCTGGACCAAGGACAGCGTTTCAGGGAGCGCCCTCTCTTTCGACGGAGTGGATGACCAGGTCCGGATTGAGAATAGCCCCAGTCTCAACCCAGGCAAATTAACCATCATGCTCTGGTTGAAACCGGATTCCTTTAAGGACAACGCCGGTCTCATAGCTAAAGGAGACAATGCAAACAGGCAGTATTGGGCCTGGACCTACAAAAACAATCTCAGCCTTGAGATCGACAAGGGCGGTTTCAAGAATACTGTCCACTCCTTCCAAGTAAGCCGATGGCAGCACCTCGCCATCACCTTCGATGGGACGAAGATCATCTCCTATAAGGATGGCAAGGCGATACATGACATCATCCAGGCGTCAGGCCAGATCCTAAGCGATGATGACCCCCTGCTCATCGGAAAGCTGCCTGGATTCGCGACATTCCACGGAACGATAGATGATGTCAGGATCTACGATGGGGCATTGAGTGCATCAAAGATAGAAGAGATCTACCTTCAGGATAAGCGATCCATTTGCGTGTTCGGAGACATGGACAACGATGGGACTATCAGCACCGATGAATTGCTGGGACACATCACCGACTGGAAAGCAGGATCAACACATATAACTGACCTCATGAAAGCAGTGGTCGGGTGGAGGAACGGGTGCTGAAAAGACCGCCATAAATTATTACATCAAACCAAAATAATAATAGAATCCGATCATCCGAAAAAAGGACAATGGCCCCTACTGCCTCTTCTTTATCTCGACATTCGAGGCGATGGTCCGGGTGTATCCATAATCAAGTTCAACGACCAGCATGGACTTATAGGAATCCTGCTCCATCTCAACCCCGCTCGTCAGCTCGCAGGTCACTTCCGCCTGCTTGTTCTCATCCAGCCTGAAAGTATCAGGATTGCAGGAAAGCTTCCTGTTGAAAAGCCAAGCATCCATGGTGATCTCATTGACTTCATCCTTCCGAATCGCCGAAGAGGAACAGGCGGTGAGAGCGTCAGACGATATGACCGTGCCCTCCCCTGCGTTCTGGATGGTGAACCTGAAATGCGGGGAGATCCTCGTCCCGTCTTCACTCGGGCGCATGGTGGGCTCGATCCTGGTTATCGCGACCGGCCCTCCCTGGCTCGAAAGCGAGATCGTCTCCGCCTCGCACACCTTTACGCTCTTGGTGGTGTCAAACACATCCCCTTCGATGCACACCTCCTGGTTGAGGATGGTCTGGTAAGGATAACAGATGGTCGCGGTGACAAGGCTCGTATGCACCTCCACCTGGTCAGGAAGTTCATGCGCTTTCATCCTTGCGATGACGATCCCCTCCTCAGCGATTGGGCTGTCAAGCCTCTTACCGTCTATCGCGAATGATCTCTTGTACTGGTCGATCATCTCAAGGTCCATGCTGAACGATTCCTGGTCCCACCCCATGACCTCGAAGAAGTTTTCCTCAATCGCGACCGCCAGGACCCCTCCTGCGATATCAGTCGGACCGTCATTTTTGATCCTCATCGCGATAAGGAAATTATCCTCCTCATAGGCGACCTTTGGGGGAGACTCAGGGAGGAACTCCACTACGAGGCCGTTCGTCCCGGTATAGATGTCCGGGAGCGCCGGGGTCCCTGAACCGCAGCCCGTAAGCAAGACCAAGCATGCCAAAACGATGATAGTCTTTAAGTTCATGGTCTTTTGTAGAGAGTCGAATTCATGACCCTAAGCGTCTCTTTCCTCTCAAGCTGGTATATATATTCCGCTTCCACATTGAAATATCTTGTAGCGACCGGCGTCGATCCGAGGATGGTCTGGACATCGTTGAACTCAAGCGGGCATCTGAATGTCTTATATGGCTCGAACTCCTTGATCTGGTCGGGGTCATTGAGGGTATAGACAGCCTCGTCACCTTCAGTAGTGACCGAGAACGTATAATCATTGCACTTCGCCTCCTGTATGTTCATGGAAGCGGGGATCTTGATCTGAAGCGACCTGAGCCCCATGATCTTGCCTTCCCAGCGGTTCTGGAGAGACACCCCGAGGACGACCGGGTTGTTCATCCCTGATGATAACATGACAGGTTGCTGCCTGACATTCATCCCTATCATCATCGGCCCGTTCGTATAGACAGCTGTCGGTTCCTTGTCTGTTATCCCGTACTGGTCGAGGATGTCGATTCCGCTCCTCTTGAGCGCTTTGGCCCGTTCCTCATCGACGAAATAGGATTTCTGCTTGGCTGTCGTCGTGAAAGTGAAATCGACGAAGAGGGAGAGGGTATGCGAGCCTGCGGTGAGGGTCCCTTTGTTGAAATTGCAATCGATATCATGAGACTCCTGCGTGTCGATCGAGACATAGGAAGGGATGATGGAATCAGCGTAGATGTTCAGGTTTTTTTCTTCTGGATCAGGATCATTGTCATAGTTCGCTATGCAACGGATATTCATCCTGATGGAATCATCAAGAGTCGATGCCTTGACCACCCCCCATAATCCGACAGGCTCGTCATCATAGTAATCGGTCTGGGACTTCTCCATTTTTTCAAAGAACACCCCTAGTCTCGTATCAGCGTTAGGGTCAGTCTGCCCGGTGTAGAGCTGCCCGCCTGTGGCATAATCGATCCTGTTGAGGAGGATCAGCTTCCCTGTGTCATAGAATCTCTGAATCATATCCAATATGACCTGGATCGCCTGCCATATGACATCCCAGAAATCGAGCAGGCCCGCCCTGACATCATAAGTGACATTGGGGAGCCCAGGGATGATCGGGCTGCCGGTCGTAATGGCCACGGTCCCGTAACCTAGCATGAGGATGATGAGGATGATGATATACAGTTTCTGCATTCTCTGGAGCATGGAGGTCTGAGGATCGATGAACACGAAATACAGGATATACACAGGGAACGCGACAGCTATGATCCTTGCTACCCTATCATTGAGGAATGGGAGCATCGAAAGGATGACCGGCCAGAAATATGCGGTAGCGGCGATTGCCACTGATTTCGCTAGCCCTTCGAGACTCTCCCGGGAAAGGAACGGCGCTCCACCGCGGAACACCATGAGCCACCCTATGACACCGAGGAAGAAATAAAGGACAAGGGTATTATTGATGAGCCCTATCCCAAGATATGCGTAGGTCAGGAGGACAGCTATCCAAAAAAAGAGATTGACCGATGAGGCAGGAGACTTTGCCATTCCAACCAAAGCGCCAGCCCCAGCTGCCCCGATCCTGCCCGCGCCTTTCGCAGCTGCGACCGCCCCCCGCGCCAGCCCCTCAGCTGATGCAGCCTTTTGCATAGCTTTCTTGGCGTCGCCCGCCTTTTCCCTCGCGGCATCGAATCCATCGATGATGAGGTCTCCCGCATTCCTGTTGCCTTCAGCTCTGCGGTTTGCCCTCTCTGCCGCTTGGGAAGCTGCGAAATCCTCCTTCGCCGCCCTCTTCCTCTCACGCGAGGCCTCGATATCCGCGTCCTTCGTCTCCCTGACTGCATCTATCTCAGCTTTCTGGACCTCATCATCGCGCGCGGGGTTAACCCATGGATCAGTCATTTGTCTTTCTCGCGAGAACGAACCTAATCGAAATAGACCTTGATCTCCTTGATCTCGAGTTCCGATTTAGGCATGATCTTGATGGAATTCGTCCCGATCTCCGCATACGAATCGATATTCTTCATCCAGGCCGACTCTTTCGTGTCAAAACCGGTCTCGTAACCATTCACCCAGATCCTGGCCTCTTTCTCGCTCCCTCTCTCCGTGAACTCGAACCTGAGCATGATATCGAAATCCTTTTTCAGTTTCTCTTTCTCCTCTCCTCCGCTGGTGATAACATCGCAGGAGGGGTTTCCCGATTCTCCCTTATATCCGGTCTGGCAGTTCTGACAGTTGTTCCTCGAGACCTCATCCACGCAGGCGAATGAGACCCCTGTTATCGGAAGGTCATTGCACCAGTACTGGTCCCCGTCAAGATCATAACAGCAATCCTTGTCGAAGAGGACTGAGCATCCGTTCGGGCAGTCTCCATCCTTATCATCCCCGCAGAGATCCTCGCAGTCATCAGCCGCGTTCCCGCTCTTGTCCTCATATCCCGAACTGCAGCGGTCGCAGGTGCCTGCGGAGACGAATCCGACGCATCTATCCCCTTCCATCCGGGTCGGGACATCGCACCAGAAAGGTTCGTCATATTCAGAGAAGCAGCAATCCTGATCGAGGTCCTCGTCGCAGCCGTCCGGGCAGATGCCATCGACATCCCCACATCGTTCCTTGTAGGTGGAAGTGACATCAAAGAGTTCCTCATCAAGATCGAAGTAGAACGTCGGATGGGTCGGCTCTTTCAGTTTGGTGTTCACCGCGATCTGGTCTATGAGGTAGCTCCCCTCCTCTGTCCTGAACTTAAGGGTGTTCTTCCCCACCATGAGGACTGAAGGAGAGAGCATATAGGTGTTCAGTATCCCGCAATCAGGTATCCCTGAGAAGACCTCGACATTGTTCAGGTACACATCAAGGTAACCGGTATCAGACACCCTGCAGTCAGGGTTGAACTTGAGGGTCGCTGACTTGATATTCTCCCCTTCTTCCTCGGTGACATAGAAATAATTCTTTGATTCCTGCCTTGTCGTGTCAGTGATATCTGCGGTGATCTTCATGTTCTCGACCGAATACTCATTGGTGGTCCAGAACTCCATCCCGACATCCGATACGCTGAACTCGAGCGCGTTCTCCCCCTCGATGAGGTAGGAGCCCGGAAGCTCGATGGGATCGATATTCATCTGCCTGGGCTCGAAATTGTAGATCTCCTTCCCGTTGAGCGCTATGATGAGCCTCCCTTTCTTCTGCGCGAGAGTGATGGAAAGGAGGACATTATCCGTATTATCGATCTCATCTATCTTGAATGAGAAGTTCATGTTCTGCTTGTCGAACCAGCCGTTCCTTATGTAGAAATTGCTCATGGACTCGAGGACTGCAGCGTCTGTGGTCTTCCGTATGGTGAACGCCGGGAGCTCATATTGGTACTCGTCAAGCGAACTGTAATCTATCATTCCTGGATTCGCGGTGAATATCGGCTCAGAAGTGTCGACAGTGACAGACGTTCCTGTAGAGCCTGTTCCTGTCGAACCCGAACCCCCGCTCGAAGGGGCATGATATTCCTCTCCAAGCAGCCTCGCCCTGTCCTCAGGAGGCAGGAAAAGGATATAGAACACGATGAGGAGCGCGATGATGCCTATGGTGATGGCTGCTGCTGAGCCGGTTTGCTGGCCTTTTCGGTACATGATATGTTCACCGGTGACTGTCGATTCTTCAGTACCCGATTTCGCACTATTTAAAGTTTTGGGTTGTCCGGCCGACGGAAAATATGAGACCAGCGCATCCGGTTTCATCTGATCAAAAAAACTACGGCGAAACTTTATTCACGGAGAACCTTCACCATGTTAGGAAGCAACTTTCCCTCGCTTCACAAGGTAGCGATTGACATCAGGGATAAAAGAAGCGTTTCTGAAAGGAAGTGGATAAAGATTGAAAACATGCATTATTAATCATAGAAATCGAGATTTTTAACATAATAATAATAATCGTAATCGCAACCAGCTGGATCTGAAAGCATCTCTTCGCAACGGTTGCATTCTTTGATTGGGCACCATTCTGAATGAGGATCATATACTGGCTTAACTTCATTGAACAATCGGATTTGTTCATAACAACCCCCAGCTTTCGACCAATAATAATCATATCCCCCATTTTCAATATAATATAATTTTTTTAGGAAGTCACATGAAGAATTATCATTGGTGATTTTCCCGACAGCGATCAAACATTTTTGAATTGAAGACAGGCCTTCCTCTTGATTGATTTTATAACAAAAAGTTTCATCTCTGTTTTTCACAGCGGCCATAGTCCAACACTCATCCCTTGAGACGCCGCCGCCATAATGAATCTCATCGCATATATCGTATCTGTTTTTTTCCTTTGCCAACCAAAAATAACAGAGATTCATATAGAGAGCAGAATCTTGAAATTGATGATAACAAATGTTTTGATTCTCTTCTAGGATTGCATTTCTGATGGTTTTACTGGTATTTTCTTCTTGGGGAGTCGGAACCCTTGGTATGCATTGACAGGTGATTTTGTCTCCGCATACGATTTCGGTTTCACCACACTCAAGAGAGGAGAGTGGAGCAGAACACATTCCTTCCCAGCCTGTTGGACAAACAGTGAATGGAACTTCACATCCATAATCATTTGCTTGGATAGAGTACGTGCAGGAAGGTTGGAAATTGAAATTCAGAAGAAATTGCATGAGGACGACGAAGGCGATCAATAACACCAATACGACAATGAATATCCTGTTTCGTTTATTCATCTGATATATTTGAGGTAAAACCATTTATAATATTTACTATAGGTTGACAAAGACCATAGGCTGACAGAATTGATCACCAAAGAGGTGATTCACGATCCCTCAAAGCGAACAATTCAAATATAAGAAACCGATTTTTCCCTCTCACAATGAAGATCCTCAGCAAGGACCTGCGTAAAGGTTTCATCAAACTTGAGCCTGAACATACTGAAGACCTCTGGTATCTCTCCCAAGTGATCGATCAGGGCGACCTTGCGAAAGCGAGGACCCTTCGGAAGATCAAGCTTGGATCAGAAGGCGATAGGAACCAGAAAGTCATCAGGAAACCGGTCTGGCTCGAGCTGAAAGTGGAGAAAGCTGAACTCCAAAGCGATTCACTGCGGGTCTCAGGGACCATCACCGAAGGTCCCGAGGATATCCCGAACGGAAGCCACCACACCTTCTCAGTCGAACCCTTCACCGAGATTACCTTAACCAAAGAAAGATGGCTCTCTTTCCAGCTTGACCTCATGAAAGAGTCTGTCGAATCCAGGCAGGCCCATATCCTCCTCATAGTGATGGACAGGGAAGAGGCGTTTTTCGCGAGGCTCAAGAAATCCGGTTATGAATTCGTCTCCATGCTGAAAGGCAATGTCCAGAAAAAAAGGGTTGATGAAAAAATCTCCGGCAACTTCTACAAGGAGATCGAAGATGCCATCGCTGAGATGGAGACCCGCGCTCCCTTCGAGACCATCATCGTCGCTTCCCCTTCATTCTGGAAAGAGGACCTGATGAAGGGTGTCTCCCCTGACCTGAGGAAGCGCATGGTCCCTGCGACCTGCGGGAGTGTCGGGATGACGGCGTTTGATGAGCTCCTCCGGCGTGATGAGGTCAGATCAGCCCTGAGGAAAGACAAAGTCACAAAAGAGATCGGAAAAGTCGAAGAGCTCCTGGAGAACATATCAAAAGACGGAAACGCGGTCTACGGTATGGCTGAGACAGGGGCGGCTGCTGATGCCGGAGCCATCGCCTGCATCCTCGTGACTGACAGCCTCATCCAGAAAGCCCGCGATGAGGGCTGGTATCATAAGCTTGATGCCATCCTGAAAGCTGTCGACTCCGCTGGCGGAGAGATCGTCATGGTCTCGCGCGCGCATGAAGGAGGGAAGAAGCTCGACGGATTGGGAGGGATCGGAGCGATCACCAGATATAAGATGAACCGATGAACACCGTGAATTTTGTTATTCTCATTCAAACCGGGAAAAACCTTCCGACCTCAGCACCTCCCTGTCTTTTGTGATCAGCAGGCATTCAGCGTCAGAATATCCTTCGATAAGCGCCATCCCTTCGACCGGCCCCAAGACGAAAACCGCAGTGGAGAGAGCATCCGCGTTGATCCCTTCCCTCGCGATCACTGTCACGCTGATGAGATCGCCAGCAGATCTTCCGGTCTTCGGATCCATGATATGGTGCGCGGAGAGAGTCGGATCGAAATACCGTTCATAATCTCCGCTTGTCGAGACAGAAAAATCCTTTGCCAGGATGACAGTCACGCTTTCACTCGCATTCCTCGGGTTTCTGAGCCCCACCTCCCAGGCTTCGCCGTCTTCCTTTGTTCCGATAGCCTGGATCTGCCCTCCTGCGACAATCAATGCTTTTGTGACCCCCCGTTTCCGTAAGACAGCTTCCGCGCGGTCAACCGCGTATCCTTTGGCGATACCTCCGAAGGTGAGGGACATCCCTTTGTTAAGCTCGATCCTAGAGGAAGTCATCCTTATTTTCCTGTGATCGACAAGAGATCGCGCGGAATCTATCTCATCCTGTGTTGGCGGGATACCTCTCACAGAAAAGCTTTCAGTATAGAGGTCAAGCAACGGCTGGACAGAAGGATCGAACGCCCCTCCGCTTTTCCTTGAGAAGTAGAGGGAACGATCAAGGACGAAAAGGAACTCCGGGGAAGGATCATCGATATATCCCTGCATGTTCAGGAGAGAGACCTCGCTCGCGTTGTCATAGATGGAAAATATCCTCTCCACCCGCAGGATCTCATCGAACGCAGAATCGATCGCTTCTTTAGCTAGGACAGGATCCTCATGGATGACGGTTATCGTGATGGTCGTCCCAAGGAGAGGTCTGGTCTGCGAAACTCTTTCCCCATCGCTGCATGAGCACAGTAAGAGCAGGAGCATGGCGATAAGAGGTATACCTTTTTCCATTAACTTCCTTTGGATGCGGCTTTCTTATAAGGTTTTAGGCATCTCGATACCCCCATCAAAACATATAAATACACCAGAAAAGGAGGGTGGAAGATGCTCTTTCGAAGAGGTATCCATCCTGAGGAGAACAAGCTGACAGAGACATCTCCGATCGTGAAAGTCGATCCTCCGCCCCGCCTCATCCTTTTCCTGAAACAGCACATCGGCAAGCCATCGCTCCCCATCGTCAAGCAGGGAGATAAGATCAAGGCGTTCCAGAAGATCGCGGTTGCTGACGGGGAGATATCTTCCTGCCTCCATTCCCCCATGGATGGGGTGGTGATAGCGATTGGACCAGCTCCCCATCCCGGAGGAACTGATGAGACCGCGATCATCATCGAGACGAAAGGGATGCAGGAATTCAAAAAAGAAGACCTGCCGGAATCTAAAACCATCATACAAAGGATAGCTGATGCGGGGATTGTCGGCCTCGGGGGAGCGATGTTCCCGACCCATGCCAAACTCTGCATCCCTGAAGGGAAGAGGATCGATACCCTCGTCATCAACGGAGGTGAATGCGAACCATTCCTCACTTCAGATTCTCGCATCATGCAGGAGCATCCGAAAGAGACCGCCCAAGGCATCAGGTATCTGATGAAAGCCTTGTCAGCTGAAAAAGCGATCATCGGGATCGAGGACAACAAGAAAGAGGCGATCGTTGCCATGAAAAAAGCGTGCGATGGGATCGACGTGATGACCCTTCCCGCAAGATATCCCCAAGGGGCGGAAAAAATCCTCATCAGGTCCCTTACCGGACGGGAGGTCCCAGCAGGCGGCCTTCCACTCGATGTCGGGATCGTGGTCTGCAATGTCGCGACAGCATTCGCAGTCTATGAGGCTGTCGCTCTCGGGAAACCCCTCGTTGAGAGGGTCGTCACCGTGACCGGAGACGTGAAAGAGCCGAAGAACATCCTCGCACCTATCGGAACCCCGTATGAGCATCTCATCGCTGCCTGCGGCGGGTATGTCGGTATGCCGAAGAAGATCATCTGCGGTGGCCCCATGATGGGTCTCACCCAACACACCGACAAGACAGCCACCATCAAGGGGAACAACGGGATCGTCGTCCTCAATGATAGGAGGGAAGAGACCCTCATCCCCGACGGAGAAGATGCGTGCATCAGATGTGGGAGATGCGTCGATGTCTGCCCCATGAAGCTCGCCCCTACCACCATCATGAGATATTCAAGGAAAGGCCATTACGGCTTCGCGAAAGCCAATTACGCCCTTGATTGCTTCGAATGCGGATGCTGCAGCTACGTCTGCCCTCAAGGGATCGATATCGTCGGATGGATCAAGATCGCGAAAGCGGAGTCATGCAAGAGATGAACCTGATAATAAGCCAGGGGCCGCATATCCGTAGCGGCTGGACAGGCCAGAGGATCATGATGTCAGTCTTCCTCGCTCTCCTCCCCGCTGCCTTCTTCGGGATTGATGTTTTCGGCTGGCACGCGGCATTCATCCTCATCTCCGCCATCCTTTCTTCCTGGGCCTGCGATATCGCCATCCAGCATCTGATCAGGATCCATAAGAAAAAACAAGGGATCTTCTATAGGGTTGCGTATCTCAATTGGTCATCGCTCCTGACAGGACTCCTCATAGGGATGATCATGCCGCCCGGAGTCCCTGTTTTGCTACCAGCCATAGGCTCCCTCTTCGCAATCTCGCTCGGGAAATACGCTTTCGGCAAAGGGAACAACATCTTCAATCCTGCCCTCATCGCGAGAGTGTTCCTCGCCTTCGCTTTCCCTGCTCTCATGGCCGCCTGGATCATCCCCGACGCTATCACCCAGGCCACCCCCCTCACCGTCCTCAAGGAGAGCGGCATGGATGCCCTTGTCACCCAATTCGGGAGCGAGAGCGTCATGTATAGTTCCATGGCCCTAGGCAACATCGGCGGCTGCATCGGAGAGACATCAGCTATGGCCCTTCTCGCTGGCGCAATCTTCCTCTTGGCGTTCGGCATCATCAGCCTGAGCATCCCTGCCTCATTCATAGGCACGGTCGGCATCATCTCGCTCTTTGCCGGAAGAGACGTCCTCTTCGACCTCCTCGCGGGAGGTCTTTTCCTCGGAGCGTTCTTCATGGCGACAGATTACGTCACAAGCCCATTGACTTTCACAGGCAAGATCATTTTCGGGATCGGTTGCGGAGCGCTCACCATGCTCTTCCGGATGCTCTCAGGCTATCCTGAAGGTGTCGCTTTCTCGATCCTCCTCATGAACGCCGCTGTCCCTCTCATCGATAGATATACAAGACCTTTCCCTCTCGGAGGGAAGATGACCGGGAGGTGCAAGACAGGATGATGCAGATAAAAGAGAGCATTGGCACCGGTCTCATCCTACTGACTATTGTCCTCATCTCAACTGCGCTGCTCACCTGGGCTGATGGGAAAACCACCCCCATCATAGAGAGGAATGAAAAGATGAAAGCGAATGGTCTCATGGCCACTATTTTTCCAGATGCTGATCGGTTCGTTGACCAGGGAGGATACACCTCGGTATATTATGGGGATTCCTTGATAGGATATATCGTTCGATCGAAGGGACGTGGCTACTCATCTGAGATCGCTATCCTTGCAGGATTCAATACTGACAGATCGATACAGGGCATTGTGATCCTGTCCCAGCAGGAGACGCCAGGGCTTGGGACTAAGATTGCTGAACCCTCTTTCATAAGCCAGTTCGCAGGTAGGGGTAAAGATGAGGCAAGGCTGAAAAAGGATGGAGGTGCGATAGACGCAGTGACTGGGGCCACCAGATCCTCCCGGGCGGTCATCGAAGCAGTCAGGATCGCATCGGAGGCCCTGCCATGAAGAAGAGAGATATCCTCCTCCAGGGTGTCTTCACGAAGAACCCTGTGCTCTTCCTCGTCCTTGGGATGTGCTCGACTCTTGCGGTCACAACCTCCCTTGAGAACGGGCTCGGGATGGGGATTTCGACCATGCTCATCCTCATCCTCTCGAACACCATGATCTCATTGATGAAAGACATCATCCCAGAAAAGATCCGCATCCCTGCCTACACAGTCATTATCGCTGTATTTGTGACTGTCGCCTCCATGCTTATGCAGGCGTATCTCCCTGACCTCTACGAGCATCTGGGCATCTACATAGGCCTTATTGTCGTCAATTGCATCATCCTCGCGAGAGCAGAAGCGTTCGCGAGAAAGAATCCGGTCTTCGACTCCGCGATCGATGGCCTCGCCATGGGCATCGGTTTTGCATTGGCTTTGTCGCTCATCGGCCTTATCAGGGAAGTCCTCGGTACAGGGAAGATCGTCCTCTTCGGAAACACCCTCGCCTCATTCGGATCGACCCCCATGGCAATCATGATCCTCCCTCCTGGCGCCCTCCTCACCATCGGCCTCATCATCGCTTCTCTCAACTATAGAAAATACCGAAAAGAACTGGGAGGCAAACAATGAATCATCTGATCGCGATAATCATCGGAGCCGTGTTCGTCAATAATTTTGTCCTGAGCCAGTTCCTCGGCATCTGCCCCTTCATAGGAGTCTCGAAATCGACGAGAGCTGCGATCGGCATGGGCCTCGCGGTGACATCGGTGTTGGTGCTCGTCTCAGCGATCACCTGGCCGGTCTACCACTTCATCCTCGCACCAAAGGGTATGGAATTCCTTGACCTCATGGTGTTCATCCTCATCATCGCTGCTCTTGTCCAGCTCCTCGAACTCCTCCTCAAGCGCTATAACCAGCCCCTCTTCCAGTCGCTCGGCATCTACCTCCCCCTCATCACCACGAACTGCGCCATCCTCGGAGTGGCTCTCCTCAATGTGAAGGAGGGATTGGGATTTATTGAGTCTGTAGTCTTCGGGACCAGCGCAGGCATCGGATTCCTGCTCGCGCTCATCCTCATGTCCGCGATTAGAGAGCGACTTGATCTCGGTGATGTCCCAAGGCCTTTCCAGGGCGTCGCGATCGCGTTCATCACCGCTGCCATGATGTCGATGGCGTTCCTCGCCTTCGGGAGCCTGCCGCTATGATCGCGGAGCTTCTCGTCATGGGCTGTTTCGCGCTCTTCATAGGTTTCGGCCTCGTCTACGCCTCAAAGAGATTAGGGGATGAGCCTGATCCCGCTTTTGATAAGGTTCTGGACACCCTGCCTGGAGCGAACTGCGGGGGTTGCGGATTCGGGGGCTGCAGGGACTACGCGAAGGCTATCATGAAGAATCCAGCTTTGATCGGAAGATGCGGCCCTGGAGGGAAGGAAGTCTCTGATGCGCTTTCCCTCCTCCTCCACCATGCTGGGGAGATGAAGATTCGTTTCGCCTGGATCCGCTGCAAGGGTGGCGAATATTGCATAGACAAGGCAGAGTACCTTGGCATCAAGACCTGCAAGGCCGCGTCCATGCTCCACCAGGGCCAGAAAGCATGCTCTTACGGATGCATGGGATTCGGTGACTGCGTCTCTGCCTGTGCTTATGGCGCTCTTCGCATGGGAGATAAGGGATTCCCTATCGTCGATCCGTCCAGATGCGTCGCCTGCGGAAAATGTGTCGCAGCCTGCCCGAAAAAGATACCCGGGATATATGAGAAAAAAACCAAGGTCCCAATGGTCTCTGTCGAATGCCGCTCAAAAGACCCGGGCAAGATGGTCGCTTCGATCTGCAAGAACGGATGCATCGCCTGCGGCCTCTGCGTGAAAGCCTGCCCGAAAGGAGCTATCACCATCACTGATAATCTCTCTGTCATCGACTACCAGAAATGCGACGGATGCGGAAAGTGCGTCGCAGCCTGCCCGAAGAAAGTGATATCAGAGATCACCATTGTAGATGAGTAGAATTACGGATTTCTGCATAGAAAAGAAAACTCACAAAGACCATCCCAAGACTTATGCTCTTGACGTTTCTTGGAATCAACCATTTCACAATCATTATTCCCAAATATATCCACAAATATATACTTCCAATCCGTCCCAAGCGACAGGCTGGAGCCAAAAAAACCAATCAAAACTTTTATATATGAGGCGAAGGGATAAAGAAAACCAAGGGCTTAATGCTCAAGAGTATTCAATAGAAAAGGGGGGAAACAATGGGATTAATTGAACTAAGCATAATAGGAATCTCTCTTATTGCAATCTTGTTCGCGGTCTTCAAATTCTACTCCATCTCTAAAAAAGATGACGGAAACGAGAAGACCAGGGAAATAGCGAAGCTCATCCACGAAGGTGCGATGACATTCCTGCATAAGGAATACCGCATCCTCTCCATTTTCATCGTGATCGTCGCCATCATCCTGTTCCTGTTCGTTGATAAGGATCCGATCAAATTCCGGGGAGAGTCCGCCGTGTGCTTCCTCATCGGAGCCTTCTTTTCCGCGGCAGCTGGCAATATCGGGATGCGCATCGCGACAAAAGCGAACGTGAGGACAGCTATCGCTTCCAAAGAATCGCTTAATGCCGGCCTTAAAGTCGCATTCTCTTCTGGGACAGTCATGGGGATGAGCGTTGTCGGCCTCGGGCTTCTCGGTGTCACCTCGCTCTATCTCTGGATCGGTGAACCAAATGTAATATTCAGTTTCGGTTTCGGAGCCTCATCGATCGCCTTATTCGCTAGAGTAGGCGGCGGCATCTATACGAAAGCTGCTGACGTCGGCGCGGATCTCGTCGGAAAAGTCGAGAAAGGTATCCCTGAGGATGACCCCAGGAACCCGGCCACCATCGCTGACAACGTCGGAGACAATGTCGGGGACGTCGCCGGGATGGGCGCTGACCTTTTCGAGAGCTATGTCGATTCCCTCATTGCTGCAATGGTCATCGGTGTCCTCATCATTGGCCAGGTTAAATCCGCTGTGATCCTTCCCCTCGTGCTCGCTGCGCTCGGGATCATCTGCTCCCTCATCGGAGTCGCGTTCGTGCGGACCGGCAAGAAAGGGCATGCTGGAGCTGCCCTCAATAAGGGAGTTTTCGGGGCTGCCGGACTCATGGCAATCCTATCAGGATTTGTCGTCCAATGGATGACTGGATCCCTCAATTTCTATTTCGCGTCTCTTGCGGGTCTCGCTTCAGGAGTGGTGATCGGTCTTTCGACAGAATATTACACCTCCAATGAAAGGAAACCGGCACAGATGATCGCTGAGGCGTCGAAGACCGGCCCGGCGACGAACATCATCGAAGGCCTTTCTGTCGGAATGATCTCGACCATCATCCCAGTCCTTGCGGTCTGCGCAGCGATGGGTATTGCCTATCATTTCGGTAGCCTCGTCACCGGGACCGCCATGGGAGGGATGTACGGTATCGCGATAGCTGCTGTCGGCATGCTTTCAACCCTCGGGATCACTCTCGCGACCGACAGCTACGGACCTGTCGCGGACAACGCCGCAGGGATAGCTGAGATGGCAGGACTAGGAGGAGAGATCAGGAAGAGGACTGAATCGCTTGACGCTGTGGGCAACACCACTGCCGCGATCGGAAAAGGGTTCGCTATCGGATCGGCCGCATTGACCGCTCTCGCCCTCTTCATCTCCTTTTCCCAGGTGACCAACCTTCAGACAATCGACATAAACAACTATAAAGTTGTCATAGGCCTCTTCATCGGAGGGTTGCTTCCTTTCGTCTTCTGCGCACTGACCATGGGCGCTGTCGGAAGGGCTGCAGAAGAGATGGTCGTCGAAGTGAGACGCCAGTTCAAGACCATCAAGGGGCTCATGGAAGGGAAAGCGAAACCGGACTATAAGAAATGCATCGACATCTCTACAGCGGCCGCGCTCCGTCAGATGATCCTCCCGAGCTTGATTGCCATTGTTACTCCCATCGTGATCGGACTATGGAGCCTGGAAGCTGTCGGAGGCCTCCTCGCTGGCACCCTCGTGACAGGATTCCTGCTTGCTGTCTTCATGGCGAACTCAGGCGGAGCCTGGGACAACGCGAAGAAGTATATCGAAGCAGGGCACCTCGGAGGGAAGGGTTCTGATCCCCATAAGGCGGCAGTCGTCGGTGACACTGTCGGAGACCCTTTCAAGGACACGAGCGGACCGTCCCTCAACATCCTGATCAAGCTGATCTCGATTGTTGCGATAGTGTTCCTCCCATTATTCCTTTGATTTTTTTTTATTTTTTTTGACCATACGTTTAAATATCACAATCATCTGTTTCATTAAAAAAGAGGTGCGATCATGTCAGAAGATAAGTTCATGTCCATGATGAACGAGACGAGGGAATTCGAGCCCTCCCAGCAGTTCAGGCGTGGAGCCCATATCAAGAGCAATGAGGAATATAAGGCCATCTATGAGCGCTCTTTGAGTGATCCTGAAGGGTTCTGGGCTGAGAAAGCCGGGGACCTCTCATGGTTCAAGAGATGGGACAGGGTCCTGAACCGGGACGTGAAACCCTGGTTCAAGTGGTTCGAGGGCGGGAAGCTGAACGCCTGCCATAACTGCATCGACAGGCATCTTTCAGGTCCCCGCAAGAACAAGGCGGCCATCATCTGGGAATCCGAGTCCGGCGATTACCGCACCTATACCTACCAGGAGCTGCACTACGAAGTCACGAGATTCGCGAACGTCCTGAAAAAGAAAGGGGTCTCAAAAGGCGACAGGGTCTGTATCTATCTTCCTATGATCCCCCAGCTCGCGATCTCCATGCTCGCCTGCGCAAGGATTGGCGCCATCCATTCCATCGTCTTCGGAGGGTTCTCATCGAAATCACTCTCCAAGCGCATCAATGACTGCGAAGCGAAGATCCTCGTGACAAGCGACGGAAGCTATCACGGAGGCAAGATCGTGCCCCTCAAGGCTGCCGCTGACGAGGCGTTGAGGGAATGCCCGAGCGTGACAAATGTCATCGTGGTGAAGCGGGTAAACAACAACGCCGCAATGCAGGATGGGAGGGATACCTATTGGTTCGATGAGATGAACGCCCCTGACCTCGCCCCGCGATGCGATTGCGAAGAGATGGACGCCGAAGATTCCCTGTTCATCCTCTACACCTCCGGGACCACCGGGACACCGAAAGGCATCCTTCATACCACTGGAGGCTACATGACCTATTCCTACCACACCTTCAGATGGATCTTCGACTACAAGGATGAGGATGTCTACTGGTGCACCGCTGATATCGGATGGATAACCGGGCATTCCTACATCATCTACGGACCATTGTCGAACGGCGCGACATCCATCATGTTCGAGGGCATCCCAACCTATCCCCAGCCTGACCGCTTCTGGCAGATTATCGAGAAGTACAGGGTATCGGTCTTCTACACAGCACCGACTGTCCTGAGGTCGCTCCTGAAGCTCGGGACTGAATGGCCGGACAGGCATGACATGACCTCGCTCAGGCTTCTTGGAAGCGTCGGAGAACCCATCAACCCCGAGGCATGGCTGTGGTATTTCAATGTCATCGGGAAAGGGAGATGCCCGATAGTCGACACCTGGTGGCAGACAGAGACCGGAGGGATCATGATCACCCCTCTCCCAGGGGCGACCACCCTCAAACCGGGATCCGCGACATTCCCGTTCCCTGGAATCGATGCGGCTATCTTCCGTGAAGACGGCACAGTCGCTGATCCGAACGAAGGAGGTTACCTCGTCATAAGGAAACCCTGGCCTGGATTGGGAAGGACGGTCTGGAACAATCCTGATCGCTACAAGAAGACCTACTTCGGAAGGTTCGGTGAGGATATCTACCTCGCCGGCGATACCGCGAAGAGGGATGAAGGAGGATACTTCTGGATCATGGGGAGAAGCGATGACGTCCTCAAGATATCAGGCCATAAGATCGGCACCGCTGAAGTCGAATCGGCCCTTGTCTCCCACCATGCTGTAGCTGAAGCAGCTGTGGTCGGAGTGCCCCATGCCCTGAAAGGACAGGCGCTCTACGCCTTCGTCACCCTCAAGCAGGGCATCCAGCCCTCTGACGCGCTCATCGATCAGCTGAGGAAGCATGTCGCTGCGGAGATAGGCCCCATTGCGAAGCCTGATCTCATCCAGTTCTCTGACGGTCTCCCGAAGACAAGGAGCGGGAAGATCATGCGCCGCATCCTCAAGGCCATCGCTGAAGGGCAGGACAAGGAAGGGATCGGAGACACTACCACCCTTGCCGACCCTAACGTCGTCGACAGGCTCATGGAACAGCGCGTCCGTTAAGTTTTTAATTTTTTTTTCTTTCATTCACCCAGCATTCTCTTAAAAGAAACGCCACGTGCGAAAACCCAGTGGATGGTCGCACCTGAGTATACACATTGAGAATATTACTGTACCCAAAGTTGAACGGAAAGATACCTAGAAAAAGCCACTCATCTCGCTTCTTGCTTCTCAAACACCACGTCGGTCTTTTTTGATTGTTTAATCATCTTTGTCTCTTTCTCTGTCCTCTCCCGGATTAGCTTGTCCCGTTTCTGGAGTTCAGACATCATCCTCCCGAGTTCACGTTTCCTCGCTGCTAAGATAGGAATATCCTTCTGCATCCGGAGTATATTGTTTTCCGTTGGCTCCTTCTTGATTGCCAGGTGAAGACGATCCATCTCCTTATCAATTTTTTCCAGCTCTCTCACTATCATAGCCTCATTTTCATAGGTCTTCTCAAGCGCTCCAGCAGCTTTCTCTTCATCAACTTCCATCCTTTCTTCCTGCTGTTCGCGCGGGATCATCGCGGGTTGGATGTCTTTCTCCAATTCAATCTCATCCTTCACAACAAGCTCGGCACCCTTCACCTCACCTCGTGAATCCACGATCTCTTTGTCGATATCCCGTTTTTCTATCTCGTCGATGCGTTCTTCTTCCTTGAGTATCCTCTGTTCATCGGTCGTGACTTCCTGGAGGCGCCTCATGAGCTGCTCATAGAGTGACACGAAATCCTGTCGCCGGCTTTTGAGATAAGCTATCTTTCGCAATGCCTCCTGGTTCCCTGTCCTTGTGTAGAACCGTTCCTCCTCTTCCAGGCTTTTATCGATCTCACGGACATTCTCGAAAACCACTTTGAGCTCATTCAGGATAGCCTGCTCTTTTTCAAGATCTATCTTCTCTTCAGACCCTAGCCGGTCCCTCATCTTTTCTAGCTGCGTCACATGATCGTCGGTATGGCGTATCTGGTCCCCGAGCTTTTCTTCCCTGTCAAGCGCCGCGAGCTGGTCCTTTATGAGGGCGACAGAATCCTTGGCTTTCGTTTTCCCCCCTTTATTGCCGAACATCCCTCCCAGGCCGACAGAGGGATTCCTTGGATTATTCCCTTTGTAATCAGTATAATCGCTCCCTTTGCTCCTTCCGATGAGGAAGGCGACCACCCCTCCAAGGAAGGTGAATATCCCTATGGTCATCATGAGCTCATTCGCGATCATGGACCCCAGCGCGTAGCCGATCAGGCCTGCGATAGCGAGCGCCATCTTCTTGCTCCCGATGGATTGATGGAGCCAGACATAGAACATGACAGTGACGAATATGACCGCGTAGATCCCCGCTGGTCCGAGGATGCCTTCCATAACCCCCTTGATGCTATATCCTCTCTGGATCTTGAGGAACACGATGCCAAGCACCGAGAGGAGAGCAAGCATGGTCGAGATGATGCTCGCGTATTTCGTATCGCCAAACTGCGGGACCTTTGATAACCCTGCCAGGAAGATGTTCCTGATCAACACAGTGAGGACGATGACCGTCACCCCGAACGCCACATACTCATGGCTCAAAAGATCCCAAAACAAGCGGAAACCATCATTAAGGGCGGTAGTGATATCTACTGTCATCGCCGAAGCCCCGTATGCCCATGGCATGAGAAATAGTCCGAACACTATTAAAGACCAGGCTGTCAGTGACTTCATTCGAGGAGATACCCGGAATGAACCTATTTAAATTTATTGACCGGCGCTCCACCCTATATGCACAAAGAAAGACAATTTAATCCTGCCAAGGAACAGATGACCCATTAGGTATCAAAAAGACAGAGAGTCCCGAGAGAAAAATAGGAGAGAATCATCGGTAGAAATTGCTGAACCATCCCCCAAGCCTTGCCCGTGGTGCGGATCGCCAGTGGGGTTGCAAGGAAAACAGAATGTTTTC
>Ga0066601_10000139_pt1 | contig 33904 bp, 33 predicted proteins | sample Medcelwee11metaG_FD_59487 | JGI IMG/M metagenome (GOLD analysis project Ga0066601, IMG submission 59487) | Freshwater pond sediment microbial communities from the University of Edinburgh, under environmental carbon perturbations - Medium... | ecosystem: Environmental > Aquatic > Freshwater >... | reverse complement strand
TCGGGCATTGGCTATCGGGGACTAACCGCCCTCGCTGCGCTTTCCATGGCGGTCAGCGTATGACATTTTCCCTTTTTATAATAACGTCTATTTGCCGTAACTGAGACTCGTTATCTGGGTCAGGAATTTTCCCATTCCACGATACTTCTGCCTCATCATTTGATAGCAACTTATGGATTCTAAAAATCAGCCTTTCAAAATTATCTGACTTGCTCATGTCTAAATTTTTTCTGCTAACTTGTTTATAGACGGACGATTGTCCGTATGCCCCAATATCCACCGAATAGCCCGCGTAGGGCGGATAAGGCGCGTCTTTTTGCGCCGTCATCCACCATGATGGAATCCTCAAATGTCGCATGACGCTATCGCTTATGCGACCTACGCTTGCTTATTAATCCAAAATCAACACTTCTACCCGGCGATTTTTCTGCCGACCGGCTTCGGTTTCATTGCCGGTGATGGGCAGCGTTTCGCCGTAGCCTTGGACGCTGATGAGTCCTGCATCGACGCCGCGTCCTACCAGAGCATCCATCACCGCATTGGCGCGCCGCTCGGATAATTTGAGGTTGTATTCCTCTCCGCCGGTGTCGTCGGTGTGGCCTTCAACCAGAATTTGTTGTTTGTCGTGGGCCAGGATAAAACGCACTAATTGCGCTAATTTTTCATTGGCCTGCGGCATTAATTGGTCTTCATTGACCTGAAAATACACGGCTTCTTCCAGTGTGACCAATAATCCTCGGCTGGTTCTAATCATTTGTAAGCCTTCAGGCGGTGCAGTGGCACAAGCGCCCAGTGCGGCGACTAAACCCAGTAAGCACCAGAATTTAATGGTTTTCATGTGGTTCTCCAAGCAGAAATATCAGGAATGGGCGCTCAAATAATCGAGTACCTGATTCAATAACCCGGCCCGCGCTTCAAAATCGGGTAATTCGCGTTGAATGCGCAGGGTGTTATCGGCAGCGTCGAGTTTAAACAAGCGTGGCTGTTCACGCACTAATTGCAGCACGCGCAAGGGGTCTAGGGGGGGCTTGGCAATAAACTGGATGCGGCCACCCTGTTCTCCCAGTTCGATTTTACGCACGCCCAGCGGGTTTGCCTTGAGTTTTAAGCCGGTGACTTGAAATAACTGTTTGGCTGGGAGCGGCAATAAACCGAAACGGTCGATGAGTTCGACGCGGATTTCGTCCAATTCATCCTGGTTGAGCGCACTGGCAATCCGTTTGTATAGGATCAGGCGGTGGTGTACGTCGGGCAAATAGCTGTCGGGTAGGAGCGCTGAGCTACGCAAATCGATTTCGGTGCCGTGGTCGAGCGGGCGATCCAGGGCAGGTTGTTGACCGGCTTTCAGTGACTGCACTGCCCGTTCTAGCAGTTCGGTGTAGAGTCCGTAGCCAATTTCCTGCATGTGACCGCTTTGATCGTCGCCCAATAGTTCGCCTGCCCCACGAATTTCCAGATCGTGCGTCGCTAGGGTAAAGCCGACGCCGAGTTCTTCCAGGGCGCTCAGGGCATCTAGGCGTTTGATGGCGTCGGTGGTCATGGATTTCTTGGGCGGCGTGATCAAGTAGGCGTAGGCGCGGTGATGAGAGCGCCCGACGCGGCCACGCAATTGGTAAAGCTGCGCCAGGCCGAATTTGTCGGCGCGGTTGATGATGATGGTGTTGGCGCTGGGCACGTCGATGCCGGTTTCGATGATCGTGGTGCAAACCAGCACGTTGAAACGGCGGTGATAAAAATCGCGCATCACCCGTTCTAGTTCGCGTTCTGGCATCTGACCGTGTGCGATCTCAATCCGGGCTTCTGGGGCCAGCGTCAGCACTTCTTGCGCGATTTTTTCGATGCTTTCGACTTCGTTGTGGAGAAAATACACCTGTCCGCCGCGTCGCAGTTCACGCTGAATGGCCTCGGCCAGCACCGGTTTGCGCCATTCTTGCACAAAAGTTTTAATCGCCAGGCGTTTGGAAGGCGGGGTGGCGATGATGGAGAGATCGCGCAAATCGGCCAGCGCCATGTTCAGCGAGCGTGGAATCGGGGTGGCGGTCAGGGTGAGGATGTCTACTTCGGCACGCAGACTTTTGAAGCGTTCTTTCTGGCGCACTCCAAAGCGGTGTTCTTCGTCAATGATCACCAGCCCTAAGCGCTTAAAATGAATGCCTGCCTGGAGCAGTTTGTGGGTGCCGATCACTATATCAATTTTGCCGTCGGCGAGTTCTTGCAGCGCGGCAGCCTGTTGTTTGCTGCTGCGAAAACGGGAAAGCTGTTCGATTTTGACTGGCCAATCGGCGAAGCGGTCACAAAAATTCTGGTAATGTTGTTGGGCCAACAAGGTGGTGGGCACCAGCACTGCCACTTGTTTGCCATCTTGAGCGGCGATGAATGCGGCCCGCATCGCGACTTCGGTTTTACCAAAGCCCACATCGCCGCAGACTAGGCGATCCATGGCCCGAGGGGCGTGCATGTCGTTTAGCACGGCGTCGATAGCGGCTTGTTGATCAGGGGTTTCTTCAAACGGAAAGCCTTGGACAAAGGCTTGATAAGCGTCTGGATCGTGTGCGAAAGCATGGCCTGGACGGGCGGCGCGGCGGGCGTGGAGTTCCAACAGTTCAGCCGCGACATCGCGCACCTGTTCGGCGGCTTTGGCTTTGGCCTTCAACCAGTGCGGATTGCCCAGTTTGTGCAGCGGTGCGTGTTCTGGATCGACGCCGGTAAAGCGGCTGATGAGACCCAGCGCCATGATCGGCACATAGAGTTTGTCGCCACCCGCATATTCCAGTTGTAAAAATTCGGTGGTAATGCCGCCGACTTCCAGCGCCACCAAGCCCAGATAGCGTCCCACGCCGTGGTCTTCATGCACCACCGCCGCGCCGATGGATAATTCGGTGAGATTGCGCACCACTGCGTCGGGATCGCGGGCCGCCCCACTTTGACGGCGGCGGCGCTGCGCGACCCGCTCGCCGAATAACTGGGTTTCGCTGATCACGGCGAGGGCGGGGTTGTCGAGCAACGCGCCCTGTTCTAATGCCGCGACGCTGACCCCTAAACGGGCATCACTGTCGAGAAAAGCTTGCCAACTGTCGAATAAACGCGGTTGTAATTGGTGGCGCTGTAGCAGTTCCAGTAAAGTTTCGCGCCGTCCGGTGGTTTCAGCGGCAATCAACACGCGCCCATCAAACTGTTGCAGAAAGTGTTTTAAGTGGCTGAGCGGATCGGCGGCGCGGGCGTCTATCGGTAAGGTGGGCGGAAGCCTGGTGGCAAAGTTGTAAATGCCTTTAGCCGCCGCCGAGGCGGGCGTCAAAGCCTCGGTGTCGTCTTGAATGTCATGCCGATAAAAAATTTGCGGGTAGGCTTTTAAGTGCCGAAACAGCGCGTCTACCGGCAAAAATAACTCGCTGGGCGGCAACAAGGGGCGTTCTATATCGTGGCGTAGCTGTTCGTAACGCTCGCTGATTTCGTCCCAAAAACGCTCAGCTACCGCTGTGAATTGTTCGGTTGCCACTAACAAGCTGCCTGCTGGCAAATAGTCGAACAGGGTTTGGGTGCTGTGTGTCTCGGGCGGATTGGCCGGACTGAAAAACAGCGGCAAATAATATTCAACGCCGGGCGTGGCTAAGCCGTGCGTGATGTCGCGATACACTGGGCAGCGGTTGGGATCGCCTGGAAAACGGCTACACCATTGTTCGCGAAACTGGGCTTGGGCGGTTTTATCCAGCGGGAATTCACGGGCAGGCAATAACCAAATTTCCGGGACTTCGGCACGGGAGCGTTGGGTTTCTGGATCGAAGCGGCGCAAGCTGTCGATGTCATCATCGAAAAAATCCAGGCGAAACGGGTGCTGGCTGCCCATCGGGAACAAGTCCAGCAAAGAACCCCGCACCGAAAACTCGCCGTGTTCGACCACTTGATTGACCCGCCGATAACCACTGCTTTCTAAGCGCCGACACAGGGCGTCGCGGGTTAAATGCTGGCCTTTTTTGACAATCAGACTATTGGCTTGGACATACGCCTGCGGCGGCAAGCGTTGCATCAGGGTGGTGACTGGCAGAATCAACACGCCGCGTTGTACGCTAGGCAGTTGATAGAGCGTCGCGAGGCGCTCCGACACGATGTCTTGATGCGGCGAGAACACGTCGTAGGGCAGCGTTTCCCAGTCTGGAAAATTCAGCAAGGGCAAGTCAGCACCGGCGTAAAAGCGTAAATCTTCGGTCAAACGCTGGGCACTTAAGCTGTCAGCTGTGATCAAAACCACCGCCGCTTGGTGTTGCTGGGTCAAACGGCTGACCGCCAGACTTAAACTGCTGCCGTAAAGTTGGCCCCAGCGGTGGTGTTGACCGGCTTTGGTCGGATAAGTGGGGTTGAAGGGCGTGGGTGCGGATAGGCTCATGAGTGCATCACAATCTGTTGGCAACCGGGGGCATTTGCATCGGCAAACTGACCCCCTAGCGCAGTGTTAGCAAGGTCTGATTTCCAGACATTCGATGGCATTGCCGTCTGGATCACGGCAAAACAGGGCGCGTCGCCCTGACTGGCTGAGGGTATAGGCGACACCAGCGCTTTCTAGGGCTTGTTGGAGCGTCTGTAAGTCGGTGACAGCCAGGGCGAAATGGCGATCCTGGCCGCCGTGGGCAGGGCGTCCATGCACCGGATCGGGGTTGGGTAATTGGAGTAAATGAATTTGCTGGGTGGGGTTGAGGTCTAGCCAGGCACCGGGATAGCCTAGAGCAGGCCGTTGCGAATTGGGGGTTAATCCCAGTACACCTTGGTAAAAAGCCAGAGCCGTGGGTAAATCAGCCACCAGTACGCTGACATGTAGGAGTTGGGTGAAAACCACCATCACAACCAGTAGGTAGTTTTTGTCATGAGTTTAGCCACTTGGCGCATCATGAATTTGACCGGCATCGGCAGGGCCACGCCCCCGCTTTGGATGGCTTTGGTGGCATGGCGATTTTCGTCGATCCGCATCTGTTCGAGGACAGCGCGGCTTTTTTTGTCACTCAAGGGTAAGTGCTGTAAATGGGCGTCGAGATGGCGCACCACTTGGTGTTCGGTTTCGGCGACAAATCCCAGGCTCCATTTGTCACCGATAGCGCCCGCTGTTGCGCCTATCGCAAACGAACCTGCATACCAAAAGGGGTTTAGATAGCTTCTGTGATCATTGAGTTGTGCCAAGCGAGTTGCGCACCAGACGAGATGGTCGTTTTCTTCTTGGGCGGCACGGCGCATATTGTCATGCACTTGGCTGCTACGGGCGGTCAAGGCTTGTCCTTGATACAGCGCCTGGGCACAGACTTCGCCCGTGTGATTAATCCGCATCAGGCGGGCAATCTGTCGTTTTTCATCGGCAGACAGGTCGGTGTCCGGCAGTGCCGCCGCCGGATCAGGGCGCTCAGTCACTTGCGGCTGACCAAACACGGTGCGCAAACCCTGATCGAAATTGATCAGCAGTCTATCCAGGGGGCTGAGTTGTCGCATGGCAAACTCTCGGTTAGCGAACAATGCCACGTTTGGCGTTTTGTAGAAAAACGATGAGCTGTGCTACTTCTGGACATTCAAGGCTGAGGGGAGCCAGCGCCTCTAATGCCGTTTTCACGGTTAAATTCTGGCGGTAAATAATTTTATAGGCTTGACGCAGGAGATTGAGGGTGTCTTGGCTAAAGCCGTGACGTTTTAAGCCCTCACGATTGAGACCATTGGCGGTGGCGGTGTTGCCTGCCACCATCACAAAGGGCGGTACGTCTTTGAAAACAATCGAGCCACCGGCGATAAAGCTATAGGCTCCAATCGCACAAAATTGGTGTACGCCCGCAAAGCCGCCCAAAATGGCGTAGTCTTCAACCACCACATGTCCAGCCAGGGAAGCACCATTGGCGAACACGGTGTGACTGCCCACCTGGCAATCGTGGGCGATATGGGTATAGGCCATCAACCAGTTGTCATCACCAACCCGCGTGACACCACCGCCTCCCTCCGTACCTCGGCCCATGGTGCAATATTCACGAATTTCGTTGCCGTCGCCAATTTCCAGGCTCGTCAGCTCGCCGCGATATTTTTTATCCTGCGGGTCTTCACCGAGCGAGGCAAATTGATAAATGCGGTTATTGCGACCGATACGAGTGGGACCTTTAATCACCACATGCGGGCCTACCCAAGTACCGGCGGCAATCTGCACGCCTGGCCCGATAATAGAGTAAGGGCCAACCGTGACATCGCTGTCTAATTCGGCCTGGGGATCGATGAGGGCGCGTGGATCAATCAAGCTGGAATTTCCCTGTGGATACACATCAAATCTGCGGTAGCCGCCACTTTATCCGCCACCTTTGCCTCTGCGGTATATTTCCAAACGCCACGCGCACTGCGTACCAGATTCACGCTGATCACCAGTTGATCGCCTGGTTCTACGGGCTGCTTAAAGCGGGCATTATCAATCCCTGCCAAATAATAAAGCGAGGTACTATTGGGCGTGGCTTGCGCGGTGATAAAGGACAACACGCCAGTTGCTTGAGCCATGGCTTCTACGACCAATACACCAGGCATCACCGGGCGCACGGGAAAATGGCCTTGAAAAAACGGTTCATTAAAAGACACGTTTTTAATTGCGATAAGAAACTCGCCTACTTTATATTCTAATACCCGGTCGATCAGTAGAAAGGGATAGCGGTGTGGCAAGTGTTGTAATATCTGATGTATATCCATACTATTCATAGTCATATCCGCTCTTAGGTCCTCATGCGCATTTCTAGTTGAGTAAGACGCCGCGCCAGCTTATCCAGTTCTTTAGAGCGCAGATAATTGCGATGCCACTGGCGATTGGTTTGCAAAGGCGAGCCAGAAGAGTAAACGCCCGGTGTCAAAATAGACTGCAACACAATCGAACCACCTGTGATCTGCACGTCATCTACGATCTCAATATGACCCACAATCCCCACACCACCCGCAATCATACAACGGGCACCGATTCGGGTACTGCCGGCAATGCCCACACAGCCAGCAATCGCGGTGTGAGCGCCGATGTGTACGTTATGCGCAATCTGGATCAAATTATCGAGTTTAACGCCCGTTTCAATCACGGTATCGCCCAGAGCGCCACGATCTATCGTGGTATTCGCCCCGACTTCCACCTCATCACCCAGCACTACCCCGCCCAACTGGGGAATTTTGACCCAGGTACCGCGATCATTGGCTAAACCAAAACCATCGGCCCCAATCACCGCACCTGGATGCACCACCACCCGGCAACCCAGGCGACTCTCTCGACAGAGGGTGACACGCGCATGCAAATAGCTGTCGTCACCAACCTGGACATTCGCTTCCAACACCGTGGCGGGGCCGACGACAACATTACGTCCCAGTACCACGCCCGCTTCAATCACCGCCTGGGGACCAACCGACACCCCAACGCCCAGTTGCGCCGCTGGACTTACCCAGGCACTGGGGTGTATACCCGGCTCTTTGGGGGTGGGCGGGTTGAATAGTGCGGCGGCGCGGGCATAACCCAGATAAGGATTATCCATAAGCAGGGCCGGTACCCGACAATGTTCATGATCCTCGGCCTTTAAAATGACTGCCGCTGCCTGGGTATCTGCCAAAGCTTCTCGGTAGGCACGGTTGGTGTAGAAACTGACCTCATCACCACCGGCATGTACCAGGGTTGCTACCCCCACGACTGGCTTATCGGCGTCTTGGGGAGTTAAGCCCACTAACGTAGCGCCGATCTGACAGGCCAACTCGGCCAACCGTATGGGCTTATTTAACATGGCCTGTGACCTGCAACCGTCGCGTACATGAGTCAGGGCAGTTTAGCGCAAACGACCTAATACTTTTTGGGTAATATCAATCCGCTCACTGGCGAAAATGACACCTTCACCAACCACCAAGTCATAACCTTCTTCTTTTGACAAAGAGACGATGGCATTGAAAATTTCTTTCTGCAATTTACTGATTTCTTCGTTACGACGCAGATTGAAATCTTCACGGAAGGCATCTTGTTCGCGTTCTAAATCCCGGCGTTTGCCCCGAATATCTTGAGTCAAGCGGGTGACTTCCTGGGGACTCATAATATCTTCTTCTTTACGCATCCGTTCTTCTAAACGTCTCAGGTCATCCTTAGATTTGACCAGTTGTGAATCACGCGGTGCAAACTCTTTCTTTAAACGCGCATCTGCATTTTTTGCCTGTGGCGCACTGTCGAGTATTTTCAGGATATTGACAAACCCGACTTTAAGCTCAGCCGCATAAGCCACCGGTGAAAAGGTGGGGATTAAGCTGAATAACAAACCAGCAATCAAAGAATAATGTGTATTTTTCAAGAGAAACTCCAAAATAAGGCTGAAATGTGAAAAATGATTGCCTGTTGATTGCTTGCTGTCACTCTTTAGTCATGCACCAGGGAGATGACAACAAGCAGTCGATAACGCCGGTGAATGCGCACTCACCGACCAAAAACTCAAGAACAGTACGACCCTCTGTCCTGATTTAAAACCACCGCCATGCGAAGGCAAGTATCACACCTAGAAGTTTCCGCCCAACGTAAATTGGAAGATCTGGGTATCATCACCTTCCTCATCATTCAAGGGCTGAGCCAGACTGAAACTTAACGCCCCCAAGGGAGACAACCAAATCGCAGAAACCCCCGTCGAATAGCGCAGGGTATTCGCATCAAAATCTGACTGGGTTCTGTACACATTACCAATATCGACAAAAGCCGATAAGCGCACCGAACGACTTTCCTTAACGAAGGGCATCGGCAAGAAGAATTCCGCGCCTCCCACTAATTTGAAACCACCCCCTAAAGGATTACCATTGGAATCACGCGGCCCCAAGGTGTTTTCGCGGAAACCCCGCACTGAACGAGGGCCGCCTGCCGTGTAATTCTCAAAGAAGGGGAAATCTGTGTTGCCGTAGCTTTCTCCATAACCCACTTCCGTGTCTAACATCAGCACATAATTTTTGAAGACCGGATAATACCAAGCTATTTTACCATTGAGCTTATAATATTCTAAGTTGTCCCCAATCGGTACTGCCACTTCAGCTCCCAGCGACTGCAACATCCCACTTTCAGGAAAGATCGCCCGATCCCGAGTGTCGTGAGACCAACTGGCGGTTAATTTAACCGTATTAAAAGTATCGCCATATTTATCAATATAGTCGAAAATTTCTTTGGCGCTGTTTCCGGTGGTTTTTACCTGTAAATGCTCGGGTTCTAACCCTAAGAACACCGAGTTATTTTCACTGATAGGAATACCATAAGTCAGACTGCCACCAAAAGCATCCAACGCATAGCGGCTCAAGTTAGCCTGTTCTGCATCAGTTTGCCGGTAATAAAGCCCAACACTTTGGCTAATGCCATCAATCGTGTAATAAGGGTCCAAGTAATTAAAACTATAAACTGTATTCACTTGGCTGTTATTAAATGCCACACTCACCCGTTTACCAGAACCCAGGAAATTATCCTGCGTCACACTGGTATTAAATAACATGCCTTGGGTTTGTGAATAACCAATGCCTGCCAGAAAATTACCCGAGGGTCTCTCAACCACCGTATAGTTCACATCAATTTGATCGGCAATATCGGGTACGGCGGGTGTTTCCACAGTTACTTCATCAAAAAAGCGCAAACGTTCAAGACGAGTGCGCGAGCGTTTGATTTTTGCGGTAGAGGCCCAGCCACCTTCCATTTGGCGCATTTCACGGCGCAAGACTTCATCGCGGGTTTTACTATTCCCCTCAAAATTGATACGCCGCACATAAACCCGTTGTCCAGGATCGACAAAAAAGCTGAGTACCAACTCATCACCACCGGCTACCTTGGGTTCAGGCAGGGTATTGATATTAGCAAAAGCATAACCTTCATCCCCTAGCGCCTCAGTCAGCGCTTCGGTGCTGGCGGTGATCTGTTTACGAGAAAACACATCGCCCGGTTTAATCTGAAGTTTTTTCTGTAAATCCGCTTCTGGTAAAATGAGATTGCCCAGAATTTTCACATCAGCAACGGTGTATTTTTTACCTTCAGTCAAATTGATAGTCAGGTAAATATCCTGCTTATTAGGCGTAATTGAGACTTGGGTGGAGTCTATGCTGAAATTGAGATAGCCCCGATCCAAATAAAAAGCCCGCAAGTTCTCAAGATCGGCGGTAAGCTTTTGTTTAGAATATTGATCAGCGCTGCTAAAAAAAGAAAACAGACTGCTGGGACTGAGTTCAAATTCGTCTAACAACACGCCGTCACCGAAGGCTTCATTACCCACTAAATTAATTTGGTGAATCGTGGCGGGTTTGCCTTCAGAAATATCAATCTGAATGTTGACGCGGTTTCTGGACTGTGGCGTAACAGTTGAGGTAAGGCGAGCTGCATAATGACCACGACTAAAATACAGACGTTGTAGTTCTAACTCAACCCGTTCCAGTAAGGAACGATCAAAGACTCGACCTTCTGCAAAACCAATGGTTTTCAGCGATTTATTCAATTCTTCGGTATCAAGTTCTTTATTGCCATTAAAGGTGATTTTAGAAATAGCGGGGCGCTCTAACATGCGTATAATGAGAATATCGCCCTCCTGCTCTAAGCGTATATCATTGAATAAACCTGTTTTAAACAGGGCTTCAATGGCCTTTTTTGAGGCTTTGCTATCAAACAGATCACCATTTTTAATCGGCAAATAGTTGAACACCGTGCCGGCAGAAATGCGTTGCAATCCTTCTAAGCGAATTTCTTGCACATGAAACTCGGTTGCAGCCTGTGCCGATAACAGGCTGCAACACGCCACACACACCCCAAACATCGCCTGCCACACAGTGCGGTGTATGCGACAGCCTATGATTCGTGAATAGTGCGGCAATGAGATTAAACGGTCGTTCATTCAAACCTACCCGGTTGTCATTCCTGTCCACTTCGCAGGCATTATCCCAGCAGGCGGTTCAGGTCGTTAAAAATCGCCAGTCCCATCAACATGAGTACCATTGTTAAACCAACCCGTTGCATGAAAAACAAAGTTTGCTCAGACAAAGGACTCCCCTTGATACCTTCCAATAGGTAAACCAACAGGTGTCCACCGTCCAGCAACGGGATAGGCATAAGGTTAATGACGCCCAAACTGATGCTAACCAGTCCTAAAAAAAGTAAAAATCGATCCCAACCAATCTGAAAGGAATCGCCTGCATATTCAGCAATACTGAGCGGGCCGCTGATGTTTTTAGGGGAAATCTCCAACATCAGCATCTTACCCATCATCTGCACCGTCAAACGGGAGAGATCCCAGGTTTTCAGCACCGCCTGCATCAGTGCGGCGGGCAGCGGATAGTGTTCCAGCACCTGGAAACGACTCGGTGGCCAAGGCTCGGGTAGATGCGGACGCACGCCTAAAAAACCGCGTCCGTCTTTGTTAACCGGCACCAAGGTCAAGGTCAGCGGTTGCGCGGCCCGCAAAATCTCCGCTGTTAATGGAACCCCGGGGTGAGCGGCAACAATTGCGGTGAAAGTGTGCCAATCTGGGGTTGCTTGGCCCTGTAGCCGCCGTATCTGATCACCCACTTGCAACCCCGCCCGCAAACCTGCACCGTCAACCAGTACCTCACCCAACACCGCCGGTAATTCTGGCTTAAGCGGCACAAAACCCAAGTGTTCAAATAAATTAGCCCGACTGAAATCGTCTGGCGACAAACCACTGACATCCAAACGCAGCTGTCGTTCATCCTGGCGGCTATCGCGCACGGTGTACTGTGCCGCCTGCTCATCTACCACCGCTTGCAAAGTGGCCTGCACCACGGCTTCCCAGTGTACCGTGTCACGCTGATTAACTGCGATAATCTCATCGCCTTGCTGCAAACCGGCTCGCGCCGCCGGGGTATCGGGGGTGATTTCACCCAGTAGCGGACGACTGCCCTGCACGCCCATCAAAAACATCAGGGTAAACACCAGTACCGCGAAGCCAAAATTGACCAGCGGCCCCGCTATGACAATAGCGGAACGCGCCCACAGCGGCTGGCGATCAAAAGCACGATGCCGCTCTTCAGGGGCCACTGCGCCTTCCTGTTCGTCCAGCATTTTAACATAGCCGCCCAACGGAATTGCAGCGATCACAAATTCGGTATTATCAGGCCCATAGCGACGGCTGTACAGCGCTTTTCCAAAACCAATCGAAAAACGCTCGATCTTGACACCTAAACGCCGGGCCACCCAGTAGTGTCCCCATTCATGTACGCTAATCAGCAGACCCAGCGCCAGCAAAAAAGCGAAAGCCGTCTGCAATAAATCAAACATACCCTAATGCCTCGGTGCGTTTAATTGCAAAATGGCCTCTTCTGCGATGTGGCGTGCCCGTGCGTCATCTTCTAAAATCACGGCTAGGCTGTCTGCCTCACGTCCAGCCAAATGAGCCAAGGTGTCTTCAATCAGACGAGGAATTTGGGTAAAACGCAGGCGCTCAGCCAGAAAAGCGGCCACCGCGACTTCATTGGCTGCATTCAAAATCGTGGTGGTGGTACCACCAGCCAGCATCGCTTCGTAGGCCAAACGCAGGCAAGGAAAGCGCACGGTATCGGCTTCCTCAAAATTAAGCTGGGCCACGGCTTTTAAATCCAGCGGCTTGACGCCTGCCTCAATGCGCTCTGGCCACGCTAAACCATAGGCTATCGGCGTGCGCATGTCGGGATTGCCAAGCTGTGCCAACACCGAGCCATCCACGTATCCCACTAAGGAATGCACCACGCTTTCAGGATGAACCACCACTTCGATTCGGTCAGGTGTGGTGTCAAACAGCCAGCAAGCTTCTATCACTTCCAACCCTTTATTCATCAGGCTGGCAGAATCCACAGAAATCTTACGGCCCATCACCCAATTGGGATGGGCGCAAGCTTGGGCAGGCGTCACTTGCTCAAGCGCTGCGGCACTGTGATGGCGAAAAGGCCCGCCGGAGGCGGTCAACAAAATTCGGCTGATACTGCCGCGATCCGCACCCTGCAAACATTGAAAAATTGCATTATGTTCACTGTCTATCGGCAACAAACAAGCGTTGTGGTCGCGCACCGCATTCATAAACACCTGACCAGACATCACCAGGCTTTCTTTGTTAGCCAACAACACGCGCTTGCCCGCTCGTGCCGCAGCGAGTGCGGGCAGCAGTCCAGCCGCTCCGACAATCGCAGCCATCACTATATCGACTTCGGGCGAGCTGGCGACCTGGCATAACCCGGCACTACCCCACAGCACTTCAATGTCAGTATTGATAGGTTTTAACTGTTGACGTAATTGCTCAGCCGCGTTTTCATCCGCCATCACCGCATAACGCGGCGACCATTCCAAGCAGAGTTCATACAGGGCATCCACCGCTGTATTGGCGGTCAATGCGAAGACTTTATAACGCGAACGGTGTTGACGAATCACCGCCAGGGTATTGCTGCCAATAGTACCAGTTGCGCCGAGTATGGTGACGGCAGTCATAGCTTGTCCTCTAGGTGCAACGCCAGCAGGCCCAGTAAAAACAGGGGAGCAGCAGCGGTAAGACTGTCGATACGATCCAAAATTCCCCCGTGTCCTGGCAAGAGCTGACTGCTGTCTTTCACACCCATTTGGCGTTTGAATAAGCTTTCCAGCAAGTCACCGAGAATCGATGCCAACACTGTCAACAGGCATAGCAACACAAACAGCAGGCTGTACACACCGGTTAAATTCTGCCACACCGCATAGCCACCAGCCAGCAACAAACTCATCAGCAAAGCCCCTAACACCCCTTCTCGGCTTTTACCGGGACTGACCTTATCAGCCAGCTTGGTTTTCCCCCAGCGCCGTCCGGCGAAAAAAGCACCCGTGTCCGCAGTCCAGATTAAAACCAATAAAAATAACAACCACTCACTGCCGTAACGCAAATGAATCAAATACAAAGCCAGCCAAGCGGGCACCAGCAGCAACAATCCTAAAAGGCTTTTCACCTCGCGTGTGGCAGGCAACACCGCAAAATGACCCTGCTGATAACGCCAAACCCAAAATAAAGCCAGCATCCACCAGCCCAAGGCGGCTAAAGAGACCAACCAAGCCAGCGGAGGCCAGTTTGCTCCCTGATAGGTCAGCCACAAACCCAAACCCAGGATTAAGGCATAAGCCAGTTGTGCAAGCCAGGTTTGCCAGCCCGCTAAACGACTCCATTCCCAGGCACTGACCACGACCACGCCGCCCGTGATGAGGGTAAACCACGACGGCGGAAGCTGGAGTATGGCCACGATCATCAGCGTAGCCAGCACCACGGCGGTCAAAATGCGTGCTTTCAGCATGAGTTATTGCTGCTCAACTTGTTCGCCTGTGCGACCAAATCGCCGTTGACGGGAGGAAAAAGAGGCGAGCGCCGCTTGAAAGGCCGCGTGATCAAAATCTGGCCACAAGGTGTCGGTGAAATACAGTTCGGTGTAAGCTAACTGCCACAGTAAGAAATTACTGATGCGTTGCTCGCCACCGGTGCGGATAAAAAGATCGGGTTCGGGTAAATCGGCCAAATTGAGCGCGGCATTCAGGCGTTCGGCATTGATATCCGCCAGGGTCAAGCGACCGGCGACCACTTCAGCAGCCAAGTGCTTAGCGCTCTCTACGATGTCCCAACGTCCGCCGTAGTTGGCGGCGACCACCAAGGTCAAGCCAGTGTTGCTGTGGGTCAAGGTTTCCGCTTCACGCACTTGGTGTTGCAGCTTTTCGGGAAAGGCTTCACGCGCACCGACGATACGCAAACGCACATTGTTGCGATGCAAACGCACCGTTTCTTTCTTCAAAGCAGACAGGAACAGTTCCATCAGCAACCCCACTTCTTTGGCGGGGCGTCGCCAGTTTTCACTGCTGAACGCGAACAAGGTCAGCACTTCTATCCCCAGTTCGCTGCACTGTTTGACCACTTGTCTGACTGTTTCCACGCCCGCACGATGCCCGACATAACGGGGCATAAAACGCTGTTTAGCCCAACGTCCATTACCATCCATGATGATGGCAACATGACGTGGAATTCGGGAAAGAGTTTGGGTCATCACCACCAACCAAGGGCCGCCAGAGCAAAAAACTAAAGGCTGCGGGGACATCAAGTGCCGCCGCCGCCTTTAATCGAGCCTCTCGGCTTTTTTAGACTTCCATCAGCTCAGCTTCTTTTTCACCGAGCAGCTTGTCTACCAATTCGATATATTTGTCCGTCAGTTTCTGGATAAGGTCTTCGGCACGACGTTCGTCGTCTTCGCTGATTTCCTTGTCTTTCCCCATCTTTTTGAGATGGTGATTCACGTCCCGACGGATATTACGAACCGCGACGCGACCCAGTTCGGCTTCGCCGCGCACCACCTTGATCAGCTCACGACGACGTTCTTCGGTCATCATCGGCAAGGGGATACGAATCAGGGTGCCATTAGTCGAGGGATTCAAGCCTAAATCAGATTCAAGAATCGCTTTTTCGATAGGCGACGCCATGCTTTTTTCCCAGGGGGTAATGCCCAGCGTGCGAGAATCCAGCACCGTGATATTGGCAACCTGGTTAAGCGGCATCTCACTGCCATAGTACGACACCTTTACATGATCCAGCAAACTGGTGTGCGCACGCCCGGTACGAATTTTATGGAAGTCATGATTTAAGGCTTCCAAGCTCTTGTGCATCCGTTCTTCAGCATCTTGTCTGAGTGCTTCTAACATCTACCACTCCCCATAGCAGCAAAGAAGCAGACCGCAGCGGCCCGCTTCCAGGTCATTATTGAATCAGGGTGCCTTCATCTTGCCCCAGCACCGCACGCATCAGCGCATCGGGTTTATTCATGTCTAGTACCCGTAACGGCATGTGATGATCGCGGCATAACACCACGGCAGTGGTGTCCATAACGCCCAACTGACGGGCGATGACTTCAGCATAACTCAGTTCGGTGTAACGCTGGGCATCGGGATATTTAACCGGATCAGCGCTGTATACACCGTCCACCTTGGTCGCTTTAATCATGAGTTGTGCATTGATTTCAATGGCACGCAAGCTGGCCGCAGAATCGGTGGTAAAAAAGGGATTGCCAGTGCCCGCTGCGAACACCACCACTCGGCCTTTTTCCAAATGGCGTACCGCACGCCACCACACGTATTCTTCGCAGATTTCAGCGATGCGAATGGCAGACAGAACCCGCGCTTCTAAGCCGACTTGCTGGAGTGCATCCTGCATCGCCAGCGCGTTGATGGCTGTGGACAACATACCAATTTGATCGGCAGTGACTTTATTCATGCCAGCGGCAGTCAATTCATTACCACGGAAGATATTGCCGCCGCCCACCACCACCGCAGGTTGTACGCCGACTTCGATCAGTGCTTTAATCTCGCGTGCCATGCGCTGAATGACACGCGGCTCAATGCCAAACTCGCCATCCCCCATGAGCGCTTCGCCGCTGAGTTTAAGCAATACCCGTTTATAGGCGGGAGTAGGCATCATCTCATTACGCTCCTAGTGACTGGCACCAATTTGCTGCCTGACTTCATCGGCAAAGTTTTCAGTCTTTTTCTCAATCCCTTCGCCCACTTCAAAGCGCACAAAGCTTATGACTGTGGCACCAGCCGCTTTCAGCAACTTTTCGACGCTCTGTTCGGGGTCTTTCACGAAAGGCTGACCCAACAGGGTGATTTCCTTGAGGTATTTACCGACCCGGCCTTCCACCATTTTCTCAATGATGTTGGTAGGCTTGCCGCTTTCTTGCGCTTGTGCGCTGTAAATTTCACGTTCTTTTTCAATCAGTTCCGCAGAGACTTGCTCGCTGGATACACACACAGGCCGACTGGCCGCAACGTGCATCGCAATATCCTTAGCCAGGGCGTCGCTACCCCCCTGCATCGCCACCAGCACCCCAATTCGGCTGCCGTGCAGATACAGGCCCAGATTGTCACCACTAACCAGCGCTACCCTGCGCACATTAATATTCTCGCCAATTTTGGCAATCAGGTCTTTGCGCAGACCTTCAACCGTCTTATCCGCCGCCGGTGCTGCCAGTAATGCGTCTAAATCAGCGCTACGATGGGTCAGTGCCGCTTGTGCCACGGTGTCGCAAAAGGCTTTGAAATCATCGCCTTTAGCCACGAAATCGGTTTCGCTGTTGATTTCCACCATGACTGCGGTGTTACCACTTTGCGCCACCGTGATTAAGCCTTCCGCAGCGACGCGGCTGGCCTTTTTATCGGCTTTGGCTTGCCCAGAAATGCGCATGGCTTCAATCGCCGCGTCGATGTCGCCTTGGCTGTCTACCAGCGCTCTTTTGCATTCCATCATGCCAGCGCCAGTGCGCTCACGCAGATCCTTTACTAGGGCCGCAGTAATTTCCATTGCTAATTCAACCTCACAAAAATCTCTGATAATTCGGGTAAAATCCCCAACCGGGCAGGGTGGCCCAGTTGGTTAGGTTCAGGTCACACGCAGCAAAGCTCAGGAAGCAGCGGGCGCTGGTGCGGCAGCGGCCTGGGCAGCCCCTTCTTCCATTTCCACGAAGTCATCGCTGCTGGCACTGACTTGTGCCGAGGAACGAATACCATCCAGCACCGCGTCAGCCATGCCATCCAAGTACAGACGAATCGCACGGATCGCGTCATCATTACCGGGAATCACATAATCGATGTTTAGCGGGCTGTTGTTGGTATCGACCACGCCTACCACTGGAATACCCAGCTTGGCGGCTTCGCTGACGGCAATTTTTTCATAGCCGACATCGATTACGAACAGCGCATCGGGCAGACCATTCATGTGCTTAATCCCGCCCAGCGTGCGTTCTAATTTTTCACGTTCGCGGCTGAGATCCAGCGCTTCTTTTTTGGTCAGGCGGTGCAAACTGCCATCGGTTTCCATGGTTTCTAAATCTTTCAAACGCTTAATGGAAGATTTAACGGTCTTGTAGTTGGTCAGCATCCCGCCCAACCAACGGCGATTCACAAACGGCATCCCACATTTATCAGCGGCTTCGCGTACCGCTTCTTGGGCAGCGCGTTTAGTGCCAACAAACAGAATCTTACCGCGCTTGGCAGCTAATTTACCCAGAAAATTGGCTGCGTCGTTGTATAAAGGCAGGGTATTTTCAAGATTGATAATATGAATTTTATTACGGTCCCCGAAAATATAGGGGGCCATCTGCGGGTTCCAATAGCGGGTTTGGTGACCGAAATGTACACCGGCTTCCAGCATTTGACGCATAGAAATTGCCATAACTACTCCTAATAAGGGTTATTCTTCCAAAGACCCCATGACTTTAACCCAGCCAAAGCGGGCACCCTAAAGCATGTGTCGATCTCTGTGTGAATTGTAAAAACCGACGGTTTGCACGCTATTTTGCTCAAATTCCCCTAGATAAATATCTGGCCAGGATTGGAATACAGCGTCATCGGCATTATTATGCCTTCGACTCAACATCAAGGCCGTTTGTGCCTGAAGGCGTGCGCTTTATACCATAGAAGCGCATTTATCACAATCTGACTCCCCTGTTTTAAACGGCACTTGCTTATGTCTGTCACGATCAAAACTCCTGAAGAAATTGAAAAAATGCGCGTTGCCGGTCGCCTTGCCGCCCAAGTGTTGGAGATGATAAAACCCCATATACAAGAAGGGGTTAGTACCGAAGAAATCGATCAGATTTGCCATGACTATATGGTTAATGTGCAACGGGTGATTCCTGCGCCCTTAAATTACCTGGGATTTCCTAAATCTATCTGCACCTCGGTCAATCATGTGGTGTGTCACGGTATTCCAAATGACAAACGCCTGAAAAAAGGCGATATTGTCAATATCGACATCACGGTGATCAAAGACGGCTATCATGGCGATACCAGCAAAATGTTTTGCATCGGCGAACCCGGCATTCGTGCGCGCCGCGTGGTGGACATCACTTACGAATGTTTACGTCGTGGTATTGCTGAAGTCAGACCTGGAGCCTATTTGGGCAGTGTCGGCCATGCGATTCAGGTCTATGCAGAGTCTCACAACTGCACGGTGGTGCAAGAATATTGCGGTCATGGCATCGGGCGTCAGTTTCACGAAGAACCCCAGGTGTTGCACTATGGCGCACCCAACACCGGCTTGTTGTTACAAACTGGCATGACTTTTACCATTGAACCCATGATTAACGCCGGTAAACGCCATGTAAAACGCCTGCCAGATGGTTGGACAGTCCACACCAAAGACCACAGTCTCTCCGCCCAGTGGGAACACACGATTCTAGTCACCGACCGAGGCGCAGAAATCCTCACGCAACGGGCAGAAGAAGATTTTTCAGACTTAGCCAACATCACCGCAACTCATGCTTAGTTTTTTTGTTGCTCTCTTGCTCACAACCAGTTGGAGATTATCACGATGCGTCTCACCCATTGCCTGTTGCTACCACTACTGTGTGTACTACCCTGGACGACTCAAGCCGAGAACGCCCAGCCCCTGACGGTCAACACCAAAATTTTAAGCCTGGAAACGGCATTAAAAATGGCCCAGGCCGCGATTCATGCTTGCCGTGAAGCGGGCATACAAATTGGCGTCACGGTGATGGATCGTAGCGGTCATCCACAAGTGGTGCTGCGCGATGTGTTGGCCCCTGATCTCACCCTCACCGTCAGTCGCCAAAAAGCCTATACCGCCGTTTCTTTTAAAGCAGCCACCCAAGCGCTGGAAGACCGTTTCAAAACCCCCTTCGCCGTTGGCAAAATCGACGGTTTAGTGATGTCAGCCGGGGGTTTACCAATAGAAGCGGGTGGCATTTTATACGGCGGCATCGGCGTCAGCGGCGCATCGTCCGGCTTGGCCGACGAAAAATGTGCCCAAGCCGGACTGGATGCGGTGCTGACCGATTTGGAAATGGCCGATTGACGAGCCTCTTGTGCGTGGTTAAGGCGGATATTAGGGTGAGGATGCGCTAAATAGCGGTTTTGCCGCCTGGCCCCGCGAAATACCAGGCAATCACGCCCAAGATTGGCAGTAATAACACCAACGCTATCCACACCGTTTTATGCACAATGGGCGCAGTGGACTGCGCTATTTTTAAGATGGCATAGATATTCGCCACGATGATCGCTAGAGAAAGAATGAGGCTCATGGATATCTCCAATTTTTGAAAGGATTTTCGCATGACATCGGTCGGTGTCATGCGATGGTTTGCGCGCTGCGTGAGTTGCCTGTGGCCCAAACAGGGCTGTCAGGCATCGCCAAGCTCATTTGAATGGTAACACAACGATGTTATCTTGTGCCCAGACGGTGCGCTCAGTCACTCAATGACGACGACAGGCTGCGTGCCTCCGCCAGTACCAGACTGCGAAAGGCTTCAGCAACAGCGGACAGGCGGCGGCCTTGGCGATGCACGATGTACCAGTGGCGCACAATCGGAAAAGAGTCCACCGACAGCATCACCAAACGACCCAGCTCCAATTCCAAACGCAAAGTGTGCCAAGACACGATGCCCAAGCCTAAACCCGCCTGTACTCCTTGTTTGATGGCTTCATCGGTGTTCATTTCCATGCCGGTGGACAGCAGCAGTTGCTGTTCTTGAAAACAACGTTCCATCGCGATGCGCGTACCCGAGCCGCGTTCTCGCACCAAAAAAGTCTGGTTTTGCAATTCTGCCAGTGGAATCTGTTGCCGTTGCGCCAGCGGATGGTCAGGGGCTGCGATCATCACCAGCGGATTATCCATAAACGGCTCGGCCACCACCTCCAATTCGGCGGGCGGTTTACCCATGATCACGATGTCCACGTCATTATTTTCTAAGTGCCGCAACAAACCTTCGCGGTTAGTCACATCCAACGTCACCTTGATGCCGCTGAAACGTTGCGTAAACGTAGCCAGCAAGCGCGGCGCGAAATAATTGGCAGTGGTGGCGACCGACACGCGCAAACGCCCCTGACGCATCCCGCGTAAATCCGCCATCACCTCGGCGGCATCAGCCAGTTGACGCGCAATTGCCTGGGCATAGGGCAGCAGTTCTTGACCCGCCTGAGTGAGGTAGATTTTTTTACCAATTTGTTCAAACACCGGCAAACCCACCTGCTCTTCAAGCTGATGGATTTGCATCGACACGGCAGGTTGGCTGAGATGGAGTTCTTCGGCAGCCCGGGTGTAGCTGAGATGCCGGGCCACTGCTTGAAACACGGAAAGTTGGCGAAAAGTCGGGCGCAAGACAGGAACTAGACGGCGCGATGTAAGGTGCAATAAAGCGGAAGACGCACGGTGAACGTGCTGCCCTGGGCATATGCGCTGCTGAGTTCCAGACTCCCCCCCAACATTTCTGCAAAATGTCGACTAATAACCAGGCCTAATCCCGTGCCGCCGTATTTGCGGGTCGTGGAGGCATCCGCTTGGCTAAATACTTGAAATAAATGACTCTGCTGTTCCGGGGTAATGCCAATCCCCGTGTCCTGAACACGGAACACCACCCAGGCTTGATCCTCGAATTCCTCTTGTTCCAGGTAAAGATGCACCTGACCACTTTTTGTGAATTTGCAGGCATTACTGAGCAAATTGAGCAAAACTTGCCGAACCTTGACCAAATCGCTGTGCATAGACAAAATATCTACTTTTTTATGCACGATTAACTGGTTGGCATTTTTATCTGCCAAGGGTTGGGCGGTGTCCAGCACTTCCTTGAGCAAGCCAGCCATCTCGAAATCTTCAAAATTAAGTTGCATTTTCCCCGCTTCAATCCGAGAAATATCAAGAATATCATTAATCATACTTAATAAGTGCCGACTGGCATGAATAATTTTATTCAAGTCTTTGATTGTCGAATAATTTTCTGGATTTACCTCAGTCTCTTCCAGTGCCTCTTTGGCATCTTCTAATAAGATTTCAGAATAGCCAATAATCGCATTCAACGGGGTGCGCAGTTCATGACTCATATTGGCTAAAAATTGACTTTTAGCATGATTCGCCTGCTCAGCCACTTCTTTCGCCAGTTGCAAAGCCTGCTCGGCCTCTTTGCGCACCTCAATTTCTGCCTGTAACTGATTGTTAGTTCGACGCAATTCGGCAGTACGTTCTTCAACCCGCTGTTCCAAGTCGTTACGCATCTCCAGCAATTCGGCGGTGCGCTCAGTCACCCGGCGCTCCAATTCGGCGTGGTGACGGCGCTCTTGCTCGATAAAGCGCAGATACATATTGATCTTACTGATGAGCTGTGGCGCATCTATCGGCTTGGTGAGATAATCCGTGCCTCCCACTTCAAAGCCACGCTGTTGAAATTCTTCAGATTTATACGCAGCAGTTAAAAACACGATAGGAATATGGCGGGTTTTTTTAAGCGAGCGCACCAACTGGGCGGTTTCAAAACCGTCCATATCTGGCATCTGCACATCCAGAATAATCAGGTCAACCGGGTCTTCCAGTAAAATATCCAGCGCTTTTTGCCCGCCATCCGCTTCGATTACCGTAGCGTGGATGTGTTCATCGATCAGCGTGTGTAGCGTGAATAAATTATTGGCATTGTCATCGACAATTAAGATTTTGAAAGGTGCGACATTCACCTTTGGCGCTCTCCTTTATCTGCCTCTGCCCTGAGTTAGGCTGGGAAACACAGTGTACCATGTAACAACTTGTATCAGAGATGAAACAAAGCGCTCCGTGCATTTCTAGTCACCGACCCAAGTCGCGGTGCAAGTAGTGAGCCGCAGTATGCGATTATGTAACAGCTTATGTCATTAGTTTATATCCGATCAAGCCCGCTAACGCAAGCCCATCCCCGCGAATTGATCAGTTGATCGCAAGCAGGGATGAGGCAGTTAGACATCAAGGCTTTTTAAAACTACCGTCTGCTTGTTTAATCCAAAGCTCATGGGTGTAAGCATCGGTAATGCTCGCCGCATCGGTGGCAAAGCAATCAGCCACCGTGGCGTTAGTCATAGCCCCTTGAAATTGTATCGTAATCGGTGGCGTGACCGTCACAAATGCCCCCGCACTTTGTAAAGCGGTGGGGTCGATGCGATTGGTGATGTCATAGCACACATCCACATCAATCCCATAGTTACCAAAATCGGCGGGCGCGTTTTGCAGACAGGTTTTGCTGTTCGCTAAACCAGCACCGATGCTCTCAAAGGGATTGGGCAGACCCGGAATCAGAAAGCTGATACCGTTCATTTGCACTTGGTTGGCCTGCGTTGTCACCAACACCGAAATGCCGGTTGCTTGTGCCTGGGCCGGTGCCGCACAAAGTCCCCCGGTGGGCACGGCGACGCACTGACCCTGCGTGGTGACGCTGATGTGATTGCCATTTTGGACATAGCTGATTCCGGCGGGTGCCACAGCCGGATCGCAGGCGATATTACTGGTCACGGGTAAAGTGGGCGCGGGACTGCTGGAATACACCTTCGCCAGATGCCCCGCTTTGAATAAATCGACTTCGTTGTTGCCGTAACCCACGTATAAATCCAAATTGCTGGCCATCGACACATCAAAATCCACCAAGGTGATGACTGTGGCAGCACTCAACAACTGTCCAGACAGTGCCACCGGCAAACTGCCGCCTTGGTAATGCACCCAATTGGTTGTGGCGGCTCCATCGCGCAGAAACCAATGATCACCGACCAAAGCGGCGATATAGATGTGGGTACTGGTGCCCATTTCCTGCGCATCCGGCACAATCACGGCGGCAACACCGCTGGCATCGGCATGATGCAAGCTGATCTCGGCGGCTTGTAGTGAGACAGCGCTACAACCCAGCAACGCCATCGCTAGACTCAATTTTTTCAAGAAATTCATCAGGGTTCACTCCTGTTTCAAATCAAATGTACTTGAAAGGTTAAAATCAATGAGTGATAAAGCGGTTGGGCGCTTGTTCCAGACAGGAACGCGGCATGATAACTCATTCATTTTTCATGGATTAAGTCGCAACAAGGCCAAGCAGATCAACTGGCTCAAGCGACTAGACTCTGGCTCACAGCAAACCTCGACCAGTCAAACATAACCAGAGTCCGTGACAGTATAGCAGGGCATTTAATCACCCCGCATCCTTATGGGACAGGGCGGCTGCATCTTTACCGCAGCTTGACCAGTCACAGGCTGGGCACGACAATAACAGGCTGTCACTTCTGATGCAGACCAAAGGAAACACGCATGAGACCGCAATATGAAACTGATTTTTACTCCTGGGCCAAGCACAACGCCCAACTGTTGCGCAATGGACAACTGGATCAGGCTGATTGGGAACACATTGCCGAGGGCTTGGAGGAGATGAGCGGGAGTAAAGAAAGCGAATTAGAAAATCGCCTGGGCGTCCTGCTAACTCACCTGTTGAAATGGCGCTACCAACCAGAACGCAAGGGAAATAGCTGGAGTGCAACCATTGAAGAGCAGCGCCGCCGGGTAAAGCGTGTGCTGAAGAAAAATCCAGGCTTAAAAAGCTATTTTGCCGAAGCTTTTGACTATGCCTATGGTGATGCGCGCCTGATGGCCACTCGTGAAACCGGCATGGATAAAAAAACTTTTCCCGAAATTTGTCCGTTCTCCGCCGAACAAACCCTGGATGAGAATTTTTGGCCGACATAGTCGGGTAGCGTGCGTGGGAAGCTGGTTAATGTGCTTGCTTTGGGTGGCACTGTTTCTGACAGCTTTACACCTGCTTACACCTTTAACCGTGACGAGAAAGACGATGGAAGCGTATTTACTAGCCCATGAACCGGCGATTCGGTTGGGATTTTTTTTAGGCGTGTTTGGGTTGTTGGCTTTGGCGGAAGGCGTTGCGCCGCGTCGTCCCTTGTCTATGTCTAAAACCGTGCGTTGGACGGCGAATTTGGGGTTAGTGGTGTTAAATACCCTGATTTTGCGGCTGTTGTTTCCGTTGGCGGCGGTGGGTTTGGCGGCGCAGGCGTCGGCGCAGGGTTGGGGTTTATTGAATCGGCTGGATTGGCCGCCGGGTTTGAGTTTTGTGCTGGCGGTGTTGGCGCTGGATTTTGCGATTTATTTGCAGCATGTGATGTTTCATGCGGTGCCGCTATTGTGGCGGCTGCATCGGTTGCATCACAGCGATTTGGATTATGACGTGACCACTGGGGCGCGTTTTCATCCGCTGGAGATTATTTTGTCGATGTTGATCAAGGCGATGGTGATCGTGGCTTTAGGCCCTTCGGCGGCAGCGGTGTTAGTGTTTGAGGTGTTGCTGAATGCGGTGGCGATGTTTAATCACGCCAATCTGCGGCTGCCGGAAAGCTGGGATCGCGGCCTGCGTTGGTGGATAGTGACGCCGGATATGCACCGGGTACATCATTCAACACGCGGCTCTGAGACAAACAGTAATTTTGGCTTTAATATTCCCTGGTGGGATCGGTGTTGCGGCACTTATTGTGCGCAGCCAGCAGACGGGCACCTGGGAATGACTCTGGGAGTGACGGGTTTTATGAACCCACAGCAACTGAGTTTACCGGATCTGCTGGTGCAGCCGTTGCGCACTGAGCTTGGTACTTATTCGATCAATCGACGCTTTGATTGAGGCGCTGGGTTTTAGAGTCCCGGCTTTAGCCGGTGTGGTGATTTGACGCTACAGCGGTTTGTCACCGCGTCTGGCTGCCGTGCGGTGTTCGGGACAACAGTAGCTTTGTTCACCATCGCGCAGGGCTTCGGCCTCTGGAATGTGGGTACCACAATGGGCGCAGCGATACATGTGCTGAGTTTGTTTCGGGGGCTGGCGCAGTACCGGGAACGAGCGCCGGTAGTGGCGCAGGTATAAGCGCCACAGCAACCAGCCCACCACCAGTAGCGTGACTAAGCGAATCAAGTTCATCACAGGCTCTCTTGGTACTCGTTAAGGAAGTAGGCTGGCTTGTGGCTTATCCGCGCTGTACCTTGTCAAGTATCCCATTGATATATTGGTAACTTTTATCTGAGCCAAAGCATTTGGCCAGTTCAATAGCTTCGTTAATCGCGACGCGCCAAGGTAAATCCGGGCATTGGGTCAATTCGTAACAGCCCAGTAATAAGATAGCATGTTCTATCGGGTCTAGCTGGGCCACCGGGCGATCCAGGTGTGGCGTCAGCAACGCATCCAGACGTTCCGCGTCTTGTAGAATGGCTTGGGCCAAGGTTTGAAAATAAGCCAGATCAAGTTCTTCCTGCGGGTCTTCGAGATCGACGAAGTGTGCCGCTTCCAGGTTCAAGAATTGGCTGATCAGTTGGATCGGCGGGTCTTGGGTTAGCAGCCATTGATAAATGGCTTGCACCAGCCGACGGCGAGCGGCACGGCGGGCGCGGGGGTTGTATTTGGGTTTTTTCGGGCTAACTAACATGGGCTACTGCACCTGGTCTGAGTATGCGCCGTTCAGGCGTGCTGTTCGTCAATACCACGGAACAGGCTGACCATTTCTAAGGCGGATAAGGCTGCTTCAGCGCCCTTATTGCCCGCTTTGGTGCCAGCCCGTTCAATTGCTTGTTCGATGCTGTCTACTGTCAACACCCCAAATGCCACGGGCAGTTGGTAGGTCAAACTGACAGTGGATAAGCCTTTGGTGCATTCTCCGGCCACATAGTCAAAATGCGGGGTGCCGCCGCGAATCACCGCGCCCAGGGCGATGATGGCTTGATAACGTCCAGTGGTGGCCAGCCGTTGTGCGGCAACCGGGATTTCATAGGCACCAGGCACCCATACCACGGTGATCGCGGTTTCACTGATGCCGTGTTGTTTTAAAGTGCCGATGGCACCCGCCAGCAGGCTGTCTACCACGAAGGCATTAAAGCGGCTTACCACCAGCGCATAACGTGCGTCAGTTTGTCTGGCGAGGGTTAGGTCGCCTTCAATCGTCAAATAACTCATGTGTTGATTCCGTGCGGGGTAGTGCCGACGCAGGTCGGCTCGTGATCGATTAACCGTCTACATACTCGACGACTTCCAGGCCAAAACCGGAAATCGCATGAATTTTCTTCGGGGCGCTCAATACCCGCATTTTGCGCACACCTAAATCCGAGAGGATTTGTGCGCCCAAACCAAAGGTGCGCAAATCGCTGGCATGGGCGTGCCCAGGCAAATCATCGCCCATGTCCTGACGTGCATAATGGCGTAAGCGGGTGATTAATTGCTGGGGGTCTTCGGCTTGGTGCAGAATAATCACCACCCCTTTGCCTTCTTCGGCAACCCGTTTTAGCACATCACGCAGCGGCCAGCCGCAATCATCGCGCAAACTGGCAGTGAGATCGCACAGGCTGTTTTTCAAATGCACCCGCACCAAAGTGGGTTCTTCTGGGCTGATGTCGCCCATCGCCATCGCCACATGCACAGAATTATCGATGCTGTCTTGATAGGCATAGAGGGTAAAGTCGCCAAACTTGGTTGGCATTTGGCATTGCGCCACCCGTTCTACGGCTTTTTCATGCTGAATGCGAAACTGAATCAAATCCGCGATGGTGCCGACTTTGAGTTTATGCTGTTGGGCAAAGACTTCTAAGTCAGGACGGCGCGCCATGCTGCCGTCTTCGTTGAGGATTTCCACAATCACGGCAGCGGGTTCTAAACCCGCCAAACGCGCCAGATCACAACCAGCTTCGGTGTGTCCCGCCCGGCGCAACACGCCGCCAGGCTGTGCCATCAGCGGAAAAATATGCCCCGGCTGCACCAGATCAGAAGGTTTAGCATCGGCAGCCACCGCAGCGCGCACCGTGGTGGCACGATCTGCGGCAGAAATCCCGGTGGTGACACCGCGTGCCGCTTCGATAGACACCGTGAAATTAGTGCTGTGCGGGCTGTTGTTGTCATTGACCATCAACGGCAGTTGCAACTGACCGCAACGCGAACGAGTCAGGGTCAGGCAAATCAGGCCACGCCCATATTTGGCCATGAAATTAATGTCATCCGGTCGCGTCTTGACCGCTGCCATGATCAGATCGCCTTCGTTTTCGCGATCTTCGTCATCCATAAGAATGACCATTTTGCCTTGACGGATGTCTTCAATCAGTTCTGGTATTGTATTCAACGACATGGGTGAGTATTCCCGTGACTTCTAAAAATGGCACCTCACGGTGTCGAGGGGAGGATGTGGGCACTGATACGCCAATCATCGCCGACAGCCCGGATTTCGCGGATGCGTAGCTGTACGCGCTCGCTGAGTGCGACAAGCGGCGGCAAATGCAATAAGCCTTTGGCTTGATCGCCGAGTAGGCTGGGAGCCATATAAATCACCAATTCATCAATCAAACCTGCGCGTAAAAAGGCCCCGCCCAAATTAGCGCCGCATTCTAGGTGCAATTCGTTGACTTCACGCTGTGCCAAGGCTTGGCACAGCGCGGTGAGATCGACATTGGCTGCGCGGGTGGGTAAATACAGCACCTGTGCCCCAACGGCTTCTAATTCCTGTCGTCGCTCGGGGTCATCGGTGGCGGTGATCACCAGCGTGTCACCAGGCAAACTGAGCATTTTGGCCTGTTCAGGCATACTCAAATGGGTATCCACCACCACCCGCAGGGGTTGGCGGACACCCGCCGTCGTGCTGGGATAAGCCTCGGGGAGTTCCGTTGCCCGCACCGTCAACGCCGGATCATCGGCCAGCACCGTGCCAATACCGGTTAAAATAGCCGAACTGCGTGCCCGCAAAGCCTGTACGTCGCTGCGGGCCGCCGCCCCGGTGATCCATTGGCTGGCTCCATTCGCCAAGGCGGTGCGCCCATCCAGGCTCATCGCGAGCTTAGCCCGCACATAGGGCATCCCGCTACGCATCCGCTTGATAAAGCCTGGATTCAGCGCCTCGGCCTGGGTTTGTAACAAACCACTGCTGACTTCGATTCCGGCATCGCGCAGTTGTTGCAACCCTCGGCCTGCCACCAGCGGATTGGGGTCGCTCATCGCCACCACCACCCGCGCCACGCCCGCTTGAATCAAGGCGTGGCTACACGGTGGGGTGCGACCTTGATGGGCGCAAGGCTCCAGTGTCACATAAGCTGTTGCGCCGCGTGCCCGCGCTCCGGCGGCTTGCAGTGCATACACTTCGGCATGGGGTTCACCGGCACGGATATGCCAGCCTTCGCCCACCACCTCGCCCCCGTGTACCAACACGCAACCCACGCGGGGATTGGGATCGGTAGTCCACAGCCCGCGCTCGGCCAGGTGCAGCGCACGGGCCATGTACTGTTCGTCGGCATACGTCATAGCAAACGCCGCGACTTAGCTGCCGTACACCGGGAAGCGGGCGCACAACGCTTCCACTTGTGCTTTCACCTGGGCTTGGATCGCCAGGTTGTCCACGTCGTCGAGTACGTCACCAATCCAGCCAGCCAGGGTTTGGCATTCCGCCACGCCAAAGCCTCGGGTAGTAACGGCGGGGGTGCCGATACGAATGCCGCTGGTGACAAACGGCGATTGCGGATCGTTGGGCACCGAATTTTTATTGACGGTGATATTGGCGTTACCCAAAGCGGCGTCAGCGGCTTTGCCGGTGATCTGCTTGTCGATTAAATCGACTAAGAACAAATGGTTGTCGGTGCCACCCGAAACGATTTTGTAGCCTCGCGCTTGCAAGGCAGCAGCCATCGCGCGGGCATTGTCCAGCACTTGCTGTTGATAGACTTTAAACTCGGGTTGCATCGCTTCTTTGAAAGCCACGGCTTTGGCGGCGATCACATGCATCAGCGGGCCGCCTTGCGTACCGGGAAACACCAGCGAACTGAGTTTTTTCTCAAGCTCTGGATTGGCTTTGGCCAAAATCAAACCACCACGCGGGCCGCGCAGGGTTTTGTGGGTGGTACTGGTGGTGACATCGGCAATCTGTACCGGGCTGGGATACACGCCAGCGGCGACTAAACCAGCGACATGCGCCATGTCCACCACCAAATAGGCTCCGACTTGATCGGCAATCTCGCGCATCCGCTGCCAATCCACGACCCGTGAATAGGCGCTGAAACCACCGATAATCAGGCGTGGTTTGTGTTCGAGGGCGAGGCGCTCCATCTCGGCATAATCGATTTCCCCAGTGTTGGGATCGAGACCATATTGCACGGCATTAAAAATTTTGCCGGAAAAATTCACTTTGGCCCCGTGGGTTAAATGCCCGCCGTGCGCCAAACTCATGCCCAGTAAAGTATCGCCAGGATTCAACAGTGCTAAGTACACAGCGGCATTGGCCTGAGAACCCGAATGCGGTTGCACATTCGCGTAATCGGCATTAAACAAGGCTTTCACCCGATCTATCGCCAATTGTTCGGCAATATCCACATACTCGCAACCGCCGTAATAGCGCTTACCTGGATAGCCTTCTGCGTATTTATTGGTTAACACCGAACCCTGGACTTCCATCACCAGCGGGCTGGCGTAGTTTTCTGACGCAATCAGTTCAACATGCTGTTCCTGGCGGATGCACTCACGCCGTATCGCGTCGGCCAAATCTGGATCAAAAGCTGCGAGAGACATATGCTGTGGATACATGCGGATACCTGCCTGGATTTAAGAAGAAAGCCCACCATTATAACATAGTGTCTGGACGGCTTGCGCGGCTAACTCAGCGACGTTTGGCGGGTTTGTCCAGCAGTCACCTGAAGTCGCGCAATCTGAAAACATCAGCATCACCGCTCACACTCTTGATTCACTCAAGTTCTGGCACAACTATTGTGTTCAACGTTCAGCCTGCTGTTGCCGACCCCTTCTATCCTATAAACTGAAGGCCGTCAGAGAGACTCCGTGGCGAGTCGTCATCTGATAGCCATCTCGCTCATACCCGACAATTGTGAGGAATCCTCCCATGTCCACTCGTGACAAGTTTCCCGATGCGAATGCGGCTTTGCTGCAAGCGCTGCCTATTTTACCCCTCAGGGACGTGGTGGTTTATCCGCATATGGTAATCCCGCTGTTTGTAGGCCGGGAAAAATCCATACACGCACTAGAAAAAGCGATGCTTGAAGACAAGCAGATTTTGTTGGTGGCTCAGAAAAGCGCCGCCGATGACAATCCAAAATCTGATAATATTCATGATATTGGAACGATTGCGACGATCTTGCAATTATTGAAATTGCCGGATGGCACCATCAAGGTATTGGTAGAGGGCGGGCAGCGGGCGAAGATTGTGCGCTATCTTGAAAACCCGGAGTTTTTCATGGCTGAAGTGGCGCTGTTAATCAGTCCCCCCAGCCCTGAGCGGGAAACTGAAGTGCTGTCGCGCTCTGTGGTTTCTCAGTTTGAACAATACATTAAGTTGAATCGTAAAGTCCCTCCAGAAATTCTCACCTCCTTGGGTAATATTGAGGAACCAGGTCGCTTGGCGGATACGATTGCCGCGCACATGCTGGTTAAGCTCGAAGAAAAACAGAAGATTTTGGAAATCATTGAGACACCAGCCCGATTGGAACATCTGATCGCGTTACTCGAATCTGAAATTGACTTGTTGCAAGTGGAGAAACGCATTCGCAAGCGGGTTAAAGGCCAGATGGAGAAAAGCCAGCGCGAATACTATCTGAATGAGCAAATCAAGGCGATTCAGAAAGAGTTGGGCGAGATGGAAGATGCGCCCAATGAAATTGAGGAGTTAATGCAGCGCATTGAAAAAGCAGGCATGTCCAAAGAGGCTAAAGAAAAAGCCATTGCGGAATTGAATAAGCTCAAGATGATGTCGCCCATGTCGGCGGAAGCGACGGTAGTACGGAATTACATTGATATTTTGACCAATGTGCCGTGGAAAAAACGCACTAAAATCAGCCTGGATTTAAACAAGGCGGAAGCTGTGTTGGAAGCCGATCATTATGGGTTGGAAAAGGTAAAAGAGCGGATTCTTGAATATTTGGCGGTACAACAGCGGGTTAAAAAGCTGAAAGGCCCGATTTTGTGCTTGGTTGGCCCACCTGGCGTCGGCAAGACCTCGCTGGGTAAGTCGATTGCCCGTTCAACTAACCGCAAGTTTGTCCGCATGTCGTTGGGCGGTGTGCGCGATGAAGCGGAAATTCGTGGACATCGCCGCACCTATATTGGTTCGATGCCGGGTAAAATCATCCAGAATTTATCCAAGGTTGGCACACGCAATCCCTTGTTTTTGCTGGATGAAGTAGACAAGATGTCGATGGATTTTCGCGGCGATCCCTCCTCTGCGTTGTTAGAGGTACTCGATCCCGAGCAAAACAACAGCTTTAATGACCATTATCTGGAAGTCGATTATGACTTGTCCGATGTGATGTTCATTGCCACGGCCAATACCTTGAATATCCCAGGCCCGTTGCTGGATCGCATGGAAGTGATCCGCATTCCCGGTTATACCGAGGATGAAAAAGCCAATATCGCGATGAACTATCTGATTGCTAAGCAAATCAAGAGTAACGGCTTGAAAGAGGAAGAGCTGAGCATCAGCGAAAGTGTGATTCGCGAGATTGTGCGTTATTACACCCGTGAAGCCGGGGTGCGTAACCTGGAACGCGAAATTGCCAAGATTTGCCGTAAAGTGGTCAAAGAGGTGGTGCTAAAAGAGGCCAGCGGTAAATCTAAACAAGAACGGCGGATCGTGGTGACTCCCCGCAACTTGGAAAAATACTTAGGCGTCAAACGCTTCCGTTATGGTCTGGCCGAGGAACAGGATCGCATTGGTCAGGTGACGGGCCTGGCCTGGACGGAAGTCGGCGGGGATTTACTGACCATTGAAGCGGCGATGATGTCGGGCAAGGGCAAGCTGTCTTATACCGGCCAGTTGGGCGATGTGATGCAGGAATCCATCCAAGCCGCGATGACGGTGGTGCGTTCGCGCTCGGACAGCCTGGGTATTGATGCTGAGTTTTATCAGAAAAATGATCTGCATATTCACGTGCCTGAAGGGGCAACTCCCAAAGATGGCCCGAGCGCTGGGGTTGGGATGTGCGTCGCGTTGGTGTCGGTGTTGACCAATATTCCGGTGCGTGCCGATGTGGCAATGACGGGCGAGATTACTTTGCGCGGCGAAGTGTTGCCGATTGGCGGCTTGAAGGAAAAATTACTGGCGGCGCTACGCGGTGGCATTCGGATCGTGCTGATTCCCGAAGAAAATCGTCGTGACCTCGCCGAGATTCCTGAAAATATCAAGAAAAATCTTGAGATTATACCGCTGCGATGGGTGGATGAGGTGCTGCAACACGCCCTGCAACGGATGCCGGTACCCAAGCCGGAAATCGTGGCCAGTGTAGAGAAAGCAGGCGAAACCGAGGATAAAGACACTAAAAAAGCCACGCAAAGCGTGCAGACCCATTGAGATATTGGAGTGAATCTGCAATGATAAAGGCTAACGGCGCATTATGCGCCGTTAGACGTTGATTGATGGGCAGTGTCGTACCTTGGAATTCTTGTTTGCTGCGTTTGATGCGTCAGGGCAACGTGCCGAATTAACCAGCCGATTTTCTCGTTTTTTTGTGCCCCATAACCACAGCAATTTGCACGCTTAAGCGCATGATGCTAGAAGCGAGGCAGGAAACAGAAACGCCAAGACTAACAAGCATCTATTCCAAGTGTGTGTGCAGTGTACAAGCAATCTTTCGTCACATTGGCGGAGCGTCATTGAGACAAACTGATAAACTTGACTGGGGGTAAAATGAATAAAGCAGAATTAGTCCAGGCTGTTGCAAATTCCGTCGAAATCTCGAAAGCTGATGCAGCAAAAGCAGTAGATGCCGTGATCAGTAGCATCACCAGCGCACTGACTCAGGATGATCAGGTCACGCTGATTGGTTTTGGCACCTTCTCCGTGCGTGAAAGATCTGCCCGCACTGGCCGCAATCCGCGCACCGGCAAGCCGATTGACATCAAGTCAGCCAAGGTGCCCGTGTTCAAACCTGGCAAAGCACTCAAAGAAGCTGTAAATTAACTTGCAGATCTAATTTTAGCGATGTATAATGCGTGGCTTCATTGGTTTGGGTGTTTAGCTCAGCTGGCAGAGCGTCGCCCTTACAAGGCGAATGTCGGGGGTTCAAATCCCTCAACACCCACCAAATCAAGTTTTTGGAGCGGTAGTTCAGTTGGTTAGAATACCGGCCTGTCACGCCGGGGGTCGCGGGTTCGA
>Ga0066601_10000102_pt1 | contig 41437 bp, 32 predicted proteins | sample Medcelwee11metaG_FD_59487 | JGI IMG/M metagenome (GOLD analysis project Ga0066601, IMG submission 59487) | Freshwater pond sediment microbial communities from the University of Edinburgh, under environmental carbon perturbations - Medium... | ecosystem: Environmental > Aquatic > Freshwater >... | reverse complement strand
CTGGGCTGCCGTGGGCTTTCCCAATGCAAGATGTCGCAGCTCGCAGCCCGCGGCAGAACCGCACAGAGCCGTGATACGATGGGTCGCATGGCGGGAGACGCGAGGCGCACCATAGGCTTTCTCTCGCTGCTTCTCTGCACCGTGCAGGCCTGCAGCTCCGACCCCGAACCCCAGCCTTCCACGTGCGTGTCCTGCGACGACGCCGCGCCCGACGCCCCATTCGAAGCGCAGCCTGACGCCCCATTCGAAGCGCAGCCCGACGCCCCATTCGAAGCCCAGCCTGACGCCCCATTCGAAGCGCAGCCCGACGCACCCAACGATACCGATGTCCCGCCGCCCCTGGGCAACGCGATCGTGCTGCCCGACGGCACCGTCACCGGGCTGTATCGCGTCGGAGATCCCGCGGCCACCGCGCGCGCCGTGGCATTCCAGTCCGACGGCGCAAGCACGCGATGCCTGGACGAGAACGGGAACGTGATCTGGGAACAGCCCCACGGCACCGGACAACTGTTCGGCGGATTCGACTTCGATGACGACGGCTTCCCCGACCTCGGCATCGCCCGAAGCGAAGACACCGGCCAGATGTGCGGCAGCACGCCGCTGCGTCGCACGTGGCTGGACTTCGTGCAAGGCCGCACCGGCGCGATCCACTCGCCGGTTGCCCCCACCGAAGCGATCTGCTGGGACTTCTCCGGGACCATCTACCCGACGGATCAGTGGACCGTGCTCGGTGTGCTGTTCGGATCGTCCATGAGCGTGCTTGCGGCCGTGCCCTACTACGCGACCACTGGTTCGCTGCTTTCGTTCGGCTCCGGCTTCACCGAGACGGCCTCGTTTCACTATCCGTCCACGGATGCCTTCGACAACGCGTACACGGCGGACCTGCCGAACGCACACGGCGCGGGGCACAGCTACGAGCAGTACTCGCACGTAGCGAACGGGTTGATCGTGAGCGTCGCGGGGGAAGAGCGCCTCGTGTTCTTCACCACCGCGCGGGTCCTGCAATACCGCCTCGGTCCGCTCGGCCCGGACCAGCTTGCTGCGGACGCTCCGTTCTTGACGGCCAACCGCACGGACCTGGTGGGCCGCAACTACGGCCTCGTCCTCCCCGACCCCGGCGACCCAACGCGCCTCGTGCTCCTGTCAGGAACGACGGCGGACACGGTTTTTTCCGACATGATGACGGGGACCATGGCGGCGGATCCGTGGGGCCAGATCGAAAGACACGTGACGGTGTACGACTTGGCGTCGGGCACCGTCCTTCAGGATCGGTTCTTCTCGTACGCACACGACGCCAGCGATGGGCACAAGTACGAAGGCCGGGTCGTGGCGCCGGACAACCCGATGGTGCGCACGGCGGCGGGCCCTTCGCGCTACGCGTTCAACGTGTACGAGGGCGGGCACTGGATGCTGCACGTCACCGAGCCCGGCGCGGCCAATGACGCCGTCGTGTTCAAAGACCTATTCCTTTGGGACATACGCGACGTGGATCAGGACGGCGTCGAGGAGTGGGTGTTGTCTCCCTCGCGGGACGCCACCGACCCCGACGTTCCGGGGTGGTACTTCGTCAAGTGGCGCACGGTGTTCGCGCAATGGAACGAAGCTTCCCTGCAGTTGGATCCGCTTCGGGAAGAGCAGGGGATGATCCCGTACTTGGCGCCGGTGTTTCGCCAGCCGGCGAAGACTTCGTCGCGCGGGTATCTGTACCCTGTGTTGACGACGGAGCAGGGGGGGGAGCTCGTGTTGCTGATGTGGTCCTCCTCGGGCGCGTTGGTGACGATCCCTTCGACGATGCTGTGAACACGCTGGGCATGGCTTGCCCTGCTCCCGACGTGGCTTCCACCGGCCGGGTCCGCACGACGACGGGGGAGCGCAAACCACTTGTTTCCTTGTACGGTTCGATTGGGTTACGCTGCCCCGGTGTCCGAGCGCCGCCTGTCACACTGGTTGTATTGGAGCTATGCGCTCGGCTCCGTGGGCACCGGCGGCTTCAGCACCGTCCCCGGGCTGCTGCTGCTGTTCTACCTGACCAACGTCCTGGGTGTGTCACCCGGCTTGGCGGGACTCGTCGTCTTCGCCCCCAAAGCTTGGGACGTTCTGATCAACCCCTACGTGGGCCAATTGTCGGACCGCGCGGTCGGACGCCACGGCACGCGTGCGCCCTTTCTGCTCGCCGGCGCGCTGGGCTTGCCCGTCTTCTTCGCGCTGATGTTCTCTCCGTCGGCGGCGTGGCCGACGAGCCTGGCGGCGCTGTTCGTGGCGGTGATGTTCTTGCTCGCGGCGACGGCCTTCGCCGTCTTTCAGGTTCCATACATCGCCCTGCCGGCCGAGATCACGGACTCGTATGAGGAGCGGACGACGATGATGTCGTACCGGATCGCGCTGCTCACGGGCGCGATCCTGTTGTTCGGAGCCGGCTCCCCTGCGCTGGTCAAGCTCGCTGGCGGCGGCACCGGCGGATACCGCATCATGGGGTGCGCGGCTGGCTTGGTGATCGCGATCGGCTTGTTGTGCGCCTGGGCGGGTGCGCGTAAGGCCAAGCCCTTGATGACGGCGCAAGCAGCCGAGGGCACGCTGCTCGATCAGCTGCGTATCGCCAAGAAGAATCGCGCGTTCCTCCTGCTCCTGGGTGCGTTCGTGGCGCAAGCGTTGGCGACGGGAGCGATGCTCGCCTCGGCGCCGTACTTTGCTACGTACATCCTCGATGACCCGGGCATGACCACCGTTCTGTTCGGGTGCCTGGTCGCACCTGCGATCCTCGTGATGCCGGTGTGGGCGTGGCTGGCTCGCCGGGTGGGCAAGCGGGCGGGATTCATGCTCTCTGCCGTGCTCTTCGGCGTCGCGTCGTTGTCGCTCCTGGCCGGACGGTCGGTGCCGCCGTTCGCTGTGTATTGCATGGTTGCCACGTGCGGTGTCGGTTATGCGGGCATGCAGCTGTTCCCGCTGTCGATGTTGCCCGACACGATCGACCTCGACGAGGTCCAGAGCGGGGCAAAGCGAGCCGGTGTCTTCACGGGGCTGTGGACAGCAGGCGAGACAGGCGCTTTCGCGCTCGGACCTGCGTTGTTCTCGTTGGTCCTCGCCGCGACGGGGTTCGTGTCTTCGCGCGCCAACGAGCGCGTCGAGCAGCCGGAATCTGCGCTGACGGGGATCGCGGTCGGCTTTAGCCTCCTGCCCGCCGCGCTCATCGTGTTGAGCTTGCCGCTCATACGTGCATATCGTCTCGAGGCGGGGGATCTCGCCGCCGCTCGAGCCGCCAAGGATCGCACGACCAGCGGCTCGGGAGATCAGACATGAACGCAAATCAGCTGGCGACCTACGCGCAGAAGTACGAGCTGAGAGAGATGTCCGCGCGCCTGCTCGGGCTCGCGTCGTCGATTCGCCCGACGATAGGCTTTCTGGGAGAGTTCAGCGCAGGCAAGTCCATGCTCATCAATGCGCTGCTCGATCGCAACTTGCTGCCGGCCATGGACCGGCCCACCACGGGAACCATCGTGGAGATCGAAATCGACGCGGAGGCCGCCGACGTTCGTTTCTTGCGGCGAGATGAGTCGGGGACCCAGCCGATCACGATCCTCGACTTCAACGACATCGCCACGGGAAGCCAGCCGGGGATCGCCGTCGTGGTCGTGCCGCCCCGCGGCGTGTTGAAAGACGGCTACCGGCTCATCGACACGCCAGGAATCGAGTCGCTCAACCAGGCCCACGAAGACCTGACCCGTAGCTTCCTCCCGAAGCTCGACGGCGTGATCGTCTGCGTAGACGTCAACAAGGGGGGGCTTCACAAGTCGATCCTCGACTTCATGAACCGACCCGAGGTTCGCACCCTTCGTGATCGCTTCCTGTTCGCGGTGTGTCGTGCGGACCAGAAGCAGGCCGCGGGCCGGCAGAGCGTGCTGTCGGAAGTCAGCAAACACGTGGAAGCGTGGCTGGACCTGCCTGGTCTCGAGCCGCCGGCTGCGGACCGGGTCGTGCTCACGTCCGCGGCCAGGGTGATGGGCAAGGATTCGGAGGTCGGAATCGAAGACCTCGAGCGTGCGTTCGAGGCGGTCTTCGTGCGAAACGGGGAGGCCATGCGCTCGGCTCGGATGCAACGTGAGTTGCCCGCGCTTTCGGAGGAGCTCATCGGGCTGTTGCGCGACCGCGCGGAGAACTACGACCTGGAGGACGTCGCGCGAAAGCAGAAAGCCAAGGAAATCGAAGCGGAATTGCGGGAGCTCGACGCGCAGCGGGGCGAGCTGCGAAGCCGCGTGCAACGCGCAGGCACAGAGCTGCGGCAGAAGCTGTCGGGCATCGCGGACGAGTTCATTCCAGCGTTCGGCAGGGCTACGAGCGAGACAATCGATCAGGTGAGCCAAGACTACGGAGAAGTCCTCACAAGAACGGTCCATGGAGTGGCTTCTCGCTATGCAGCCACGACACAGCTTCCGCCCTTCAAGTACGCAAGCGGGCGCATCGCCGATCGGATCAACGCGATCCTGTCTGGGCGAGACCTGGCCGTCAACGTTGTCACAGCGGTGGTGTTGGCGGCAGCCACAGCCGGCGCGGGTGCGGCAGCGGGCGGTGGAGCCGCGGCAGGTGGTGGAGCGGCAGCGGGTGGAAGTGCGGCAGCCAGTGGGGCCGCGGCGGGTGTTGCCGCCGAAGGCGCGAGAGCAGGGGCGGCCGTCGCAGCCCAAGCGGGCGCGAAAGAGGCGGCCAGAGCGACGGCCAAGGCGGCGGCCAAGGAAGCGGCCAAGATCGTGGCGGGCGAATTCGTCAAAAAGACCGCGCTGTCCAAAGCAGCCGAACTCGGTTTGAAGGCACTCGGTGCCGCGGGGAACGTGATCAAGCAGATCAACCCGGTCGAGCACGTCGGCACCCTCATCGCGGGTCCCTTCCTAAAGTCCAACGCTGAGAGTTTGATTCGCTCCGTCCACACCCAACTAGCCACAGAGGTGGAAGCCGCCATCACCGAGGCCTACGAGCATGAAGTGCTCGCGCCCATCGAGGAGCAGCTAAAGGCCAAACGCCGCCAACTCGACGGCGTCGCGGAAGAACGTCGCTCCAAGCTCGTGGACGTTGCCGGCCTGCAGCGCAGCATAGAAGCCGACATCGAATGCATCCGCGAGGGGATTGCGAAGTAGGGCAGCATGACAGCCATCTGGCAACTGCGAAGAGCGCTCATCGACGAGGTGGCGATCATTCGCGACATATCCACAGACCTCGAGGAGAACCTCCCGGAATCCAGCGCGCTGGAAGAACTCGCAAAGCTCGAGCACCGATGCATGGACATCAGCTTTTTTCGTTACGAGGTTGAAACGGGTGCTGCTCGGCTTGGCGTTGCAGTGATCGGCGGGTACAGCGCTGGCAAGTCCAGCTTCATCAACTCGCTCCTCGGCCAGCCTCTCTGTCCCGTCGCCGACGAGCCGACGACGTCTTCGGTCACGGAGTTCACCCACGCGGACCTCACGCGCATCCTGGATCTCGAGACCGGCGACGAGGTCACATCGCAAGAGTACGCCATGGCTGTTCGGCATCCCCCGCCCGGCACCGAGCCCCTTCCTCCTCGACGATTTCGCTACTTCCTGCCGCTTCCGGAGCTCGGAAACGTCTCTCTCATCGACACGCCGGGGTTCGACAACCCGCACAACCCACACGAAGCGGATGTCACCAGTGCGATAGCTGCCGCGGCGGACATCGTCTTCTTCGTGCTGGATGCAAACGTCGCACAGCTCACCGACGAGAGCCTTCGGACCATCAGGAGTATTCGTCAAAACGGCCATGGCGCGGTCTGGTATCTCGTTCTCAACAAGGTGGACCGGAAGACGTCGCAGGCGGTGGCCGGTATCCGCGAAAAGCTCCAGGCAAGTCACAGCGACCTGTTCGAGGGGGTGTTCGGGTACTCCGCGATGGACGTGTTGGCGCTCAGGGATTTGCGGCTCGAGGACGCGCTGGGCGAGCTTGCGGTCCGGGTGAGGGCGCACGTCTCTCACCGTGAGCCCTTTCACTTCCCGCTGCAAGCTCGCAAGGAAGGCCGGAACTACGTGGTAGAGCTCGAGGGTGAACGGCGCATTCTGACAGGCAGAGTCCCGGAGGGCGCCTACTCGGAGCGCGACGTCGTGCAGCTGTTCCGGAGTGGCATTGAGACGAAGCGGGAATTGTTGCGGCGGAGGTTGGAGCGAGATCTTGGCGACTATCACCTCCAGCGCGAACAGGTTGCCGGACGTATTCGCGCCGACCTGGAGGCAGAGGCCGAGGCACGGCGCGGCGAGGGACCGGAGGCTTTCGCGCGTGCGTTATCGTCGAGCATCCGGGACTTGTGCGACGAGTATGAGACGAGCTTCGCTTCGGCCATCGACCAGGCCGTGCGCGGCGCGCTCGAGAAGCGGGCCCTCTCCAAGGACGAGAGCTTCTTCGTGAAGTGGCCGAACTGGCGTATCGTGATTTCGCTGCTGGATGTCAGGGGCAGGCTGGAAGCGGACACGATTTGGAGCGGTTTGGAGTCGGACCTGCGCCGTCTCGTCGCCGCTATCGAAACGGATTGCGGAGGAGATGGCGCCGCCGGACGAATGCTGCCCCCTTTCGCGATCAAGGTCCGCGTGCTGGACGCGACCATCTGCGCGGATACGCTTCTTCCAGCGATTGACCTCGAGTTTCGGAAGCTGCACGGGGGCTCCTTCGCCACCCATGTCGTGCGCTCCGAGCAAGACGCGGCGAAGTTGCTCGAGCGCTTGAAGTCCAAGCTCGCCTTGCAGGGCCTCGGTGCCATCGCCGTGGAGTCCCTTCGGCGCTATCTGGAGGGATTCCGCTCCTTGGCGTTGCAGATGGCGGGGGCCTCGCGAGGCCGGGATGCCGCGATGATCGAGAGTTGGAAGACCACCCTCGCCAAGGTCGCAATACTGGAGCAAATGGATGCGTAGTCTCAACGACTTCAGGCAAGCCAAGAAGCTGCTGCTCGACGGGTACGACGCCCTCCTGGACGATGCTGTTCTCGAGGGTACGGGACTCGGGCAGGACATGATCCTCGGCAAGCAGTCCGACCTCGCGCAGGAGCGATTCGTCGTCGCCGTCTGCGGACAGATGAAGGCGGGCAAGTCGACGCTCCTCAATGCGCTCGTTTTTGGCAGGCCGGTTCTCCCGTCGGCGGATACCGTCATGACCGCGAAGATCACTGTACTGCAGTTCGGTCCCGAAGAAAGCTTCGAGGTCGAGTTCTACTCGGATCAGGACTGGAAAGAAGTCCGGAGCGACTCGAGCTCAGACCCCGAACAGGCTGATGCATTCGCCCAGGAAGTCATGCTCGCAGCGCAGCATGGCTTTCCACAGCACAAGTTCGTGCTGCCGCAGAGCCGACACGAGAGATTCGCCGGCTTCGAGGCACTGAGAACCTACGTCGGTACCGTCCAAGAAGGAGGCTTGGCAGCCCCCTTCGTGAAGTCTGTCACCGTATTCCATCGCCACGCCCCCTACCAAGACGTCATCGTCGTCGACACGCCTGGCGTCAACGACCCGAACCGAGTCCGGAACAGAATCACCACCAGCTGGCTCAAGACTGCGAACGCCGTCGTCTACGTTACCTACGCGGGTCAGGCGTTGACGGACTTTGACGTTCGATTCATGGACGAGCATCTCATTCATGTGCCGCCATCGCGACGCGTGATCGCCGTCAACAAGGTCGATTGTGCGCAAAGCGTCGCGAGCGTGACGACGTTCCTGGACGATCTCCGACGGAGCGGGGACCCGCGGCTTCGTTCTGTTTTCGCTGCGGGGACGCCGACGACCCCGGTTTCCGCGCTCGGGGGACTCATCGACGCCATGCAGCGAAACGGCGTGGCACTCGACGGCGAACTGGAGGAGATGGCGGACATCCTCGGGGACTACATCGAGCCTCCTCGGCATGCCATGGGTGAGCTCGCCGGGCAGATCGAAGGGCGGCTCATGAACGACAAAGGCGACGGCATTGTCGCTTCGCACGCCGAATTCATCCGGAGCGTCTTCGTTCGCCAGCGCAGGTACCTGGAGGACGCCAAGGAGAAGCTGGCGGACCGCAGTGCCTTGCTCGCCAAGTCCCGCGTCGAGCTCGAGTCCGAGCGCGACGGGATCTCGCAACTCCTTGTCGACGTCGAGGAGCTCAGCAAGGAGTTCGAAGACGAGCTCACGCGTGCGTTCGATGACCGCATGATGCGGTTGGCGGAGGATCTCGAAAGCTTGCGCGACGCGATGACCGCGGCCGTGCAATCGCGCATTGGCGAGATCGGTAAGCCGCATCACTTCGCCCCGCAAGTGGCCTGGATCCTCATCGACGAGTTCGACCGCCGCAAGCCCGCGATAACCCGCCTTGCAACCGCGGCCCGCGACGACGTCCAGCAGGTACTCGACCGCGCCGTGCGGGAGATCCAGGCTCCGTTGGCCAGGATTAGCAAGCTGCGTCTGCGCCGTCTCGACGCCCTCATCCAAGTGTCAGCGTCGTGGTTGCTTCGACCCGCCGGAGCGTCTCTCGAAGGCAAGATGAACCAAGTTCGCATTGCTGAGATCGTCGAGGCACATGCGAACTTCTTCCAGCGACTGCTCGGCACCTCCGGCGGGGTGGGCAATGTGCGAAATGCGCTGGAGCCCGAGGTGGGCAAGACCATTCACGCGGTCTTCGACGACCAAGTCAACGCGGTGCTCGTGGAGAAACTCCGTGAGCGGAAGGATTCCGCGCGCTCTGCGGTGTTCGGCTCCGTCCAAGGGGTCCTCGACGACAAGCGGGAGTACATCGAACAATTGCTCGCACGCAGGGACGCAACGCAGGGGGACATCGATGCCGTTGAACAAGAAATCGTCGTTCTGGACCAGCGTATCGCCTCGAACTCGTCTCGCGAAACGACCTGCCTCTCGAAGCTCGAGGGCTTGCAGGCGTGACGATGTCTAGCTACCTCGTCGTGGCCTGCGTGCTCGGCGCAGCGATTCTCATCGGCGTCGGCGTCTACGTCAGCCGCTCGCGGCGCTCCGAACGTTCACAGCCACACCCCCGTCGAGACACCACGGAAGACGTACTCGATCCGGAAGACCTGCGCGTCATTCGCGATCGTTTGAAGGCGTTCGAGCGCGACAGCGTGGCGTTCGAGCTCTTTCTGGCAGGCAACCGGACAAATCTATCGGCGGAGGATCGCTCCCGACTCGCAGAACGCTACGGCCACGTCGTGCAGGAGCCGGTACTCGTGCTCTCCGATCTCGCCGAGCGAGGGCTGGACTTTGGCTTGGTGGGCACGTGCGTGGCGACTCTCCTGCGAGAGAAAGGTCTCACCCTGGATGAATCGCTGACGTTCGGCCGCGCCGCTTCGGACGCGATTCGTGCGCGTGCACGCGCCACGGCAGCGAACATTCTCGAAGAAACGACAAGCACCCCGCAGCTGTAGTTGGCGTAGGCGACCTCGTCCACCATGGTCAAGCGCCACGATGGGGCGACGTACCTGTTCGCGGTGGGCATGCGCCCAGCAACCACGATCGACGGCAACGTACCTCGTCACTCCTTGACCCGGGCCGTGCGGGCCGGCACGTTCGATCCCAGGATCGAGGCATCCTCGTCCGCGAAGTTGATGACGAGCTGAGAAGCGGGTAGCCCCCACACGGAGGGCAAGACATGCCGGCTTTCTCGTGCGATCAGGTCTGCGATGGGGTTGGTCAGCATGTCCGGCAGCTCTTTGGGGAAGACGTCGACGGGAGGAACGGCTTCGCCGCGGACGGCGACTTGGGCTGGGAGGTCACCGAGCCAGTCGACGCGATCGGGTTCGAGGTCGCGCAAATCGTCCGACAAGAAGAGGGCGCCCCCCGCGAGGGCAGCGACCCATACGCCCACGTCGACTTCGTTTTGCGGGAGCCTTCGGAGCAACGGAGGGTCCGCATCGCACAGGACTTTGCTGCACAGGTGCCAGCGAGCCGCGATGCTCCGAGCCTGGTTGGGGATGAAGTACCAGGAGGCATCCGTGGGCTCGAAGGCGATGTCTCCGCCGAGCCTCCACGCGTCGACGTAGGGGAGGCTGGGATGGGACGGGGCGCCGACCGCGAGAAGGACCGTGTCTTCGCCGGCCGCCTCGCGGATGAGGCCAAGCGCCTCGTGATAGGCTTGCATGCCGGTCCCCGGGGCGTGGCGTGGTTCCTCGTAGGTCCCTGCGAAGAGGAAGTCGATTTTTAGGAAGTCGTAGCCCCAGCCGACGATGCTCCGGATGAAGGCCTGAATGTGTGCGGCCGCCTCCGGCTCCGTGGGATCGAGGATGCGCATCGTCCCGTGGGTCGGATGCGGGTACGTGGCGTGTTGCAGGAACCAGGTCGGGTGGTCGGAAACGAGCGGGCTGTCGTCGTCCACGAGCAGGGGCGCCAGCCAGATCCCCACACGGAACCCCTGCGCTTTCAAGTCCGCGGCGAGGCCGTCCATGCCCGACGGGAACTTGTCGTTCGCTTCCCATTCGCCCCAGCGCTGTTGCCAACCGTCGTCGATGACAATGCGCAAGGGTAGGGCGGAGGCGGGCACGCGGCCTTCGAGGGCCGCGCGGGCGAGGGGGGCGTTTTCGCGCACGTCCTGCTCCGTGACCTTGTCCCAGAGGTCGTACCAGGAGTTCCACCCGGCGTCCGCGGGGACAGGTTTGCTTGCTCTGCGCGACGGCAACGCGGCTGCGTAGCGCGTGAGCATCCCGTCGAGATCGCTGCTCAAGCCGAGATACCACCGCTCCCCCTCGAAGACATGTCCCGCCTGCACGGGCACGGATTCCCCGGCGCCACCGGAGGCGAGGTTCACCGCGAGCTCTGGCCCCGTCCCGAGGTGAACCTGTGCGTAGGAGCGGAACACGCCCGTGGTAAGGACGCCCGCGAAGAAGTTGCGATCACCGCCGCCCGCGTACGTGTACCACCAGGAGAGCTCAGTCCCTCCGCGTCCGACTTCGCGGTCCTCCCGGTCCGACAGGGCTCGCGCGACCTGCTCTGCGGTTGGGGACGGACCCAGGGCGAGCACACCGCTCTGCGACCAGGACTGGAAACCGTTCGACAAGAACCCCCGCGCGCCTCGGAGCGCTGCGCCGCCCGTCAGCGCGAGCCCCTGCACGTCCACCGTCTCGCGCGCTTCGAACCGCAGGCTTACCTCGTTGCCCTCGACTCGCGCGGTGACCTCGCCCGCATCGACCGTGCAGCGGATCTCCGGGCTATCGAACGTGCAGGCATCCGTCTCTCCGCCCTGCCACTGTCCGTCGACGAGTACGCGCGGAAGCAGATGGACGTCCATCCCCTCGCACGCGTTGGCGAAGACGACCCCGCGCGCGTCGACGAGGAGCGTGCCCGCATCGCATACGTAGGGCTGGCTCGGTTGGGTGTCGTCCTGGGAACTGCAACAGGGGAGCACCATCGAGAGGCAGAAAAGCGTTCGTGGTTTCATGGGATCGTTGCGGGATGAAACGTTGTTTCGAGGGTGGGGCGGGCGTGTGGGGGACGTCAAGCGGAAGAGTCCTTTTCGGTCAGTGCTCCGCGGGTTAGCCTCGGATGCGATGCGAACGCCCCTTCTTCGTTGTGTGATCGGACCCGCCGCCGTCGTAGCGCTTGCGCTGGCGCCCATCGCGTTGGCTCCTGCCTGTGGCGGCGCCCCGAAGCAACCGGTTTCGGCCTCGGCAGCGGCAAGCTCGAGCGCTGGTTCCTTGCCGCTCTTCACGCAGTCCTCGGGGGCTTCGCCGATCCACGTCATGTGGAAGGCCGCCGCTTGCGACGTCGAGATGCGTGATGGGTTGGGCGCGACCTATCGGTTCGAAGAGGCGAACCGCGATGGCGTACAGGGGGAGTTGAAGAGAGCCGCGGATGGATGCTTGGCGGTGTCCCGAGGGACGCAGGGGACGGCGTACGTCGAGGCCAAGGTGGCTGGGTCCGGTGCGTTGTCGGATGTGGTCGTGTCGCCGGGCGGAGCTGTCTCGACGGAGGTCGTTGGGTGTTTGACGAAGTCCTTCAGTGGGATTCGCTTGCCCGCGCCCCGTGACGAGGATTCCGTGCTGTTGCTTTTTCTGGTGAGCGCCTGTCCGCCGCCGTGAGGGGACCTCGGGCTCTTGGGGCACGTTCTCGAGCAGGCTTGTGTGACCTTGCCGGGCTGGACTCGGCGTAACCGAGCCGCCACGGATGCGGGTTCGTGACGGCCCGAGTCGGTACACCTCGTGGCGGCGCTACACTGTCGCGCCCAGCTTTGCGTACGGCACGGCCGTGCCTGGACCCAACGCGCTTCGTGAGACCTTGCTCTCCGTCGACAGGTCGACAGGAATGTTGACGCCGGGCAAGGAGCCGTGCACGCTTCGACGCCGTGAACCAACAATCCAACGAGATCCTTCATGCGGCGGCTCCCCCTGGCGGTTACGGTCCTCCCGGGGGAGGTGGCTATGGTCCTCCCGGCGGAGGAGGTTATGGTCCCCCAGGTGGGGGAGCTTTCGGGCCTCCGGGGGGTGGTCCGCCTCCTGGTCCTCCCCCGGGCGGTTTCGGCGGCCCACCGCCGGGTGCTCCCGGGGGATTCGGCGCGCCTCCGCCCGCACCTGGCGCCTTCGGCCAGCCTGCCGGGATGGCCCCGCCCGGCGGTATGGGCGCACCCATGGCCGGCTCCGTCCCTCCCGAGTTGCAGAAGAAGGTCGACACCTGGTCGATGGTCGCCATCGCCACATTCTTCTTCGGCTGCGGCATCCTCGCCCTCGTCCCCATCCTGATGAGCAACGGCGCCAAGGACGCCCTCAAGCGCGGTGACATCGCCACCGCCGAGAGCAAGATCGGAACCGTCAAGATCCTGTGCATCCTCGGCTTCGTCAACGTTGCCCTCTGGATCGTACTGACCATCGTTTACGGCATCATCATGGTCGTCGCCTCCATGTAGGTCGGTCCTCGTCGACCCGTCGACGCCCCCTCCCGCTTACCCGCATTCTCGCATGATCGCTTCGTGCGCTCATGGTGAGCCAGCAGCGAAACCCCTCCGGCGCACTCGCTCCCTCGTGGTATTCTCCCGACCTGGGTGCCACGAGCGACAAGGGAGGGATGTGCCATGCCTGGTGCGGTAGACACGGGCTCGACGCTGTTGACGACTGCCTTGATGGTTGTCTTTTATCTGATCATCGTTCGGTTGGTCGACATGAACGAGAAGGAGCCGCTCTGGGCGATGGCGGCGTTTTTCGTGCTCGGCGCAGCGGCTTCGGTCGTCGTCGTGCAGGCGGTCGGCACGCCGGTCCTCGACCTTCAGCCCTTGCTCGGAGCCGTGGTCAAAGAGAGCGCTCGATTCGGCGCCATCGGCGCCGGCGTGTTGGGGCTGCTCGCCTACGGCAAGAAGCGGGGCTGGGACGAGTTCAACGGGCTGCTCGACGGCATCGTCTACGGTGCGACGGTGGGGCTGGGGTTTGCCACGGCGCGTGAAGTGATGAATCAAGTGCTCATTGGCGGCTTCGCGGTCCCTGGCGAGGAGGCGGGTCTGCTCGCGGGCTTCCACAAGGTCTTCTTGACCGGGCTCGCCGAAGGGATCTTCGGCGCCATCATCGGGGCTGGCATCGGAGCTGCGGTGGAAGCCCGTGCCATCGCGCTGCGGGTGGTGTGGCCCTTCGTCGGAGTGGGCGTGGCGATGCTGGCGAACTGGGGCTACGTGGAGCTGGGCAAGGGCAATGCGCTCGGAGGAGATCAGGGACTGGTGCGGGCGCAAATCGCCCTTGCGCTTCCCGTCGTCGTGGTCGCGGTCGTGGTTGTCTACGCACTGCTCTCCGAGCGCCGGGCCATACGAGACCAACTGTCGTCGGAGCAGGCGGAAGGGATCGTGACGCCCACCGATCTGTCGCTGCTCCAGAGCGTGGTGGCGCGCGAGCTCACGTACCTGAAGACGTTGCTTTCCGGCAAGGTGCGGCCATGGCTTCTGCTGAAGACCCTGCACAACCGGCAGGTTCAGCTCGCGTTCGTGAAGCAGAGCGCGGCGAGGGAAACGAACCCCGCGCGCAAGAGCCGCTTCGAGAACGAGATCGCCAACCTTCGCCAGTGCATTCGGGAGCAGCAAAAGGCTCTCGAGGCAGCAGGTGCCCGGACCAAGGAGGAGGGCAAGCCATGAAAACCAGCGCTTCCTCGTCGCGTGTCCCTGCCTCCACGCTGCTTCTGGGGGTGATGGTCGCCCTGGCGTTGCACCTGTCCGGATGCTGCGGAGGATGCTGCCGTGCGATGCTCGGGACGCCTTCCGGCAGCAGCGGGTCCTCCAGTCCGGGCCTCTCGGATTCCCCGAGCTCAGGTTCCGTGTCGAGCCTGGTGGCTTCCCAGGTCGGCTCCTTCCGCCTCAAGGGAACCGCTCCCGTCACACGCCTCGGGTCTTCGCTCAGCCCCGGCGTGATCGACAGCGTCGGGGCCGCGTACGAAGGCCCTGGCGGAGAGCAACTCAATCAAATCATCCTCGCCTACGCGTCTGCCGGTGTCGCGAACGGGAGAATGGAAATCGTCTACCAAACCATCGCCCGCGAATGCCCCGGCAAGCGCCTCATGCGATCGGAAGTGCGTAATCGAAATGGCGTCGTGGTGGGTACCCAGGTCGTCTGCGACCAGTCTCCGCAGCACGTCTACTGGAGCAATGGCCGCGTCCTCACCTTCGTCACGGCGCCCCACCCCTCGGCGCTCGCGTTCTACACCGCGTCCGGGTTCTGAGCGTCGGCTCCCGTCGGTCACGGGCCCATGCAGTAGGTCGACGGTCCGCATACGCTGTTCTCGCACGCCCCACTTTCGCACTCGTCCGCGAAGATGCACTCCGCGCCGTCGGCCTTTCGCGCCACGCACTTCCCGTCCCCGAGCATGTCGCAGAAGCTGTCCTGGCACTGCCCGAGTATGTTGAAGCTGTCGTCCATGCAGTCGTCACCGACGTTGAGCAGATCCGTTCCGGGGGCGACGCACACGCTATTGTCGAAGTCGCAGTCGAGACCGGTCATGCACAGTTGCACGTCGCTGACCCCCCCGGTGCACGCTTCGCCCTCCTCGCTCACGGCCTTGCACGCGCCCGTGCGTGCCACGCCGTTTGCATCGAAGGGGAAAGCGCATGCCCCGGGGCTGCTCGGGTTCTCGTAGCAGCAAAAGGCGACCAGCGGGTCGCAGATGCCGAAGAACCGAGCACCCGTACCGTCACGCAGGGGAACGCAGCCCGGGTCCCCGGGTCCCATGGTCCGCGCGAAGGTCGATCGCTGCGCGGGGCCGACGGGAGCGCTGAACCCGAAGCACGCAGGGTCGTGCAGGGCGTTTGCGACCGCGGAACCGCAGGCAGCCGCGTTGAGGGTGTCGGCGCAGGTCTGCGCCACGTCCCGGTGATAGGTGACGTTCCCCGACTTCGCCTGCGCGATCCAGTCTCCGAAGGGCACGATGTCCAGCATCTCCTTCACGATCGTCGTGCACGCGGCTTCGTCCGCGAGGTTCGCCTTCGGAGGTAGCTTGTCAGCGTAGCCAGCGTCGATGAGGCTCTGGTCGTTGGCATACGAGAAGAAGTAGTTCTCGATGTCCTGCGCGCCGCAACAACGAAAGAGGGCGTTGCAGATGGACGCCGCCGCGGTGCTCGTGAAGTCGTCGATCGGAAGGCCCGCGGCGCCACCAGCGCCTGCGTTGCCCGCCTGTCCGGCTCCTCCTCCTGGGCCGCCGGTTCCCCCAGCACCGCCGGTGGCGCCCGTTCCACCCGTGCCGCCGGTGGCTCCGCCGGTTCCACCGGTTCCGCCGGTGCCTCCACCGGTTCCACCCGTTTCGGTCCCGCCGGTCCCGCCAGTCCCACCCCCCGAACCGCCATCGGGAGTGGAGCCGCCGGTGCCGCTCCCGCCTGACTGTCCAGGCGAATTGCCACCCCCGGACGAGTCGGTGTCGTCCGAGCAGGCGAGAGCCAACGGAAGGAGAAGAAGTGCAGGAAGAATTCGCTTCATAGTCGTGGCCTTTGTACGTGCGTCTGGGCGGGGTCTGCTCGCGGCTGGAGGCAAGCCAAACCTGCTCCAAGGTGGTTGGATGTGTATATCAGTTGAACGTGCGACTATCAACAATTATTCTTGGCAGTTTGTCCCCTTGCATCGATCCCCGACCCGACCCGTCTATCGGGACAGACAGCAACCATGGGACAGCGCAACCGGCGGACCCGGAAAGGCCGCCCGCTTCTCCTCGGACCTATACGGTGACACGATGACTACCGTTCAATTCCGCTATGGCTTCCACCCCGAAGGGTTGGACCCCCTTCTTGTCCTGCGGCACGGAGCCCGGACGCTTCCAGCCAGCCCGCCCGCGGCGGTTCTCGCTGCACCGGCGCCCGTTCAGTTCCCCGTGCCCGTGCAGGGAGGGTCCCGCCGCCCCGTCCGCGCGCCGGAAACGCGACCTCGGCGCGCGGGTGCCTACTTTCTGACAGCCGCGGCCGTCGTGGGCGCTGCCATTGGAGTCTGGGTGCTGGCGTTCGGGCAGTCCGGCCCCTCCGACGAAGCGAGCGAACCGCGGCTCGCGTGGGCCCCGCCCCTGACCCTCGAGCCAGACCCCTTGCCCTCGCCCGTCGTTCATGAGTCACACCCCGACGCGCGCTCCACGGTGTCGCAGCCCGCGGTGCGGCCGGAGTTACCCAACCCGTCTCGACCGGCCACGACTTCGCAGGAGACCACTCCTGCCGTCGATCCCACGCCTGGGTCGTCACCGCCCGCGGGGCCTCCCGTCGATCTTGGACCTCCCGCGTTTCCGCCGGGGCCCACCGATCCCCCTGCGGTCTCGACCAGCAAGCCGACGTTGCCGGCTCTGACCGTCCCGGAGACGTCGTCGCCCCGCGTCACGCCCGAGCGGGCCAAACCGGCGGTTCTGCCGGGCCTTTCGCCCACCGACCTCGCCCATCGCGACGCTCGGGCGGCCGCTGCCGAGTCCAAGCCGGAGGCAGTCGCCAAGCCCCGCGCCCCGGTGCTCGATCGACTCCCCACGCCGCAGCCCAAGCCACGGTTGACCGTGCCCCGCGTGTCTCGTTGACGCAGTCGATCAGCCCCTACCGTCGCGTTGCGTCTGGTAGTAGGCCCGAGCGCGCTCGACCTCAGCGACCATGCGCCGCACGTCCTGCTTGGTCGCTTGTTCATCGCCCGTGCGAGCCGCCTGCATCACGTCGGTTGCCACCTGGATGAGGCCGGGCATGTGGATCGCTCCGCCGCGGATCTGGTGCGCCAGCTTTCGTGTGGTATCGAGGTCTCCCAGGGCGATCGCTCGGGAGGCCTCCGCGGCAAGCTCGTAGGCACGGAGGAGAAATCGGTCGACGTGCTCGATGGCGAAGGCCCAATCCGTGTCTTCCGCAAGGCGGTCGAGGTCCACCGGCGGGCGCTCGGTGTCGCTTCCGCGGGTGTTCAGACGCAGGTCTCGGCGTTTTCGCAGCGCGTGGTCCATTGCATCGTAGAGCGTGGCGGGGTCGATGGGCTTGGCGACGTAACCATCCATGCCGCGGGCGAGGCATCGTTCCTCGTCGCCGCGCATGGCGTGGGCTGTGACGGCCACGATGGGCACGTTGGCCGTGGGTGGGTTGGAGCGCAGGGCCATCGTGGTATCGAAGCCGTCCTTGCCCGGCATCTGCACGTCCATGAGCACGATGTCGAACGGCTGAGCGGCGCAGCGGTCGATGGCCTCCTCGCCACTTGCCGCAGTGGTGACGTCGCAGCCCGCGCGACGCAGCAGCAGGCTCATGAAATCGAGGTTGATGGCGTTGTCCTCGACGACGAGGACGCGTGTGCCTGGGTTCAGGCGGGGGGGAGCCTGGCGGGGAGGAGGCTCCGGGGTGCGTGGCGCGTCGGCGAGAGCGCGTGTCAAGGCGCCGATGAGCGCCGTTCGACGGACCGGTTTCTGCACGAAACCGGTGACGTGCAGGTCGCGTGCTCTCCGGCCGTTTCGGCTCCGGGGGCCCGCAGCCAGCAGGACGATGGGGACGGTCGAGCCGAAGGGAGTGGTGCGAATCCGGCGCGCCGTCTCGTAGCCGTCGAGATCGGACATGGCGGTGTCGATGAGGATGGCGTCGGGGTGCTTGCTCTCCAGGTGCTCCAGGGCGGCCTTGCCGTTGGGAGCCGACAGCACGACGGCTCCGAGGTCTCGCAGGGACCCAGCGATGGCTGCTCGGCTCGATGCGTGGTCATCGACGACGAGGATGGTTCGATCGCGTAGCGCGGAGGAGGAGGCGGCGGCGATTTCTTGTTCCGACTCTGCGGTGCACTGCACGGGGAAGGAGAAGTGAAAGGTACTCCCGACGCCTTCTCTGCTCTCCACTTCGATGGTTCCGTCCATGAGCTCGACGAGTTGTTTGCAGATGGCGAGGCCCAAGCCGGTGCCGCCGTGTCGACGGCTGGTGGAACCATCGAGTTGGGTGAACTTCTCGAAGAGGTGTTGGATCTTGTCGTCGGGGATTCCGATACCGGAGTCACGCACTTCGAACCAGAGCTGGGAGACGCCGTCGTCTTCCGGGTCGGCGCCTGCGACGATCATGACTTCGCCGCGGCGGGTGAACTTGATGGCATTGGTGGCGAGGTTGGTGAGGACCTGGCGGAGGCGAGCGGGGTCGCCGAAGACCTGGTTGGGCATGCTGGCGGCGACCCGGCAAACCAGCTCCAGACCGCGCTCCGCGGCGCGGGGGCCGAGCACGGCGCCCACGGATTCGACCACGTGGCGGGGATCGAATGGGATGCATTCCAGCTCGATGTGGCCGGCTTCGACCTTGGACAGGTCGAGCACGTCATTGAGTAGGTCGAGCAGGGACTGTGCGCAGCGAATCACCGTATCGAGGTAGCCTCGTTGTTCGCCGGAGAGTGCGGTGCCCGAGAGCACCTCCGCCATGCCCAGGATGCCGTTCATGGGGGTTCGTATTTCGTGGCTCATGTTCGCGAGAAACTGCGTCTTGGCCTGGCTGGCAGCCTCTGCCGCATCTTTCTGGCGAATGAGCTCCGCGTTGAGAGCCGCGAGCTCTCGTGTGCGACGTTCCACGCGAGCTTCGAGCTCCACGTTGTACTCGGTCAGTCTCGCAACAAGCGCCTTGCGCCGAATGGCGGCGCCGACGCGAGATCCGACGGATGCGGCGGCGTCGATCTCCTCGCGGGTGAAAGGCTGGGACGAGGGGCGGCGCAGGACCATGACGCCCATGAGGTCGTCACGAACGCCCAGGGGGACGCAAGCTCGCGCCGTCCCTTCTTCCGAATCGCAGGCTGGACAGGCGGCCGAGAGGGGCTCTGGGCCGGTGTGCCCTTCGATCAACGGGCAGTCCACCGGCAACACCCGATCGGGGCGTCGCTCACGGCCGTCCCCCGTCACCTCGGCCGACTCGATCGGCACGTGATCTCGAAAGTGAAACGAGCAGACTTCCGCCCGGCAGGCGCTGACCAGCTCGCGCGCGATCGCAACCACGGTTTCGTGATTCGGGGCGTCTGCGTGAAGCGTGAGGTGGTTGATCCGGATCAGCGCTCCAAGCAGGGATTGGAGGGAATCGTTCACGGGACTTCTTCCGTCGTCCGCGGGGGCGTGAGGGGGACCTGCACCTCTGATGGCGTCGACCATGGCTTCCCATGATACACTTGGCGGGTAGGAGGTAGTCTCGGATGACATGGCGACTGTTCGCGACGCGTGATCTTTTGGGTCGGCTGGTGCTTGGGGCTTGCTTGTCGCTGGCTCCTCTCAGCGCCGCCGATGTGGCCCAAGCGCAATCAGAGGAGGCGGTGGCCAAGGCACGCGAGCAGTTTCGGGTGGGTGTGCAGCTCGAGGCTGCGGGGGACTGGGCTGGCGCGCTCGCGCAGTTCGAGGCGGTGGCGCGGGTCAAGATGTCGCCGGCGGTTCGTTTTCACATCGCGAGGTGCCAGCACAACCTGGGAAGCCTTCTGGAAGCGTTGGGAGGGTACCGCCTCGCCGCTCACGAAGCCGCGCAGGACCCGAAGTCCGCGGAGACCCTCTCGGAGGCAGAGGCAGGCATCGCGGCGGTGGAGGCCAAGATCCCAAAGCTTGTCATCGAGCTTGGCGCGGGGGCCGAGGCGGCTACGGTCACGCTGGATGGCGTGGCGCTCGGCGATGCGTCCATCGGCAAGGAAGTCCCCGTGAACCCGGGGGCCCACACGATCCGGTACACGTTGCCTGACGGCAAGACCGAGCAGCGCGTCGTTCGATTGCAGGAGGGCGACAGCAAGAAGGTCACGTTGTCCGGGGCCGTGGCCGACACGGCCGACCCCGTGCCGGAAGACAAGACGCCGGACAAGGTCTCCCAGGGGGACTCGAGTGTGCTGCCTTGGGTGGCGATAGGTGTCGGTGGCGCGAGCCTCTTGACGAGCGGGGTCTTCTACCTGATGCGTTCAAGCACCATCAAGGATCACGATGACCAGTGCGTCGACAACGTCTGTCCGAGTTCGCTCGAGGACACCGGGAGCAAGGGCAAGACGTACGGGACGGTGGGCAACATCACGCTCGGGGTGGGGCTGATTGGGTTGGGCGTGGGCACGGTCATGCTGTTGATGGATGGCGAGCCCGCGGCTGGCACGGAATCGTCCGCGTCGAAGAGTCGGCCCGGGCGGAACCTCACGGTGATGGTTGGCGGCGACGGCCGAGGAGCGGAGGCGACCCTTGTTGGAACGTTCTAGTACCCTACGGGCGCGGATCGGGAAGTCGCGGCAGGCATGGCTCGCCATGCTCGTGGTGGCGGCAGGTGTCGTTGGGTGCGCCTACCCCGACTACACCTACGTCGACAAGGTGGATGGGGCTTCCGGGGCGGGCGGCACAGGGGGCACGGGCGGGTCAGGAGGCACGGGCGGCTCAGGAGGCGTGGCTGGCGAAGGTGGCGGCGGCACGGGCGCCACGGGCGGTACGGGCGGTACGGGCGGTACCGAGACGGGCGGTACGGCCGGCGTGGCTGGCGAGGGAGGAACGGGCGGCGCGTCCGGTGCTGCGGGAACAGGCGCCATCGGGGGGACCGGCGGCGAGGATGCCGGTGATGCCGACGTCTCGGAGGACGTAGTCGAGGACGTTTCTGTAGACGTCGAGGCAGAAGCTGACGCGCCCGAAGCGGACGTGTCGGTGGACGTGGATGCGGACACCACCGAGACGTCGGTCGACACGGGACCGGAAGCCAGCGACTGCCCGACGACGGTGGAGAACTGCACGAACGGGATCGATGACAACTGCGACGGGAAGGCGGATTGCGCGGACCCCCAGTGTACTGCGGGATACACGTGTCTCGGGATTCCGGACGGGTGGGAAGGCTACTACGCGGTTTACGATGGTCCCTCAGGCAGCGCGGTCCCGAACTGCACGTCCGGGTTCCCCGTGGGGGGACCCGTTTTGCATCGGAATCCGCAGGGCAGCGCCGCGGCGTGTTCGACGTGCACCTGCGAGGCGCCCCAGGGGGTGGAATGCGGGAGCCCCCACATCTGGATCGGAGGGAGCCCGGATTGCGCCGGGCAGGGGTGGACGTTGAACCTGCCGCAATCGGGGGTTTGCTACACGCTGGCCATGCCCTCGGCAACGGACGGAGGTCCCCCCACGGTGCCGGAGTCCGTCGAGTTCGAGCCTCCCGTACCGGACCCGAATATCCTAGGCTCCTGCGCGGCGTCGCAGGTCAGCATCACCAAGGACGATCCCAGCTGGTCCCGGATTGCCACGAGCTGTCAGCACAATGTCCTGGGCGGTGGGTGCTCCGCCCCCACCGCGTGCGTCCCGAAGCCGGGGTCCGAGTTCACCCGGGGCATCTGCATTCTTCGGGCGGGCACATGGGGGACATGTCCGACTCCCTATGTGAACAAGTACACGTACTACCAGGCTCTCGTGGACTCGCGAACGTGCACGGACTGCTCCTGCAGCGCGCCTGCGGGTGCGCAGTGCGAAGGCTCGGTCGAGGTGGACAACTCCCCCGGTTGCGGTAGCCCCGAGGTCGTGCTTTCGACGCTCGCTTGCAGCAATGACGTCACGCCGGACACGACGCAGTACATCCGCAAGCAGACGACGCTGGTGTCGGCTGGGTCATGCGCCGCGTCGGGTGGTGTTTCGACGGGGAGTGTGGAGGCAGATACTTCCACGGCCTATACCGCGTGCTGCTGGCTGCCGAATTGATAGGGAACTTTGAACGGGTGGGAAGGCCCGCCCGTTCAAAATCCTGGGTCAGAGACGGGCGGCGGCTTCCACGTCGAGGTTGACGTGGCGGTGGCCGTTGGCGTGGCCGTTGCGGTTGTGGTGGGCGGGGGAGCACCCGTCCCGGGGGGCTTCGGCACCCAGTGCGTAGGAACTGGCGCTGTTGGCGTGGGCGCCGACGCGGAAGCCGCAGCGTCTTCCGGCACCGGGGCGGAGACGGCATCGATGCTGTAGGCGGGGAGGGGCGCGGCGTCCGTCGGGGGAGGTTCCGCGCTCGCAGTCGGATCGACCGCGCTGACCGTCGGCGTAATCGGGGAGACCTCGGGGGTGTCTTGCGCCCGCAGCATGGTCCACGCGCTCAACCCCATGCCGATGCCGACGATGACCGCACCGGTGATGAAGGCTGCGATAGGCCAGCGAGGCTTGGTGGACTTTGGCGGGGCCGGCTCCGCCAAGCTGACCATGGCCGCGGTCGCCGTACCGGGAGTTCCGTCGCTCGTGGGCGCATCGGCAACGAGGCTACGGCCTTTCTCATCATCGAAGGACGGGAGGCGGTCGCGCATCGGGGGCGGGGTAGGAACGGGCACCGGCGCGTGGCCGCTGGGACCCGGCCGAACCGTCTGTGCCTCCCGGATCGGATCCTCCAGGTCGAGGGTGGCTGGAGCCGAGAGTCGACCGGCGAAGTCGTTGGAAGGGGAAAGCCCCGGATACGACGGACGTTCCACCCCGAGCTCGGTGATGTCGATGCGTTCCGTGGGAGCGGCCAGCCCGCGGGGGCTATGCACGGCGGAGTCGGTTCCGATCTCGGCGAGCGGCAGGAGCATGGAACCGGACGCGTCTCCCACGGGGGCTGCGCCCGTGCGCGAGTCAGCTCGCTTGACGGCCTCAGCGAGGGCTGTCCGTCGGCGGTTGCCCGTTTCCCCGAGTAGTTCCTGCACGAACGCGCCGACGTCGGCCACGTCCGCGCGGCGACGGGTCGGCGGAAACACGCGGCTCAGGGCGTCGGCCATGTCCTTCGCGGAGGCGAACCGCTTGGTGACGTCTCGTGACAGGGCGCGGTTGATCGCGGCTTCCAGCGGGCGAGGGAACTGCGCGTCCACGAACCTGGGAGAGGGAAGCTCGTTGTGCAGGATGTTGTGCAGGGTCGCGATGTCGTTCTCGCCCCGGAACGGGTGCTTGCCGGTGGTGATCTGGTACAGAACGATCCCCATCGCGAACACATCGGTCCTTCGATCCACGCGCTGCCCGAGCGCTTGTTCCGGCGCCATGTAGGGGGCTTTGCCCTTGATCTGGCCCGCCGTCGTTTCGCTCGTCGTTCGTCCCGCCGCCTTGGCCACGCCGAAGTCCACCAGCTTCACCACGCCGTCGTATGTGATCATGATGTTCTGCGGCGAAATGTCCCGGTGGACCAGGCCGAGCAGCGTTCCGTCCACGTTCTTCAACTCGTGGGCGGCATGCAGCCCACGGCATGCGTCCATGACGATTCGGACCGCGATCTCGAGCGGCAGCCGGTCCTTCTTCTTGCTCAACGTGCGGAGCACGGTCGCGAGGGACTCCCCGTCGACGTACTCCATGACCTGGTACAGGATCTCCTCCTGCTCGCCGAGGTCCATGATCTCGACCACGTTTGGGTGATGGATCTGGGCAGCAAGCTGTGCCTCGTCCAGAAACATCTGCTCGAACAGGGGATCGTCCGAGAGCGTCGGCAGCATCGTCTTGATCGCTACCGTCTTGGCGAACCCTCGCGTGCCCTTGAGGCGCGCAGCCCAGACTGCCGCCATGCCGCCCTTCGCGATGGGGACAAGAAATTCGTACCGCCCGATGGTGGCACCGGGCCGTATGTCATCAAGGGTCTTCATGAGAGCGGTCGTCTCGATCAGACTCCCAAAGGTTGGCCGTTTGCACAAGGGCTTGGACGGCCTGTCGACCATGTCCATTGACGGGAACGCAACACCCCGTCAATAATTTGCACGCGAAACATCGAGATGGGGGTGATTTCTCCGTGCTGGGCCCTCCACAGGACGACGCGACCGAGGCCGACGAGATCGTCGAGTCCATCGTGTACTTGTACACCGAGGACCGCCGCAAGATGAAGTCCCTGGCGTCTTCCCACGGACTGACGGGCCCGCAGTGGACGGTGGTGACGGCCCTCTCCGCGAGAGGTGACCTTTCGCTGTCCGCGCTGTCCGACCAGATTCGGGCGAAGAACAGCACGGTCACCGGCATCGTGGACCGGATGGAGCGGGAGGGCTGGGTGTCTCGCGCCCGTTCGACGCGGGACCGACGGGTGGTTCACATACGCCTTACATCCAAGGGCAGGGAACTGGCCCGTCTGGTTTCGCGCGAGACGCCGGCGCTACTGCGTACGGCGCTCGGGGGGCTCGGGCTCGAAGAGCTTGCCGCGCTTCGAAGGGTGCTGGGGAAGCTCGTGGACCATGTGAAGTCGACCCCGGGACGGATTCCGGCGCGGAGCACGGGAGATGAAAGACATGCGAAGTGGAACGGAACGTGACCCAGATCTATGCGTCATCACGTGCGCGCTGTCCGGCGTCCTGGCCAACCGGAAGCAGTGCCACGCGATCCCTTACACCCCCGAGGAAATCGCGGAGGAGGCCCGGAGAGCCTACGAAGCCGGGGCCGCGGTCGTCCACATTCACGCTCGGAACCAGGACGGCTCTCCGACCTTTTCCCCCGCGGTCTTCGCGCGAATCAAGGAGGAGATCCGGCGGCGATGCCCCGTCATCCTCAACTTCTCCACGGGCACGATGCTCGATGACGTGACGGAACAGTGCGCGTACATCGCGGAGTCGAGGCCGGCCATCGCGGCTCTGAACATGGGCACGATGAACTACGCGAAGTACAGCGAGAAGCGAAAGGCCTTCGTGTTCGACATCGTGTTTCCGAACACCTACGAGAAGATCTCCAAGTTGCTGCGGGCCATGAACGAGGCGGGCGTGAAGCCCGAGCTCGAGTGCTTCGACACCGGCCATACGCACGGCATCCACCCGCTTCTGGACATGGGTTTGCTGAAGCCCCCCTTGCAGTTCTCCTTCATCGTCAACGTGCTCGGAGGCATCCCCCCGCGCGTCGAATCCTTGCAGCTGCAGACGTCCCTGATGCCTCACGGGAGCGAATGGGAGGTCATCGGTATCAGTGACTGTCAGTGGCGCATGATCGCCGCAGCCCTCGTGCTGGGCGGCAACGTGCGATGCGGCCTCGAGGACAACTTCTACCTGCCCGGGGGTGACATGGCTCGGTCCAATGGCGACCTCGTCGAGGTGGCCGCGCGCATGACCCGCGACGTCGGTCGGAAGGTGGCTTCCGTGGCCCAGGCCCGGCAGATCCTCTCGCTCCCGGAGGACGCATGACCGCCAGAAGCTACGAGACCTTGCAGGTCTTCTCCGGCGTGCGGACGGACATCGTTTTGCACCGGCCCGAGCGTCGCAATGCGATCGGCCCGGCCATGGTGAACGAGCTTCTCTACGCGTTCGAGGACGCTTTCGAGGATGACTCTTGCCGGACGATCGTGCTCACCGGGGCTGGCAAGGCGTTCTGCGCCGGCGGGGACTTTTCCCAGATGAGCGCGGGAGACCTGGCGTTGCCGTCCCGCGGGGACTACGCAGACTTGCTGCTCGCCATGGTCCGTGCGCCCAAGCCCATCATCGCGCGCGTCAACGGGCACGCCATGGGAGGAGGCCTCGGCCTCGTGGCCGCAAGCACGCTGGCCGTCGCCGTCGCAGACGCCAAGTTGGGCACGCCGGAAGTGGACGTGGGGCTGTTTCCCATGATGATCATGGCGGTGCTGGCGCGCATCGTTCCGCGGCGACGGCTTCTCGAGATGATGTTGCTCGGTCAACGCCTGTCGGCTCGGGAGGCGTGTGACCTGGGTATCGTGAATCGCGTGGCAGCGATCTCAGATCTCGACGCCGAGGTGCAAGGGTTGTGCGACGGTCTGGCTTCCAAGAGCCCGATGACGCTTCGGCTTGGTCTGCAGGCGTATGCGGAGCAGGCGGATCTTGCGTTGGAGCAGGCGCTGCCCCTGCTTCGGGACAGGCTGGCGGGATGTCTCGCCACGGAGGATGCGGCGGAGGGGCTCGCGGCGTTCCTGGAGAAGCGGCCTGCGCAATGGAAGGGCCGATGAAGAGGCGGATGGCTCGGGGCGGTCGGATGCTCCTGACCGAAGCGGCATGATGAGCGGTCACGAGTACGTGCCCGTGATCGGGCTCGAAGTGCACGCGCAGCTTCGGACGCGGACGAAAGCGTTTTGTGGATGTCGCTGCGTGTTCGGTGCGGAGACCAACACGCACTTGTGTTCGGTGTGCCTGGGTTTGCCGGGGTCGTTGCCTGTGCTGAACCGGGAGGCGGTAGTGCTGGCCGTGCGGGGGGCTCTCGCGCTTGGGTGTGAGATCCAGCTGCGCAGCGCGTTCGCTCGCAAACACTACTTCTACCCCGATCTCCCGAAGGGCTATCAGATCACCCAGACGGACCAACCGCTCGCGAGGGGCGGGGAGGTTCATCTGCCCCCTGACACCGCGAGGGCACTGGAGGACCGGACGGTTCGGATCGAGCGTGTGCACATGGAGGAGGACGCTGGCAAGAGCGTCCACCGTGCTGGTGTCGGGATGGTGGACCTGAATCGCGCGGGGGTGCCGTTGATCGAGATCGTCACCGCGCCCGACTTGGGCTCGGGGCAGGACGCAGCGCGCTGCCTCGAGGAGATCCGTGGCGTGCTGATGGCGGTGGGGGCCTGCGACGGCAACATGGAGGAAGGCAGCCTTCGGTGCGACGTGAACGTGTCGCTTCGGCGAGAGGGGGGAGAGGCTGGGACGCGGGTGGAGGTCAAGAACGTCAATTCGTTTCGGTTCGTCAGGCGGGCGGTCGACTTCGAGGTGGAGCGTCAGAGGCGGGAGCTTGAGGCGGGGCGTGCCGTGGTGCGAGAGACGCGAGGGTGGGACGAACGCCCGGGTTGCACGTTTGCGCAGCGGTCCAAGGAAGACGCCGACGACTACCGGTACTTCGCCGAGCCCGACTTGCCGCCGCTCGTGCTGACGTCGTCGTGGGTGCGAGCACAACGCAACGGGTTGCCTGAGTTGCCTGCGCAGCGGCGGCGGCGCTTCATGGCGCTCGGGGTCGCGGCGGATGCAGCCGTCGTGCTTTCGTCTCAGGAGTGGGTGGCTCGCCTGTTTGATGGGGTGGTCGAGGAGGGCATCGGCGCTCGGGCGGCGGCGAGCTTTCTGCTGACGGAGGTCTTGCGCGATGTGGGGCGAGCGTCTTCGAGCCCGATGGCGGTTTGGCAGGTGGTGGAGATCCTGGGACTCGCTCGCGACGGGGCGATCAGTGGCAAGCAGGCGAAGGACCTGTGTGGGATCGTCCGAGGCTCGGGCGTGTCTCCGCGCGACGTCGTGGCTGCGCGGGGCATGCAGCGAGTGGCGGACGAAGACGTGGTTCGCGGGATTTGTGAGCGTGTGATTGGCTCGAATCCGAAGCAGGTGGATGCCTACCGAAAGGGCAAGACGGGGGTTTTGGGGTTTTTCATGGGGGTGGTGATGCGGGAGACGGGCGGCAGTGCAGACCCGCGCCTGACGGACGAGATCCTGCGCGGACTGCTTGTGTCGGAAGACGCGCCAGATTCCGACAGGCCTCTTGACCGCGGTCCCGCTTGCGGCAAGAGGTAGGTGGAAAGGATGACCATGTCACGATCGATCGATTGCATGCCGCTCTCATCACCCCTGTCCGGAGCGAGCTATTCTGCTGTGGAGCTGTCTCCGGAGAACGACCGGATATGGATGCTGGAGCAGCGCCGGATACCCGAAGCGGAGAGCTACCTGGAGATGACGACGGTGCAGGAGGTGGCGGACGGGATCCGGGACATGGTGGTGCGTGGGGCGCCTGCGATCGGGATCTCGGCAGCTTACGGGATGGTGCTGGCGGCGCGAGGGTGCCGTGGAGACGCTGGGCAATACCGTGAGGTGATGGGGCGAGCGGGGGAGGTGTTGCGGACGGCTCGGCCCACGGCGGTGAACCTCGGCTGGGCGGTCGACAAGGTGCTGGCGTTGTCGCGGGTGCATGCGGAGCGTGGGGCTGAGCAGCGGGCGGGGGAGGTTGCAGACCTGGCGAGGAGAATTCATCGGGAGGATGTGGAGGCGTGCAAGACGATGGGTCGGTTGGGTGCGGAGCGGGTCCCGGACGGCGCTACGATCCTGACCCACTGCAACGCGGGAGCGCTGGCTACGGGCGGGTACGGGACGGCGTTGGGGGTCATCCGGGCGGCGCGGGATGCGGGCAAGTCGGTCCGTGTGCTCGCGGACGAGACGCGCCCGTATCTACAGGGCGTTCGGTTGACGGCGTGGGAGCTTCACCGGGACGGTATCGCCGTGGAGGTGATCACGGACAGCATGGCGGCGCACTTTTTCTCGCGCCGGGAGATCGACCTGGTCGTGGTGGGGTCGGACCGGATCGCGCGCAACGGGGACGTTGCGAACAAGATAGGAACGTACGGGGTGGCGTGTCTTGCGCGGATGCATGAGCGTCCGTTCTACGTGGCGGCGCCTTTCAGCACGGTGGACCTTGCGTGTCCGACGGGGGCTGCCATCCCGATCGAGCAGCGCGGTTCGGACGAAGTCACGCACATTGCCGGTCGCGGCTTCGCGCCGACGGGGGTTGCTGCGCGGTATCCTGCGTTCGACGTCACGCCTCACGAGATGGTGACGGCGTTGTTCACGGAGCGTGGGGTGGTGGATCCGGTGTGCGAGGCTGGTGTGGTGGCGCTGGACAGGGGGCAGTCATGAGCGGGGTGGACATGCGCAAGCCGTCGTGGCTGAAGGTGGTGGCTCCGGGCGGGCCGAGCTACACGCGTATCAAGGGGACGCTTGCCCAGTTGAAACTCCACACGGTCTGTCAGGAGGCGCACTGTCCCAACGTGGGAGAGTGCTGGGGAGAGGGGACGGCCACGGTGATGATTCTTGGGGACGTGTGCACGCGAGGTTGCCGTTTCTGTGCGGTGGCCTCCGGGCACCCGCCTGCCGTCGACGACACGGAGCCCGATCGTGTGGCGCAAGCGGTGGCGGAACTGGGGCTTCGGTACGTGGTGCTGACCATGGTCAACCGCGACGACCTTCCGGACGGTGGGGCGTCGCACGTGGCTCGCACGGTGCAACGGCTTCACGAGCTTGGTGAGGGGCTGCTGGTGGAGGCGCTCGTAGGGGACTTTCAAGGGAGTGAGCGGGACATCGACACGGTGCTGGCGGGAGAGCCCGACGTCTTCGCGCACAACGTGGAGGTCGTGCGGCGGGTCACGCGTCGTGTGCGGGATGCTCGATGTGACTATGACCGTTCGCTGGAGGTGCTGGCGTACGCGAAGAGGCGGGCGCCGGGGCGACTGACCAAGTCGAGCGTGATGGTGGGGGTTGGGGAGACGGACGAGGAGGTGGAGGCCTGTCTTTTGGATCTGCGCGGGGTGGGGGTGGACATCGTGACGTTGGGCCAGTACCTGCGGCCGTCGTCGAAGCACTTGCCGGTGGACCGTTACGTGACGCCGGAGGTGTTCGAGGCGTATCGGCGGGCTGGTGACCGGATGGGGTTCCGATTCGTGGCGAGCGGACCGTTGGTTCGTTCGAGCTACCGAGCGGCCGAGGCGTTCGTGCTTGCGGATCGCGGCGCTAGCTCCGATTGACGTTCGAACAACCTTCGAGGACCGGTACGACTCGACGCGGGTGCTTTCGGAGCCTGGACGGTCGTGCTACAACAATCCAGTGTCTTGCTTGGCTGTCCGCCGTCCTCGGTGCATCAACGTCTGGGTGCGGTGGCGGAACCGGAGCTGTGAAGGAGGATTCGGTCATGAATAGCTGGAAGAGCCTCGCGATCGCGTCGATTCTGGCCACCGCCGTGTTCGGTGTGATGATTGCTGCTTGTGGTGGGGACGATAGCGACGGCAGCGGGACAGGAGGGAGTGCTGCGGGGAGCGGCTCCGGCGGTTCCGGTGGGAGTGGCGGTGCGACGGGAGGTTCGGGGGGAACGAGCGGCTCCGGTGGGACGTTCATCAACACGGAGGGTGGCGTAGGGGACTCCTCGTACCCGGACGGTTTCGACCCGGACGCAGCCTGTGCGGCGACCGAATTCACGGCGACGCTGACGCCAGCGAACTTGTTGTTCGTGATCGATCGCACGGGCTCGATGAACTGCAACGTGCCGCCGATCACGAGCACTGCGGACTGCGAAGTTCAGCCGGTGAAGGCGGATCAGAGCCAGCCCTCGAAGTGGGAAATCACGCGCGATGCGCTGACGGCTGCGTGGCAAGGCCTGGTGGGCTCGGACCCGCTGCCCTCGGTGGGCGCGATGCTGTTCAACAACGACGACTACTGTGGGTTTCCGGCGTCGCCTGACGTCCCTGTTCAGGGGATGACGGATCCCCAGCTCAACGCGCTGGTGTTGAACCTGCAGGGGGTGATTCCGAAGGGTTCGACGCCGATCATCGGGGCGACGATGAGCGCGTACCAGTACATGCACGCGAACGCGGCGTCGTTCACGGGCAACAAGTTCGTGGTGCTCCTGACGGACGGTTCGGAGACGTGTGACAAGGCGGCGGCGTCGAAGGCGTTTCTGATTGGGAAGGCCAACGAGGCGGCGTCGGTAGGGATCCGGACGTTCGTGCTCGGCGCGCCGGGCAGCGAGGGGGAGCGGGCGTTCCTGTCTCAGATCGCATTCGCCGGAGGGACGGCGAAGAGCGCCACGTGTGACCATTCGGGCTCGGCCCCGGACGTGGGCGATTGCCACATGGACATGACGCTTCCGAACATGAACTTCGCGCAGGAGCTGTCGAACAACCTGGCTGCGATCAGCGGCGAGGCGCTTTCCTGTGAGTTCGAGGTGCCCCAGCCGGAGCCCGGCCAACCCCCGATCGACTACAACAAGGTGAACGTGGTCTACACCCACGGAGACGGCACGAAGGAGACGATTCCCCAGGACACCACTGTGGATTGTTCCGACCCGGACAACGCCGGCTGGCAGTACTTCGACAACAAGACGAAGATCGTGCTGTGCGGTTCCATCTGTGAGCAGGTCAAGGCGGATAGCCAAGCGTCCATCTCCATCGAGCTCGGCTGCGTGACTCAGGTGGTTCCGAAGTAGCGTTCGGCCTGGCTCGTCCTGGCGGTACTTTTTCCGGAGACAACCCAACCCAAGAGGGAGACAATTCCCCCATGTCCACCCGCACGGATTTCTTGTCGAAGGTGGCTCGCCGCGTAGCCGAGCCGGCGAGCAATGCTCCTCCTGGTGTGATGAACTCCATCCTCACCGTGGCCGCGGGGTCCTACGGATTCCGCCCTGGGGGCGACGACGCGACAATGCCTACGGGGTTCGACCCGCATGCCGCCGCGCTGTTCGAGAGCATCGTCGAGGCGTCGTACCTGGTCGCTACCGCCGACGGTGTGTTCGACGATGCGGAGAGAAACGCGTTCAGGACCGTGGTCCTCGAGGCGTGTCGAGGGTCCGTGGACCCGGAGTCGCTCGAGGCGTTGATGGCTGACCTGGCCGATCAGCTCGACGAAGACGGCTTGGACCGTCGGATCGAGATGGTCGCCAAGACGATCAACCGGACGGATCAGCAGCGTGAGGTCTTGCGCATCGCTTCGTTCCTGGCGTTCGCGTCCGGTGGCGTGAGCGACTTGGAGCGTGGCGTGATCGACAAGATGGGCGCTGCGTTCCAGCTGACGGAAGGCGAGCTGCAGTCCGTGCTGCAGGAAGTGCAAGACGCCGTTGACGAGGTGCAGGCCTAGCACGGTCCCACCGTCGCCGCGGGTTCCTTCCCGTATTCTACCCGTTCTCCGCAACCTTCCGGGCGCGTCAGGCATCGTAAGCACGGGGCGGCGCCCGTCGGCGGCGTCCGTTGCCAGCCCTCGTGTGCGCAGTCCTTGCGACCCCGGCTTCGTCCTCTGTTCAGGCTCTCGAGAAACCGATGAACCCTGTGATCCCCTCAGCCAGCCAGTCTTCTCCGGATGTCCTTCGCGTGATGCGCGACGATGGGACCCTCGACCCGGCAACCGACCCTCGTCTCCCCGTGGAGGAGGTCGTTCGCCTGTACCGCGCGATGGTGAGAACCCGTCGTATTGACGAGCGGCTGGTGAGCCTGCAGCGGCAAGGGCGGATCGGGTTTCACATCGGCTCGCTGGGGGAGGAGGCGTCGGTGATCGGAGCGGCGTTCGCGATGCGGGCGCAGGACTACATCTTCCCGGCCTATCGGGAGTTTGGGGCTGCGCTCTTCCGGGGATTCACGCTGCAGCGCTACATGGACAACATGTTCGGCAACGCGAACGACCCTGCGAAGGGCAGACAGATGCCCGACCACTACACGTGCGTGGCGGCGAAGTTCGGCTCGGTCAGCTCACCCATCGGAACGCAGATGACCCACGCGGTTGGGTTTGCCTGGGGGGCGAAGATTCGCGGGGAGGACCTCGTCACGCTCTCCTACTTCGGCGAAGGGTCGACGAGCAGCAACGAGTTCCACAACGCCATGAACTTCGCGAGCGTCTTTCGCGTCCCCACGGTCCTGTTCTGTCGCAACAACCACTGGGCCATCAGCGTGCCGTCGGACCGGCAGTCTGCCACCGCGACGTTTGCCGAGAAGGGAGCGGCCTATGGCATGCGTTTCGTCCGCTGTGACGGGAACGACGTGCTTGCGGTCGTTCGGGCCACGCGGGATGCGGTGGAGCGCGCGGCCCAAGGGCAGGGGCCTACGCTCGTGGAGGCGTTGACCTATCGCATGTCGGGCCACTCCACGAGCGACGACCCCACCATCTACCGCTCTGAGAAGCAATTGGAGCCATGGCGACGTCGGGATCCCGTGGACCGTTTGCGCCAGCACCTAGTGGGGCTCGGTGCGTGGAGCGAGGCGCAGGAGGAGGCGTTGGCCGCGGAGATCGACGAGGAGGTCAAGGCGGCGATCGAGGTCTCCGAGGCCACGGAGCCGCCGCCGATGCCTTCGATCTTCGAGGACGTGTATGCGACGTTGCCGTGGCACCTTCGGGAGCAGCGCGACGAGCTCGTGTCCGGGCCCAGGGCGCCGGGGCACCATTGACCTGGGATGAACGTCGGCCGCTGTGGCCTTGCTCGAAGGAGGGCACGTTTCGATGCCTCGCATGAACATGGTTCAAGCCATCAATGACGCGCTCCGGGCGGAGATGCGTCGTGACTCGCGTGTCGTGGTCTTGGGGGAGGACGTGGGTAAGCTCGGCGGCGTGTTTCGCGTCACGCAGGGGTTGCACGAGGAGTTTGGCGATGATCGTGTAATCGATACGCCTCTGTCCGAGGCGGGGATCGTGGGGACCGCGGTCGGGATGGCCATGTACGGGCTCGTGCCGGTGCCGGAGATGCAATTCGCGGACTTCATCTTCCCGGCGTACGACCAGATCGTCAGCGAAGTGGCGAAGATGCGCTACAAGTCCGGTGGGGAGTATCGCTCCAAGATGGTCATCCGGTCTCCGGTGGGTGGCGGCATTCGCGGCGGGCACTACCATTCCCAGTCTCCCGAGTCGCTGTTCATCCACGTAGCGGGGCTGAAGGTGGTCTGTCCCTCCAACCCGTACGACGCGAAGGGGTTGCTGATCGCGTCCATCCGGGACCCGGACCCCGTGATGTTTTTCGAGCCGAAGCGTCTGTATCGTGCGGCGAAGGGGGAGGTCCCTGCCGAGGCGTACGAGGTGCCGTTGAGCTCCGCGGCCGTCGTGCGCGAGGGGACGGACGTGACCGTGGTGTCATGGGGTGCCATGGTGTACGAGGCCCTCGCGGCAGCGCAAAAGGCTGAAGAACAAGGGGTTTCGGTCGAGGTCATCGACCTGCGGACCCTCTGGCCGGTCGACATTGACACGGTTGCGGCCAGTGTGGAGAAGACCGGGCGTGTGGTCGTGGTGCACGAGGCGCCCAAGACTTGCGGGTTCGGGGCGGAGATCGTGGCGTTGATCAACGAGCGTGTGTTCTGGCGGCTCGAGGCTCCCCCAAAACGTGTCGCCGGGTTCGATACCCCTTTCCCGTACACCCTCGAGATGGAGTACCTTCCACTCGCGCACAGGATCCTTCCCGCGATCCTGGATAGCGCTCACACCGCGTGACGCGGTTGGGCTGAAGACGACGCCGGGGTGCCGGAGGGAGCCGTCGGCGCCGCGGGCACCACGCAGATCGAATCAGGGAGACGCTGACCATGGCACGATTCGAATTCAAGCTTCCGGACATTGGTGAGGGTGTGACCGAGGGCGAAATCGTCGCTTGGGGGGACGGGGTGGCGGTGGGTGCTCGGGTCGAGTTGGATCAGACCTTGGCCGAGGTGATGACGGACAAGGCGACGGTGACGATTCCGAGTCCCAAGGCTGGGGTGATCGTGGAGCTTGGGGGCAAGGTGGGGGCCGTGCTTCCCGTGGGTGCTGTTCTCTTGGTGATCGAGACGGAAGGGGCCGTGGCGAAGGCGGAGACTCCTCCTGTGGCGGCCGCGGTTCCCGTGAAGCCCGAGCCCACCCCGACCGTTCCGGTGTCCGCGAAGCCCGAGCCCACCCCTGCTGTGAAGGTGGCTGCGGAGCCTGCGATCGATCGGTCGGCTCCGAGTGCGGACGGGCCCTCCTCCACGGCGGCGGGGACCATCCCGGAAGAGCTGCCCGGAATGCAGACGCGGGAAGTGGTCGACGCACCCGAGGGGACGTCGTCGGAGAAGCCGTTGGCGGCGCCTGCGACGCGGAAGCTGGCGCGGGAGCTTGGCATCGATCTGACGAAGGTTTCCGGGTCGGGCCTGCATGGCCGGGTGACGCAAGAGGACGTGCAGAAGCATGCGGAGCAAGCCGTTGCGCGGGCGCAGATCGTGAAGCCGCCCGTGGCCGCAGCCTCGCCTGTGAGCATCTCCTCGGCGGTGGTCGCGGGCAGGCCTCTCGAGGAGCGGATTCCGCTGCGCGGCGTGCGACGGACGATTTTTCATCAGATGGCGAGGTCGAAGCAGACGGCGGCGCACTTCACGTTCGTGGAGGAGTGCAACGTGACGGCGCTCAAGGGCTTGCGCGAGCGGTTGCGGCCTTTGGCCGAGGCCGAAGGGGTCAAGCTCACGTTCCTCCCGTTCATCGTGAAGGCGTGTGCGGCGGCTCTCAAACGTCACCCGATCCTCAATGCGGCTTACGACGAGGTGACGGACGAGATTGTGGTGCGGTACTCGTACAACATTGGGGTTGCTGCGGCGACCGACGCGGGGTTGATGGTGCCGGTGGTCAAGGGTGCCGACACCCGGAGCCTTCTCGAGGTGGCCCGGGAGATTCAGCGGCTTTCGAACGACGCCCAGGCTGGGAAGATTGCGCGAGCGGACCTCGTGGGGTCGACCTTCACCATTACGTCCCTGGGGGCCGCGGGCGGCCTCTTTGCCACGCCGATTCTCAACTTCCCCGAAGTCGCGATCTTGGGGGTGCATCAGATCAAGCAGAAGCCTGTGGTGCTCGACGGACACATCGTCATCGGGGACGTCATGCTCCTGAGCTTGTCCTTCGACCACAGGATCATCGACGGTCACATCGGTGCGGCCTTCGCGTACGAGGTGATCCGCTACCTCGAGAACCCTGACAAGCTGATGCTCGAGATGGGCTGACGGGCGCGCTCCCAACCGCTGCGAACTCGCGCAAGGGGTCGGGAGTGACGTATCCTGGGGCGTCGTGACCGCGAAGCTCATCCGCGACGGAAGTCCTGTCATGCTCGACCGGTACGAGCTCATTGCGGAGCTTGCGTCCGGCGGTATGGCGAAGGTGTATCTGGCGCGGCTTGGGGGGCTTGCCGGTTTCCAGCGTCTCTTCGCGATCAAGCACCTTCATCCCTACCTGCACAGCGACAATCAGTTCGTCCAGATGTTCTTGGACGAAGCGAGGTTGGCGGCGGGGATTCACCACCCGAACGTGGTTCCGATCCTCGAGGTGGGGGCGAGCGACGCGGGCTACTACCTGGTGATGGAGTACGTGGAGGGGGACACGCTGGCGAGCTTGCTGGCGCGCGCGTCGTCCGTGAGCCACCCTGCGATGCCGTTCGGGATCAGCATCCGGATCATGCTCGATACGCTCGAGGGGTTGGAGGCTGCGCACGGGTTGACGGACGACTACGGCAAGCGTCTCGGGTTGGTGCATCGGGACGTGTCGCCGCAGAACATCCTCGTGGGTTTGGACGGGACGGCGCGGATTACGGACTTTGGTGTGGCGAGGGCTGCGAGCCGGCTTCATGCGACGAAGGTGGGACAGCTCAAGGGCAAGCTCGCGTACATGGCGCCGGAGCAAGCGCGTGGGGGGGAAGTGGACGCGCGGACGGACGTGTTCGCGGCGGGCATCGTGTTGTGGGAAGCGCTCACGATGCGACGGTTGTTCCGGGGGGACAACGAGGCCGCGACGCTGAACCGCGTGTTCTTCGAGCCGATCCCGCGAACGCGTGCGGTGAACGAGGCGATCCCGCCGGGGGTGGATGCGGTCGTTGCGGCGGCGTTGGAGCGGGAACCGGACGCGCGTTTCCCGTCGTGTGCGGCATTTGCGGAGGCGTTGGAGGTGGCTGCGGGGAAGGCCGGATGTTGTGCTTCTGCGCAGGAGGTGGCGAGCTTCGTTCAGGCGACGTTGGGGCGGGAAGTGCAGGCGCAGCGGGACCGTGTCCGGGCGTGGCTGGCGCGGAGCGAACCCAGCCAGGCGTGGCCGGTGGTGGGCGCCGGCCCTGCGGCGGAGCCGGGGCCTCATGGTTTTCCCGTCGTGGTGCCGCTGGGCGAACCGGGGGCGCCGGCCAAGGTCGACCCCGTGATGCTCGCGACGATCCGGCTCGCCAGTCGCCCGGGGATCCGTGTGGGACCCATCATCGTGGCGGTGGTCTCGGCGATTCTCGCGGGCGCGAGCGTCGGCTTTCTCATCTACGTTCTCAGCAAGCAAGCCGAGCCGGCCACCGAAGCCGGCGACTCGCCCCCCAGGGCATCTGCCTCGCCATTGCCTCCTCCAGACGTTACGGCGGTGCCCGTCCCGTCCTCAGGAGAGGTTGCGGTGCCCGACCCCTCTGACGCGGGCGAGCCTGGGTCTTCGTCGTCCGCGCCGAAGAAGCCACCTCCCGCCCCGGGGCCTCGACGGCTCCCGAGCGAGAAGGACGACATGGAGACGAACCCGTACCGTTGACGACGCAGCCACCCGAAATGGACGAGATGACGACCAACCCCTACCGTCGGGCCACGAAGCGACGTAGCCTCAACGCTGTGAAGCGATACCGATCACGACCTGTTCTTGTCGCGCGGGGTCTCGGCGCTGCGGTGCTGGGCGTTGGCTTGTGGGCGTCCGGGTGCGGTTCGTCGCAGGCGGTGCCCGACATGTCCGCGCGGTTCTACTCTGTACACACGGCGATGCAGGCCAGCGGCCTCACGCAGATGGGGGCCGTGAGTCGCGGTCGCCTCGAGGTGACGCAGAGTGTGAAGCTTCCCCTGGAGCTGACGTCCGAGTGTGTGACTGTGGTGGCGATGGGAGACCAGGGCGTGGCGGACCTTTCGCTGGCTCTGGTCAACGCCGAGGGCAAGGAGATCGCCCGGGACGACATGGTGGGACCGGACGCGTCGATGCGATACTGCCCCGACCAGCCTGGCAAGCACGAACTGGCTGTGGTGATGTCGCAAGGCTCCGGGGGCTACGCCGTGTCCTTGTGGTCCGGGGGAACGCCTGTGCGACGGGCCGAGGCTTCGCCCCAGGGACCGGCCACTGTCGAAGGCGGTGGGTCGTGCGATGCCCCGACCGTGATCGCGGCCGGGCAGACGTACGTTGGCAACACGGAGAATGGCCGCAAGATGGAGGAGGGGACCTGCGGAAACACCTCCGCGAGTGAGTTGGTGTATCGGCTCGACTTGCCCTCGCGCCAGCGCGTGACCATTGACGTCCGAGCGGAATACGACGCCGTCTTGTACCTGCGTCGTGGGGAGTGTGCAGACCCGGACGCGGAGGTGGCATGCAACGACGATGCTCCGGGGGGTGGGCGGCGCTCCCGTGTGGATGAGGTGCTGGAGGCCGGGACGTACTTTGTCTTCGTGGACGGGTACGGTGAGGAGGAGGGCGCGTATCGCATGACGGTGCAGCTGCGGCCGACGTCGGGCGCGCGCAACGCGTGTGACACGGCGCCGGTGCTTGCGTTGGGCAGTGCGGTTCGAGGATCGATGGTGGACAGGGTGAACAATGCCGCGGCCACGTGCGGCAACCGGGGACCGGGGCCGGACCTCCCTTTTCGCCTTGACCTGGCCTCGCGCTCGCGCGTGCGGATCAGCCAGCGGGCCCGAGGGTTCGCGCCTGTGGTGCACGTGCGGTCGGCTTGCGAGCGAGCCGATAGCGAGGTCGGGTGTTCGAGTGAGAGCATGGGAGGGGCGGAGGCGACGTACGCGGGGGTGTTGGAGGCGGGGTCGCACTTCGTGTTTGCGGATGCGGCGACCGAGGCCGCTTCGGGGGACTTCTCGCTGTTCGTTGCGGCTGTGGACGCGGCGGGCGGGGGAGGGCCGGGGGACACGTGCGGCGATGCCCTTTCGCTGGCAAGCGAGGCCGAGACTCTCGTGGGGGACACGTTCGAGGCGCGAGACGACGTGCAAGTCGGGTGTGGTGCTGCTGGAGCGCCCGAGGTGGTGTATCGCGTGGACCTTCTCCGGAAGGCGAGGTTCATTGCGCGTTTGAGGAGGGATGAGGGCAAGCATCACATGGCGCTGCAGTCGACGTGTGGGTCGACGGCCACCGAGCTTGGTTGTGGTACGGACGTGGATCGGGTGCTGCAGCCCGGGACGTACTGGTTGGTGGTGCAGTCTGCGGCGCGGGATAGCTTTGGCCGTTTCGAGCTTGGGTACCGGATCGACGACCTGGGTGCGGTGGAGAACGCCTGTGCGGCGGCTCCGGTGCTTGCGCCGAACAAGGGGTTCACGGGCAACACGCACGGTGCGCGAAACCTGTTTTTCTCGCCGTGCATGGGACCTGCTGACGCGCAGAGCGGGGGAGACCGGTTTCACAAGATCACGTTGACGCGCAGGTCGAAGGTGGGGGTGACGGTAACCTCTGACGCGTTTCAGGCCGTGCTGACGTTGCAGCGGGGGTGTGCGGAGGCGGAGGTGCTGAGCTGTCGCTTCAGCCACCGACCCGGATTGCCGGTGGAGGCGGAGCACACGCTGGACCCCGGCACGTACTTCGTGGTGGTGGACGCGAAGGAGGCGGGCAACGAAGGGGAGTACACGCTGTCCGTGAAGGTACAGGACGCGAACTGACGGGTGCCTCCAGACAGAAGTCCGCCAACGAGGAGGCTTCCGGCCAGAACTGGTGAATCTGGCATGGGGAGCCGGGAAGTGGAAACCGAAGCTCTGACAAGTTCGGCTTCGGATCCGCGCGACCCTGTGTAGCTCGACAAACCCAACCAGTCCGAAGTGCGACGGTACGGGGCTGGGGGGGGTCGGGGGGAGAACAGCCACGTCCCGTCAGGGTCTCCAGACTCGTCGGGGGCGACACCCGTGATGAGCATCCGTAACCGGACAGCACCTTGAGGTCGCAGCGCTACCATGATCCAGCAGGGACGGGCCGTCAACTCCAGGATTTGAAAACTGCGGGCTCGGCTGCTCGGTGTGGTTCGGGCTACCCGTCGTCGCCGTAGCACGCTTCGAGGCAGGCGGTGTAGCCCGGGTCCGTGGGGGAGCCGCACTGGGTGAGGCAGTCCTCTCCTCCGCCGCCGGTGCCGCCGGTGCTGTCGGAGCCGCCGGTCCCGCCCGTGCCCGCGTCGGTCTCCGGCACGCCCCCGCAGGTTCCCAAGCACGAGCCGCTGCAGGTGCAGTCCGCACTGTCCCCGGATGTGTTGCATGTCCCCGCAGCGCAGTTCCACGTGCACGTCGCGTCGGGGCCGCACGCGAAGTTGCAGGTCTGCCCGTCCCTGCAGGTCGCCTTGCACGTGGCTCCCGTCGGGCAGGACATGTTGCACGACGTCGTGCCGTCGTCGCACAGGTTCTCGCAGGTGGCGCCAGCTTTGCACACCTCGTTGTTGCCTGACTTCGTCGAGTCGTCGCCGTCGCTGCAAGCGACGAGCATCAGGAGAGACGCGAGGGCGATTCCGAAGGATGAACGAAGGATTGACATGAAGGCTCCTTTTCGTGCGTGGATGACCGAATGCATATCAACATGCGTGCCACCGGAGTTGACGCGCGAGCCTCGCGCATTTCGGGCAGATCGCAGGGATCTGTCAGCGGAATCGGGCGAGGTTGTGGTGCCTGGGATCCGCACTCGTGCGGCTTCGAGGCCGCTGCTTGGACTCGGCAAGGCTAGGCGTGACGTGTACCGCCCAGAGCATGCTTCATCGACGTAGCCAACCCCGGTGCCGCGCACACGCTGGACTCGACGGTGCCGAGTCGCTACGTCGGCGGATTTGTACCGACCCGGGATCGGGCTGTCTTGCTTCAGGCGCTACCCGCGCGGCCAACCTCCGCACCAACCTCAATCTGCGTCTTCTGTGGCTCTCTGGGCCCGGGAGCGGGCTCGGGCTCGGGCTCGGGCTCGACGTGCGGGGATACCACCTTGCGGAGACTTGCACTTAGGTTCTGAGCGCGTCAGCGGAGGACAGGCAGAGACACTCGCGGGCGAGATACCGCGATCGGTCCGTCGCCCGTCACGCGCACCACGAGATCGTAGTCCGACGCTCCTTGCACGTCGGCCCACCAGATTTCCCCTTCGCGTACGTCGCTCTCCGTGAAGAACACCTGGCCGTCGATCTCCGGCGCCTGCCCCGCGTGGCGGCCGGACAGGACCCACTCGTGCTGCTCGCTGGGCCCTTCGACGATCACTTGCACGCGCTGTCCCTTCTTGCGCCGGTTGTTGGTGCGCGAGATCGAGCGCTGGACGGACATCAGCTTGCGGAACCGGTTGTAGGAGATGCGCGAAGGAACCTTTCCGGCGAGCGCGTGGGCCGTCGCCTCTTCCTCGTCCGAGTAGCGGAAGACCCCCACGTGATCGAACGAGGCCCACTTCAGGAACGACACGAGCTGCTCGAACTCGTCGTCGGTCTCCCCGGGGAAGCCGACGATGAAGGCGGAGCGCAGGCTCACGCCGGGGGCGCGTTTGCGAATGCGCTCCACGATGCGCTGCAGACGTCGTGTCCCATGGCCTCGACGCATCCGGCGCAGGACGGAGTCCGCGGCGTGCTGCATGGGCATGTCGACGTAGGGTGCGACGTGGGGGTGGTGGCCGATGAGGTCGAGCAGGGCGTCGTCGAGCTCGTCGGGGTAGAGGTAAAGGACGCGCACCCAGTGCAGGCCTTTCACGTTGGCGATCTGTTCGACCAAGGTCGTGAGGGAGGAGGAGAGGTCATGGCCGTAGCGGAGGGTATCCTGGGAGACGAGGTTGACCTCGAGCACGCCTTGCTCCACGAG
>Ga0066601_10000101_pt1 | contig 41462 bp, 28 predicted proteins | sample Medcelwee11metaG_FD_59487 | JGI IMG/M metagenome (GOLD analysis project Ga0066601, IMG submission 59487) | Freshwater pond sediment microbial communities from the University of Edinburgh, under environmental carbon perturbations - Medium... | ecosystem: Environmental > Aquatic > Freshwater >... | reverse complement strand
ATCCTTTACAATAATGATCTGAATAAATTTTGGATTGACAACAAAAATAAATACTTTCAGAGCCTGTTATTGGTGTTTTTTTAAGAATCATATTATTTTTATTTATGGAGCAAAATCTCGCAATCGGGACTGATATTGGCGGTAGTCATATTAGCTGTGCTGCTGTTGATCTTATCTCTGGGAAGATAATCAGGGAAACTGTAACTGGAAAAGAAGTCAACAACCAGGCAAAAGCTAATGTAATAATTCAGGTATGGACTGAAGCTCTGCTGGAAGCTATGTCGAAAGTTCCTGCCGAAAAAGTCAAAGGTATCGGGTTCGCAATGCCTGGCCCGTTTGATTATATAAAAGGTATCTCTTATATAAAAGGTGTTACAAAATATGAAAATCTGTATGGGTTCAATATTACAGATGCAATTTCAAGCAGTCTGGATGTTCCTGAAAATTTTCTTATAAGGTTTATGAATGATGCCTCATCATTTGCTGTAGGAGAAGCATGGGCAGGAAGTTCTGTCAATGTCAACCGGTCACTTGCAATAACATTGGGGACTGGCTTTGGATCGGCTTTTATAGCCGGAAAAATTCCTGTTGTTGATGGCCCCGAAGTACCAAAACTGGGTTGTGTTTATCATATTTCTTATAAAGATGGTATTGCTGACGATTATTTTTCAACACGTTGGTTTATAAGCAGATATAAAAACGCTACCGGAAATGAGCTGAAAGGTGTAAGAGAGCTTGCAGAACTTGCTGCTTCTGATAAAACTGTAACAGATCTGTTTACGGAGTTCGGCACTGAACTCGGAATCTTCCTGGCCCCATGGCTTAAGAAATTTCAGGCTGAAATGCTTGTTATCGGAGGAAATATCTCGAATGCATATAACCTGTTTGGAGATGTCTTTGAAGAGAGCCTGAAAAATGAAAAATGCAATACCACTGTCACTCTCTCATCTCTTAAGGAAGACGCTGCAATCCTCGGCTCTGCATACCTTCTGAATGATGATTTCTGGAAATCAGTTCAACATGCATTACCACTGATGTAATAAATGGCAGAAGGCAATAGGTGGACAAATCAGAGACTTTATAATTTTAAAAACTTAATAACCTTAAAACTATTATTATGAATACTCAAAAAGTCAATCTTTCAAAAATATCTCCGGTTCTGATGGCCTTTTTTGTGATGAGCTTTGTAGACCTTGTTGGGATAAGTGTTGACAGAGTAAGCCAGGATATGCATCTGAGTGCTACTCTTGCACAGCTTATACCTTCAGCAGCTCTTTTATGGTTCTTCCTTCTTTCTGTCCCATTGGGAATTATTCAGTCGCGCTTAGGTAAAAGGTTTATGCTTAATGTCGGGATGGGAGTGACAGCTGCAGGGCTTCTGGTGCCATATTTCTTTTATACTTTCGGTATGGTTCTGGCCGGGTTTGCACTTCTTGGAATTGGTAACACGATTGTGCAGGTTTCTGCAAATCCACTCCTTGTCGATGTTGTCCCAGGAAACAGAGCATCGAGTTTTCTGAGTTTTTCACAGTTTATAAAGGCAATAGGTTCAATGATCGGAGCTCCGCTTGCAGCAGTTCTTGCTGCTCAGTTCGGCGACTGGAAACTATTATTCCTTGTATTCGGTGTTGTTTCAATTCTTTCAGCACTATGGCTTGGTTCTGTAAAAATTGACGAGAATAAAGAAGCTGTTATTAAAGCAACCTTTGCCTCATCATTTAAACTTCTTGGTACCGGATTTGTCCTGATGATGGTCCTTTCAATTTTTCTTGTTGTTGGAATTGATGTAGGGTTTAACTCAAATTCAGGTCAGTTTCTTATAAAACACTTTGGAATAGACCAAACTGCTGCTGAGTCAGGCAGAAGTGTATACTTTTTTGGACGTATGCTTGGTACTTTTGCAGGTGCAATATTGCTTACCAGGATCTCATCACGAAAATTCTTTATGTGGTCATCATTGCTTGGGGTAATATTTCTTGTAGTCATTCTTCTGGTAAAATCAACTGCAATGGCCTGGGGACTCACATTCCTTATCGGTTTGGCAGTAGCAAATATCTGGCCTCTTGTTTTTTCAATTGCATTAGAAAAATATCCTTCACGTGGTAATGAAATTTCAGGGTTGATGATGATGGCAATCTCTGGCGGAGCGGTTATTCCACTTTTAATCGGATGGGTTAGCGACATCAGCAATATTACAATTGGTATGTCAATTCTGGTTTTATGCATGATATACCTCCTTTTTGTTTCGGTATATAACCTTAAAAAATGAGTAGTAAAATTATTGCTGGCACCTTTTATTTAATACACTGATCTGTATCGTGATAACTGATTTATAAATTCAATTAACATAAAGCTTATCCTATGAAAGATTACAATCTTGGCAGACGGGATTTTCTCCGTAAAACAACTTCTGCTGCTATTGCTTTTACATTAATCCCAAGGCATGTATTTGGAGGCAGGGGTTATACAGCTCCCAGCGACCAGCTTACTAAAGGGATAATCGGTGTCGGAGGTATGGGACGGGGGCATATAGAGTATGAGGGTACACGTCTTCTTGCAGTATGCGATGTAGATGCAAACCATCTGAAACAGGCAATAGTTCAGGCAGGAGGCAACATTTCAGGATATCGCGATTTCAGGGAACTGATTTCAAGGGATGATATCGATATAATTCATATTGCAACACCTCCTCACTGGCATGGGATAATTTCAAAAACTGCTGCTGAGGCAGGAAAAGATATCTGGTGCGAGAAGCCAATGACAAGAACAATAGGCGAGGGGATAAAAGTAGTTGATGCGGTTCAGAAGCATGGCACAATGTTTCGGCTCAATACCTGGTTCCGTTTTAAGGATCAGTTTTATGGGCTGGGAACAACCGTTAAACCACTGAAAAAACTTGTGGATAGTGGCGTTCTCGGATGGCCGCTCAAAGTAACTGTCAGCGGAATAACAGGATATGACTGGAAATTTTACTGGAGCGGTCTTCCGAACCTCAAACCTGAACCTGTTCCTGAAGAACTGGATTATGATTTCTGGCTTGGCCCCGCTCCTTACAAACCATATAATCAGGAGAGAGTGCATGCAAAATTCCGGGGGTACTGGGATTATGACGGAGGTGGTCTTGGAGATATGGGTCAGCATTATCTTGATCCTGTACAGTATCTTCTTGGTAAGGATGATACCGGTCCTGTATCGGTTGAAGTAGATGCTCCACAGCAGCATTACGACGCGGTAGGTTCCTGGCGCAGAATAACATACACTTATTCAGATGGTTGCCAGATAATCCTCGATGGTGAGAACAGGGACAAGAATGCTGCTTATATTGAGGGTCCTAATGGGAAAGTTTATAAAGGATTCAGATCAGATATAAAGGATATGGAAAAGCTGATAGAATCTCTTCCTGATCCTCAACCCCAGATAACAACATTCACCGAATCGGTAAAGACAAGAAAGAAATTTGCCCTGAATGAATCAAATGGACACAGATCCTGTACTATTGTCAACCTCGGGATAGTCGCATTACGCCTTGGAAGAAATCTGAAGTGGGATCCTGTAAAGCAACAGTTTATTGATGATGAAGGTGCTAACAGACTACTGAACCCTCCAATGAGAGGTCCATGGAAGATATAATTTGAGTTGAAAGTTAAAAAACACAAAGCTTGAAAGTTAAAATTATGAAACTCACAAAAACAGTTTTAATCGGAGTAATTCTCCTTCTGATATCCGCATTATCATATTCACAGGATAAACGGACTCTTGAAACAAAAGTTGCGGACCTTCTGGCTCAGTTTCCTGCAAATGATACAGGCTATACAGACAAACTGATGGGCGATATGCTTTCGCTTGGAGAAGAGGGTCTTAAAATGATTTGTGATCAGCTTGTACCTGCCGGTACAGGCGATGATACTAGGTCAAGATATGCAATTGAATCACTTTCGCGTTTTTTGTCAAAGAGTGGCAATGGTAACGAAAGAACAAAATGGGAAAAAATCTGCATATCATATGCTATCAGTGCAAATGATCCGGGGATTAAGGATTTCTTTATAAAACAGCTTCAACAGTTTGGAGGAAATCAGAGTGTAGAGGCTCTGAAAATCTACATTTCAGATAAAAATAACTGTTCTCCGGCTATTGCTGCTCTGAAAGCAATAGGAGGTCAAAGTGCTGAAAATATACTGGCAGAAACATTAAAGGACAAGAGCCTGTCATGTGCTGCATCTGTAATGAATGCACTTGCATCTATGAATTCGGAAGTAGCTGTCAATGAATATATTTTCTGGGCGTCTGACCAGAATATAAACACGAAAGCTGCTGCATACAATGCTCTTGCACAGAGCGGGAGTCCTCTTGCTTACCCGGTTCTCCTGAAGGCTGCTAAAAGTTATAACTATCGATGGGAACATACCGGTGCAACTGCTTCATTGCTTAACTATGCGAAAACTGCAGGTCAGAATGGCGACATTAAATCAGCCGATAAAATATGTAAACTCCTGATTTCGAAATGCAATGATAAAACCAATATTCAGAATAAAACAGCTGCACTCGAAATATATGCTTCATTTCACGGGATTGAAGCTATGCCTTTAATCCTTAAGGCTGCAAGTCATCCTGATAGCAGGTACAGGAATGCAGCTATTAACCTTACTTCTTTATTCACAGGGAGTGAAGCTGTAAAAAAATGGATCGACTACTTCCCGAAAGCAATTCCTGATGCTAAACCTGAGATTCTACTGATGCTTGCCAGGCAGGGAGATAAACAGGCGGTGCCGGTAATACTCGGATCCTTAACCGATCCGGATCCTGTTGTCAGAGGTGCAGCAGCAGAAGCAATTGCAGGAATAAACGGGAAAAAAGCAGTACCTGAGCTGATTGATTACCTTGTTAAATACGACAATGTTTCGGATCAGGAAGCTGCAGTATCAGCTCTGAAAAGAGTCTCAGGAAACAATGAGATACTTCTTCTGAAACCTGTTCTCAAGGATGGGTCGTCTGCTGCAAAAAAAAGCGTGATAGATCTGATGTCATGGAACAAAAACAATTTACTATTTTCTGAGATACTCCCTTTTGCATCGTCACCCGATGAAATTGTGAAGGATGCTGCTTACAAAGCACTTGTGAATCTTGCCGGACCGGGAAATCAGGATAAACTGATAAATCTTCTTTCATCAACTGAAAAACCTGAGTACATTGCTGATTTACAGGCTGCTCTGGCTACATCTGCAAATGAATCCGCTGAGCCGGGTAAAAGATCCGTTGTTATTCTTAAGGCAATGGCAGGTATTGAGAAGAAGGAAAAGCTGATCCCTGTTCTTGCCAGTACAGGGGGAAATGAAGCTCTTACATTTGTTCTTATTGAGTTTGAAAACGGAAGCCGGGATATGCGTGCTTTATGCTTCAAAACCCTTACATCATGGAATGATTACTCAGCATCATCAGCTTTGTATGAGATATGTGCTTCAGGAAATAAAACTTATCAGACTCCTGCTTTTGAAGGATATGTTGAGCAGATTAAATCAGCCAGAATACCAGATGACCAAAAACTGCTTCTTTTCAGAAAAATAATGCCATGGGCTTTGACACCGGAACAAAAGAACACTATTCTGACAGAGCTTGGTAAGCTTAAGACTTATCAGACTCTATTTTTTATTGCTCAATATCTTGATGATCCGGCAACTGCGGCTACAGCTGCAAAATCAGCAATGTATATAGCACTTCCTTCAGTTAGCTCAACAGCAGGGATGTCTGGCAGTATTGTACGGGAAATACTTGTGAAAGCAGTTCCGAGACTTTCGGGATCGGAGAGTGAATATGATAAGGAGATGGTCAATAAATACCTTGCTGCCATGATCCTTGATGAGGGATTTGCTCCTATGTTTAACGGGAAAGATCTCTCCGGATGGCAGGGACTTGTTGAAAACCCACTGATCCGTGCAAAGATGAAACCGGCCGAACTGGCTAAAAAACAGATTGAAGCCAATAAAAAAATTCCGCTAAACTGGAGCGTTAAAGACGGGAGCATCTGGTTCACAGGGAGCGGGGACAATCTATGTTCAATAAAGAAATATGGCGATTTTGAAATGCTTGTTGACTGGAAAATTTCAAAGAAAGGTGATAGCGGGATTTACTTAAGGGGATCACCCCAGGTTCAGATCTGGGATACTTCAAGAGTTGAAGTGGGAGCCCAGGTAGGATCAGGCGGTTTGTACAATAACAAGAAAAATCCTTCGAAACCATTGAAAGTAGCTGATAATCCTGTCGGCGACTGGAATACTTTCAGGATTGTAATGATAGGAGAAAAAGTATCAGTATGGCTGAATGGTATAATTGTTGTCGACAATGTTACTCTTGAGAACTACTGGGACTATAATATTCCTATCTTTCCTGTAGAATCAATTGAACTTCAGGCTCATGGTACCGATCTTGCATTCAGGGATATTTATGTAAGAGAGATAAATGAGAAAGATTATAATCTTACACCTGAAGAAAAATCAGAAGGATTTATAGCTCTTTTCAACGGAAGGAATCTTGATAACTGGACAGGAAACAAGGACTCGTATGTTGCTGAAGACGGAATGATTGTGATAAAACCTGAGCAGGGAAGCGGAGGGAATCTTTTTACTGAAAAAGAATATGAAGATTTTATTTTCAGATTTGAGTTTCAACTTACACCCGGTGCAAATAACGGACTCGGGATTAGAGCCCCTCTGACAGGCGATGCAGCATATGTTGGTATGGAACTTCAGATTCTCGATAATACTGCTCCTGTATATGCAAACCTGCAGCCATATCAGTACCATGGTTCTGTTTATGGCGTGATCCCTGCAAAGAGAGATTATCTTAAACCCGTAGGAGAATGGAATTTTGAGGAAGTTGTTGTGAGAGGAACTAAGATAAAAGTTATTCTCAACGGAACAGTTATTGTTGATGGAGATATAGCCGGGCCAAGGGATAATGGTACATTGGATCATAATGATCACCCGGGATTAAAAAATAAATCCGGGCATATTGGGTTTCTCGGTCACGGATCAATCCTGAAATTCCGTAACATCAGAATTAAGGATCTCTCTGAATGAAGTGGATATTAAATATACTGATCATTACATTAGTTCTAAGCTCATGCTCTGAAGTCAGCCCTCCCGAACCTTATGGTCCGTTACCATCAGAAAGGCAACTTGCCTGGCATGAAATGGAATATTATATGTTTGTTCATTTTACTGTTAATACTTTCACAGATAAGGAGTGGGGTTTCGGCGATGAAAATGAATCTGTATTTAATCCATCAGAACTTGACTGCCGCCAGTGGGCTAAAGTTGCCAGGGATGCAGGCATGAAGGGAATTATTATCACTGCCAAGCATCATGACGGATTCTGCCTGTGGCCATCAAAATTTACAGAGCATTCAGTAAAGAATTCTTCTTTTAAGAGTGATGTTACTGATGTCCTGAAGGAGCTCCGGCAGGCTTGTGATGAATACGGACTTAAAATGGGTCTGTATCTTTCTCCATGGGACAGGAACAGTGCAGTATATGGAACTCCCGGATATCTTGTATATTACCGCAATCAGCTTCATGAACTCCTTACAGATTATGGTGATATTTTTGAAGTCTGGTTCGATGGCGCCAATGGGGGGGATGGGTATTATGGAGGAGCCAGGGAGACAAGAAAAATCGATAATTCAACTTATTATGACTGGCTGAATACTCATAAGATAGTCAGGGATTTACAACGTGGTGCTGTTATGTTCAGTGATGCAGGACCTGATGTGCGTTGGGTAGGAAATGAAAGCGGGATGGGCAGCCTGACTAACTGGTGTCTTTTAAATAAAGATGAACTTTATCCGGGTGGTAATTTTGCAAAAATTCTGGGTAATGGTCACGAAGATGGAAACTACTGGGTTCCTGCTGAAGTAGATGTTTCAATCCGTCCGGGCTGGTTTTGGCACCAAAGCCAGGATTCACTGGTCAGGTCACCTGAAAACCTGATGGATATTTACTACTCCTCAGTCGGCAGAAACAGTAACCTTCTTCTTAACGTCCCTCCTGATAGAAGAGGGTTATTAAATGAAGCTGATGTAAAATCGTTACTTGAATTCAAAAAATTAAGAGATAAGGAATTTGAAAACGATCTTGCAAAAGGCAAAAAAGGTACTGCGACCGGAACCAGGGGAAAAAATTTTCAACCATCATTTGTGACTGATGGAAATCCTGGAACTTACTGGGCAACTAAAGATGATCTGACAAATGGTGACCTTGTAATTGACTTAGGATCAGAAAAAGAGATCAACAGGATTTTAATTCAGGAATATATTAAACTTGGTCAGAGGGTTCAGGAATTTAAGGTGGAAGCCTTAATAAACAGTCAGTGGAGCCCTGTTCTTGAAGGTACTACAATCGGGTATAAAGTTATCAGAAAGTTTCCGGTAATAATAACCTCTAAGGTCAAAGTAACAATAAGTAAATCAAAGGCTTGTCCTTTAATTTCAAATATTGAAATATTTCGTGCAACGGGTGAGTGACAAATAGCTGTAAAATAAACTAAAAGTCAGGTTTTATAAAGGTCATAATATGAAAAGATTAAATCATTTAACTGGTTACTTTCTGATGTTTTTTTGTCTGTCTTCTCTGTTTGGGCAAAAGATTTCAGGGCAGACAGGTGAGCTCTCTGCCATATGTACATTTGAATGTGCCGGATTCTACTGGAAAACTCCCGTGGACGGAGATTGTAAAATACGATACAAAGAAGTTAAAACGAGTGTATGGATTGAAGGGCTTAATCTCGTATATGATTCGAGGGATTCTGAATATCGGGGAAGCATAATTAATTTAGAACCAGCAACTGACTATGAAGCTGAACTCTCATCAAATTCTTCGAAATCAACAATCAGATTTAAAACCAGGAACGACCAGTATCCTGTTGGTAAAATTACTCTCTTACCCGGTGGTGAATCTGATAAACCGGTAATTATTACTGAATCAGGTACTCCTGAAGCTTACCATCTGGTAACTGTTCCCGAAAAATCAAAATCTGTTCTGAATCTGAAAAATGTTGGAGAAAATGGAATTGTTATTGATGCAGATTATGTAATTGTGAGAGGAGTGGAGATAAGGAATGCTGCTGTTCATGGAATAAGAATAAAGAAAGATCATCATGATATTATTATTGAACAGTGCCACATAACTTTCTGGGGAAGATTAGGCGGTCCGCATACTTATGGAAACCTCGATGGTGGATCTGACAGCGGTATTTATGCTGAATCGGCAACAAGTAATCTTACAATTCAAAGAAACCTGATTGAAGACCCGAGAGGAGGATCCAATGACTGGGAAACCGGCCATCCTGATGGACCTCAGGGTATAACAATAATTCAAAGTAAAGGTGGCAATGTGATACGGTATAATGATATTGTATCGACAGAGGATCATGGTTTTAATGATGCTATCGGCGGGAGCAGTAATTTCTCATTTGAAGGTAATGTGAATCGGAATACAGATATCTATGGAAATTTTATGAGAAGTATATGGGACGATGCCATTGAGAGCGAAGGTGGTAATACCAATGTCCGTATCTGGGGAAATTATGCAGATCTTTATTTCAATGGAATTGCTACTGCCTCTACTTCAAAAGGGCCTTTATATATTTTCCGGAATGTATTTGGGAAAAGCCGTACCGGACATACAAATTCAGCCGGCGGTGCTTTTATTAAAACGGGAGAAAGGAACGAGTTCGGAGGTGGCAGAAGGTATATCTTCCATAATACAGTTTTACAACCCGATGGTGTTTTTAATGCATTTTCAAGCCATGTAAATCCAAATTGTGTAACACGGAATAATATCTTTGATGTCCCGGGTCGGCTGGCTACTGATAATGAAAAAGAACCTGCCAGTGATTATGATTATGATTATTTCTCAGGAACAGTAAAAGGTATCACTGCCAGGGAAGAACATGGTATCAGATTTACTACAACTCCTTCAGGTACAAAATTATATGTTTCATCTTATAAGCTTGAATATTATCCACGGTCAACAATTAACAGTATTAAATGGGGTGCATATCCTTATGAATTTGGTGACCGGAAAACAAATATAACCGATCCGGTGGTATGGATAAAGAATCCGCTTATCGACTCTGGTGCAAAAATTAATGGTTTCAATGATAATTTTTCAGGCAAAGGACCAGATATTGGCGCATTTGAGGTTGGTACTCCACCCCTTGAATTTGGGAGGCGTGCTTATTTAAAATATAATGAAGGATGGGCGCCCTGGGAAATATATTGATTAATAGTACATTAAAATATATTATATGAAAGCAGCAGTAATCAGGAAATATGGAACCATTGGACTTGAAGATGTCGCGAAGCCTCAAGTAAAGAATGATCATGTTTTAGTAAGGGTCAGATATGCGAGCATCTGTGGTTCAGATCAGCATTTGTTCAGGGGAGAATTTCATCCACGTACAAAATTACCACTTATCCCGGGGCATGAATTTGCCGGTATAGTTGAAGAAACAGGCAGGGATGTGAAGAATTTTAAACCAGGAGAGAAAGTAACTGTTGATCCCATAATGTGGTGCGGTACATGTATCGCCTGCAGGGAAGGACACTACCCGGCATGTACTACTCTGAAACTGGTCGGAATTGATCTGGACGGAGGATTTGCTGAGTATATATCTGTCCCACATACAATGGTATATAAAGTTCCAGATCATATTTCTGATGAACATGCAGCACTTATCGAAGTGCTTTCAATCGGATTTCATGCTTCAGCCAGGGCAGGCTTAGGGAAAAATGATGATATTTTAATAGTTGGGGCCGGTAAAGTGGGGCAATCAATTCTGCGGGCAGCCAAAACTATAACTGGCGGTAAAATCATTATGGCGGATATTCTGAACGAAAGGCTCTCTATTGCTTCGTCGGCATTTTCAGATATTTCAGCGATTAATATAAGGTCCACTGATCTGATAACAGCTGTAAAAGAGATTACATCCGGAAAAGGCGTAGATATAGCTTTTGAAGCAGTCGGCCATGAGGTTAGCCTCGAAGGAATACAAAATCCGGTGAGGCTATGCATAAATGCTATTAAAGGAGGAGGAACAGTCTGTGTACTGGGTCTTTCCGATCATCCTGCAGAAATTCTGATGAAGGAACTTATCTGGAAAGAGGCGAAAATAGTTGCCTCACGGGTAAGCCATGGTGAATTTGCCAAAGCTATCGAAGCTCTTGATAATGGAACTTTGAATCCGGGGAATATGATCACAGAGATACTTAACCTTGAGGATGCACAAAAGGGTTTTGATCTTCTTGAGAAAGAACCCGGGAAGCATCTGAAGATTTTGCTAAAGATTTAATCTCCCTATGCTTTCTGAAACTTACTTACGATTTTCACAGCTCCGGCAACCTTTTCTGTAAGACCTTTCCAGTCATTATTCAGGATAAGTTCTTTAGTAATGAGGTTCGAACCCATACCAACGCAGGTAACTCCGGCTTCGAACCAGGCTTTCAGATTGTCATCAGTAGGTTCTACGCCTCCGGTTGGCATTATACTTGTCCAGGGGCATGGACCTTTTATAGCTTTTACGAAATCGGGTCCCCCTACAGATGATCCGGGGAATATCTTCACTATTTCAGCACCCAGCTCTTCAGCATAGTTTATTTCAGTGAGTGATCCGCATCCTGGCGACCAGAGTATTTTACGCCGGTTGCACACCTTAGCCATATCAGGATTCAGAACCGGTGAGACAATGAAATTTGCACCAAGCTGAATATAAAGTGAGGCAGTACCCGCATCCACAACAGATCCAACACCCATTACCATTTCAGGAACCTCTTTCTGGGCCCATTTGTTCAGTTCGCTGAAAAGCTCATGAGCATAATCGCCCCTGTTAGTGAATTCAAAAACATGGACACCTCCATTGTAACAGGCTTTAATTACATTCCTGCATACTTCAGGATCTTTATGATAAAAAACAGGGACTATTCCCGTTTTGCGCATTTTAAGTATAACATCTACTCGTGTAAAGCGTGCCATAATTTATGATTGTTTTTGCAAATGTATCCAAAATTGGTTTAACAACAAATATCTTAATTATTGCTGCCAGCCTAAATAGCAACTGTCAAAATACTTTCCAGCTAAAATAAAATTACAAATGTTTCGGATTTGTAAGTTCTACTTATTAATGTAATTTTAAGAAGCAGAAAATTCTTACTTTTTTCTCATTATATGTAAGTATTAAACCAAAAAAATAGTCAGATGAGAAAACTTAAGCATCTTACATTAATATTATTGTGCTGTCTTTATTCTATGACTCTTTCAGGACAGAACAGCCTTAACCTTCAGGAAAATGTACTGGCTACAATGAAGAAAGCTACCAAATTTATGGTTGAAAGAGTGAGTAATAAAGGTGGTTATGTCTGGTATTATTCTCCAGACTTTTCAAGAACCTGGGGCGAAATGGAGGCATATTCTACAATGATCATGACACAGCCACCTGGAACACCTTCCATGGGTAATCTGTTTCTGGATGCCTATCATGCTACTGGTGATGAATATTATTATGAAGCCGCTGAAAAGGTTGCCAATGCACTTATATGGGGACAACTGGAATGTGGAGGGTGGAATTATATAATTGATTTTGCTGGCGAGCAATCTTTAAGAAACTGGTACGAAACAATCGGGAAGAATGGCTGGCGACTGGAAGAGTTTCAGCATTATTACGGAAATGCAACTTTCGATGATGATGCAACTTTTGCGCCTGCTCTGTTATTACTAAGGATTTATAACGAGAAACATGATCCAAAATATAAGCCATCACTTGAAAAGGCGATAAATTTTATACTAAAAAGTCAGTATCCAATTGGAGGCTGGCCTCAGCGTTATCCATTGAGATCAGACTTTCCAAAAGGGAAAAGTCCTGATTATACTTCCTTTATCACACTTAATGATGATGTCCATAAAGACAATGTAAGGTTCCTCATAATGTGCTACCAGTCATTAGGTGATGCGCGACTATTAGAGCCAATCCGGCGCGCCATGAATTGCATACTCATATTACAGCAAGGATACCCACAGTCTGGTTGGTCCTGGCAATTCACTACCGACCTGAAACCAACAGGAGCAAGGACATATGAACCCGCAGGTTTTTATTCAGGTGCAACTTATTCATGTATCGAGATGCTTATGGATTATTTTGAAATCACAGGCGAAACAAAATTTTTGGCACGGATACCTGAAGCTTTGGAATATTTGAGATCGATACAGCTACCTGATGAAATGGCAAAATATTTTCCAAGAAAAATAAGTTCTCAGCAAAAATTATATCCTTCATGTATTGAGGTAGGGTCCAATAAGCCAATATATGTGCATCGCCTTGGTTCAAATTATACCAGCGGTGTTTACTATGGAGATTATAATCCGGAATTCCAATGGATGCCTACTTTCTCTATGCGGGTTTTTAACATCGATCTGCTCACTGAGCGTTATAATAGTCTTAAAAAATTATCTCCAGATGAGGCTACAAAAGATTCACCTTTAAAGGCAAAAACCAGGATAAGTTTACCCAAATATATAAGCGGTAACTATAATAAAATAAGAGCAGTTGAAATAGAACAGGTAATTAAATCACTCGGTTCACGAGATTATTGGGAAGGTATCTTTGCCAATTCAAATCCATATATAGGTGATGGTCCTGAACAACCTACTCCAGGAGATTTCAGATGCACACAGGTTGGGGATAAGTATGATACTTCTCCGTTCAGGTTCGGTGAAGATTTCAAAGGTGTAACTACCAGTGATTATATTTCCAATATGTTTAAATTAATTTGTTATCTGGAAGAACAACAAAAACTTCAAAAATAGCCATAATGAAAAGTTCAGTCTTAATTATTATCGGATCATTACTCTGGGTAACTGGTTTTTCACAAACTAACGATTGGTATACTCAAGGGGACTTTTCTCCCAGGTTCCGTATAGCATATACTATCGAGAATACATTGAACATAGAAAGGGAAAATTGCCCTGTAGTAATTTCACGGGAAAATTTTCCATTACCCGATATTCATGAGATGTGGATTACTTTGGTAGATCCATTGTTAGAACCGGCTCCAGATCCTTCAGCAGAATTGCTGGCAAGGCAAGGAGGCCATCAACTAAGAAAAGAGACTAATGGTCATGCTATTTTTCACCAGTTGGATGACCTCGATAAAGACGGGATATGGGATGAACTCTTCTTCCAGGTAAACCTCAAACCAAAAGAGAAACGATTACTTTATATTTATTTAGGAGAAAATATCAGAGGATGGAATCCTCACAAGACACATGCAAATATTGCGAGTTACTGCAGGCATCTGATGCCTTTTTGGGAGAGCGAAAATGTGGGTTGGAAAATCTGGTTCGCAAACAGCGTTGATGTGTTTGCAAAACGCAAACCTTTGTTAATGGCAGACAGGCTTTACATGGAGAATATGGACGGATATGGAGTGTTTTTTGAAAACCCAGACTATGGAACTGATATTCAAAGCGTTGACGTTAGTTTCGGTGGAGGGGCAATCTGTTTGTATGAGTTTAAAAATCACCCCGAAATAATTAGCCGTCCTCGTTTTACTCCTATCCACGAAAATCTGGTACCAAATTCCGCATGGAATGCCGGACAGATTTCGGATACACGTTATGCCTATGAAGTGGTTGTTAATGGCCCAATACGGTCAATTGTTCGCATAAAGACAATGAATTGGGACACCGGAAACGGATTTTATGAATATGAGCAATATTACACAGCTTATGCTGGGCAAAGTTACTGTACTTCAAAAGTCATCTTTACAAAATATTTTCCAAAACAAAACGGAGTATTAATGGGATGCGGGGTGAGAAAAAAACCGGGAGAAGATAATTTTGTCCGGAAAGGCGGAATGCTTATTTCTTCAGGACCTGAAGACATTAAAGATCCGGAAAACATTGACGATAGTAATGGCTGGCATATTCCATTAATTGGGATAGCATTGATAGTAAAAGATAAATATGCTCCTCAATATCAGTTCATTAAGGAATTTAAAGGAAACCATACATTCCGGGTTACTCCAGACAGCAATAAAAGCTATGAATATATGTTAATAGCAGGATGGTCTGAAGGGGCAGTTTACAATACTAAAGAAAGTTTTAACAGCTATGCAGAAAAATGCGCTTTGGAATTCAATCATCCTGTAAATGCGATCTTCAGCAAAACAGAAGAACAGTAGTTTTCTGTCAATAAAAATTTTATCTTTTGTCTTTCCTTATAAGTATATTAGCAGTTCATTAAACACCTATGGCCTTAAACTATATCTGGATTGCCTTCTTCCTTATCGGTTTTATTGTTGCATTAGGGCAGCTCATATTTGCCGGCAATACGCACATTTTCAATGATCTGGTCAATGCAGTATTCTCAAATGCAAAAACGGGTTTTGAGATTTCTCTCGGACTTACAGGTGCTCTGACCTTATGGATGGGTCTTCTGAAAGTTGGAGAGAAAGGTGGTGTGGTTGCAATCCTCGGAAGGGCGATAGGTCCTCTTTTTCAAAAATTGTTTCCCGGCCTTCCTAAGGGGCATCCTGCATACGGATCTATTATGCTAAACCTGGCAGCAAATATGCTTGGTCTAGATAATGCAGCTACTCCGGTAGGGCTGAAAGCTATGAAAGAGATGCAGGAATCGAATCCCGATAAGGAGACTGCTTCAAATGCCCAGATCATGTTTCTTGTCCTGAATGCTGCCGGACTGACAATTATCCCTGTGAGTGTAATTGTTTACAGAATGCAGCTTGGGGCAGCCAACCCTGCCGATATATTTATTCCTATACTTATTTCCACATTCTGTGCTTTGATGACTGGTCTCGTAAGTGTTGCTATTATGCAGAAAATAAACCTGTTTGATAAAGTCATCCTTGCTTATCTCGGGGGACTCTCGGCAATCGTTATAGGGATAATTATATACTTCAGTAATCTTCCAAAAGAGCAGATATCAGAAGTATCAACCTTTGCAGCAAATTTTACTCTTATTTCGGTGATTATGCTTTTCATAACCCTTGCACTTATTAAAAAGGTGAATGTTTATGATGCGTTTATTGAAGGTGCCAAAGAAGGTTTTGCCATAGCAATAAAAATCATCCCATTCCTTGTTGCAATTCTTGTTGCTATTGGCATATTCAGGGCTTCCGGTGCTATGGATTTTATAATTGCAGGTATTGCCCAATTCTTTACATGGCTCGGTCTTGATACAAGGTTTACAGGAGCATTGCCGGTAGCATTTATGAAGCCTCTGAGCGGCAGCGGCGCAAGAGGACTTATGGTCGATGCAATGACAACACATGGCGCTGATTCTTTTATTGGACGTCTGGCTTGCACAATGCAGGGAACAACCGATACTACCTTTTATATAATAGCTGTTTACTTTGGCTCAGTAGGTATTAAAAATACCAGGTATTCAATTGGTTGCGGGCTATTGGCCGATCTTGCCGGATTTACTGCAGCAATTCTTGTTGCATACCTGTTTTTTGGATGAGAAAAGACACAATCATTAAGAAACACAAATTATATTAATAATGCGATTTAAGGGTTGAGATATTACTATTAATTTAAACTTTGTGAGACTTAGAGTCTTAGCGCCCTGGTGGCAAAAAAATAAATGCCACCAAGGCTCAAAGGCATAAAGAACCACTAAGAATTTATTTTACATATTGCTAAAAATGAATTTATTAACAGAGGTGTGTGTTTGTTATTCAACCCTTAATTCACATTAATAATTAAAAAATGAAATACTTGAAATTTTATATTGTTTTTATTTCGATTTTCTTAAGTGCAATTTCTTGTAATCTGAGACCTGAAAACAGTTCTGGAGATACTGAAAAGCATTCACTTCAATTTATAGACTCTACAGAAATGACAAACAATTTTTATGATAACACAGAGACTTTTCAGATTCCGGTAAAAGACCTGTTTATTGAGGGTGAGATATCAAATCCCGGCAAAGTCGATTTTTCAGTACTTAAAAAACATTCAGTTATAGTTAAAGAAACATTACTCGACAGTGCCGGAGGTGATAGGTTTACCGGGGCTTTCCGGTACGATGGCTATTCTCTTTTTGACATCCTTGAAAACAGGATTATCAGAAAAACCAATGCAGAAGAATTTAACTCTGTAATTGATCTTTATGTCGAAATTGAAAACGACAAAGGCGAAAAGATTGTGCTCAGCTGGGGCGAAATATATTATCCTGATAATCTTCACAGGATAATAATTGCAGGTAGCGTGGCACGCATAGTACCTTCCAAAACTAAGGAGCTCTGGACACTTCCGGAGAATAGTAAGCTTGTTGTTGCCGGCGATCTTATAACTGAACGCAATATTTCAAATCCTGTTAAAATAACTGTAAAGTCTTATCCCAGGTCATTTTTTACATTAAAGGGAATGTCGCCGCTCTATTCCCCGGAAATAGAACTTTTCAGCGGTGAGAAGATTATTGGGAATTTGTCATCAATTCCGGAAGAAAAAAATAGTGTGACATTCAATACTATTTTTTATGGCAGGGGTAGAGGAATCCATAGCACAACTCCATTTACCGGATATTTTCTTAAAGATATTCTTGCTGAATATTATCCACTTACCAGAGAGAACCTGCGGTCGGGCATTTTATGCATATCAGGCAAGGATGGCTACAGATGTGCCATTTCTTATTCTGAACTTTTTAACCGTAATAACCAGCAGGAATTTCTACTTATTAAGACGGAGAAAGGTGAAGATGGGGGTTTATTCAGAATGTTTGTTCCCGGGGATTTCTTTTCTGACAGGGCTATCAAATCGGTAAGCGAAATTCATCTCGGAAATTAGTTTTATAAATATTATCTTTCAAGGCAATTTATAAATTAACTATGAGCCTTGTATCACTCTCCATTCTGGTTGCTATAAGTATTTTTGCAATCATCATTCTTACTTCCAGCCTTAAACTTAAAGCTTTTGCAGCACTGTTTATTGTATCTGTTTTCCTGGCTTTTACAACACTCCCCCCGGCTGAGATTGTAAATACTATTAAGACAGGCTTTGGCAATACAATGGCCTCTATTGGTTTTCTGATAATCTTCGGGGCGATGATTGGAATAACGCTCGACAGAACAGGTGCAACATTAAGCATAGCCGCTTACATTCTTTCAAAAACAGGTGAGAAAAAAAGTGCCCAGGCTATCGGGATAACCGGATTTATTACAGGATTACCTATTTTTTGCGATTCAGGTTATATTGTTCTCAGCGGGCTCGCAAAATCGTTCAGCGCAAAATCAAAAATAGCAATGCCATTCATGGCTACGATTCTCGCAACTTCACTCTACTCGGTCCATTGTCTTATTCCGCCTCATCCCGGAGCCCTCGCTGCTGCAGGGATATTTAATGTGAATATCGGAAATCTCATAATAATCGGAATATTATTTGCTGTACCCGGATCTCTCGCAGCATGGTTCTGGGCCAGGCTCATGGTAAGGAACAGGAATTATCCTCCCGCTGAGGAAATTGATATTGCCCCTCTGAAAGGGCAAACAAAACTTCCCTCAGCTTTTTTGTCCTTCCTTCCGATTGTGGTTCCTCTGCTGCTGATAACTGTAAAATCACTTATTACTCTGTTTGATAAGGATGGTATAAGTCTGATTTATAAAATATTCCGTTTCCCCGGGGAACCTGTTTTTGCGCTGGCGATAGGTGTTATTTTTGCTCTGTTCCTTTTAAGAGAAAAAACTGTTGAGTCAGTAAATTCGGTTTTTTCCGAGGCAATTGAAAAAGCAGGACCTATTTTAATTGTCACAGCAGCAGGGGGAATGTTCGGCATGGTGATAAAAGCTACAGGGATAGGAGAGGAGATGGGAAAAATTCTGGCAGGGACAGGTATCGGACTTTTAGTCCCCTTTCTGATTGCCGCAATTATGAAGACAGCTCAGGGATCTTCAACAGTTGCAATAATAACAACTGCTTCATTTGTAATGCCTATGCTGCAAATGCTTGGTCTTGACTCTGAGTGGGGCCGGATGCTTGCCATGCTCTCGATGGGAGCGGGCTCAATGATGGTTTCTCACGCCAATGATTCATATTTCTGGGTCATTTCCAATTTTGCAGGACTTGATGTTAATACAACCCTCCGGGTCTATTCATCATCAACGATTGTTATGGGAATCACAGTTTTCAGTTGCGTCTGGATTTTTTCATTATTCATCCTTTAACATTATAAGTTTGTATTTAATATTTTTTGTTTTATAAATAGATGAATGAACAATCGCGAAATTGCAGAACATATTTTTCTGGCTGGCATTAAAGGAGTTCTGCCGGGAACCCTTATCAGTAATATTCTTTCATTAAGGGATTCACAGCTTAAGATCGGTTACCTGGGCTATGATCTTAATAAAATAGAAAAGATCTACGTTATTGGTGCCGGAAAAGCCAGTGCTGCAATGGCTCATTATGTTGAAAATATCCTTGGAAGCAGGATTTCAGGAGGGTACATTGTAACAAAATATGATCATGCCTGCAAATTGAGATATATCAGCATTGAAGAAGCTGGCCATCCAGTCCCAGACCATAATAGTTTCAGAGCAGGTGAAGAGATATTAAAGGTTACCGGCATGGCTGGTGAAAGTGACCTGGTTATATGCCTGTGGTCAGGTGGCGGGTCATCTTTAATGGCAGATTACCCTGAAACATCATCACCTCAGGAAATATCTTTCCTGAACGATTTACTGGTTAGCTGTGGCGCTGATATAAGTGAAATGAATTCGGTCAGAAAACATCTTTCGAAAATTAAAGGAGGACAACTGGCAAGGTCAATATGGCCAGCATCGGGTGTAAGCATAATTCTTTCTGATGTAATTGGCGACCCGCCCGATGTTATTGCTTCAGGTCCGACAGTACCCGATAATTCGACCTTTTCTGATGCACTGAAAGTTATTGATAATCACAATCTTAAAAATGACATACCTCCCAGGTTGTTGAATTACCTTGTTGAGGGTGACCAGGGTATCAATCCTGAAACCCCGAAACCTGGTGATCCTGTTTTTAAGAATGTGGCTACTCTTTTTGCCGGCAACAATAAAACTGCTCTGCGGACAGCCAAAGATGAAGCTGAAAGACTGGGATTTAATACAACAGTTTTTACAGGTGATCTTTCAGGCGATGTTAATGATGCCTGTTCTTTTATATTTGATATGGTAAACAGGTATAAAAATGATATTTCTGCGCCAATGCCTGTCTGTCTTCTTTTAGGAGGAGAAACCACAGTTAAGGTAACAGGAGAGGGATCAGGTGGAAGAAATCAGCACCTGGCTCTCCTGGCTGCACTGAGGCTTCAGAATATCCATGGAGTTACTTTACTTTCTGGAGGCACTGACGGAAACGATGGAAATACAGATATGGCTGGTGCAGTGGTCGATTCTGAAACTGTACATACTGCACTATCTATGAATTGCGATCCTGAAAGATTCCTGGCAGATTTCGATTCGTATCATTTTTTTAAGTCTGCCGGCGGCCATATCTTCACCGGTCCGACAATGACAAATGTAATGGATATGATAGTAATCCTTATCGACTGACACATTCGTTTTGTTATATTTGTCTTATCAGTATGTAAACATTAAAGCCTGTTAAAAGATGAAAGCCCTTGTTCTTGAAAAATATAAACATCTGGTCTATAAAGATGTTCCTGCACCAAACCAGGCTATTGATGAAGTAATTGTTGAGGTTAAAGCGTGTGGTATCTGCGGTTCTGATGTACATGGTTTTGATGGCAGCACTGGCAGGAGGATCCCTCCGTTGATTATGGGACATGAGGCTTCCGGTATTATTACTGAAACAGGAGCAGCAGTTTCCAAATGGAAGAAGGGAGACAGGGTGACTTTTGATTCAACTGTTTACAAACTTGACGACTGGTATTCTCTCAGAGGAACATACAACCTTAGTGATAACCGTGAAGTTCTTGGTGTTTCCCCAGGGACATACCGTCGCAATGGTGCATTTGCAGAGTATATTTCAATTCCGCAACATATCCTTTACAGAATTCCTGAAAATGTCTCTTTTAATCAGGCAGCTATGGTCGAACCCGCTGCTGTTGCGCTGCATGCAATAAATATTTCCGGCATTAAGGCAGGAAATACCTGCCTGGTTATCGGTGCCGGAATGATTGGCACTTTTATTATTAAGCTTCTCAGAATATCAGGTGCATCAATTGTTATAGCCATTGATATTAATGATAATCAGCTTGCCCAGGCAAAAAAGGCAGGGGCAGATTATGCATTTCTTTCCTCATCTGAGGATCTCCATGAGAAAATCAACTCACTGACTTCGGGTCGAGGTGCCGATATTGCTTATGAAGCTGTAGGGATGACTGCTGCAGTAAATACCGCAATAAATGGAGTTCGAAAAGGGGGAACCGTTGTGCTCGTTGGAAATATTTCACAAACTGTTGATTTCCCTTTACAAAAAGTTGTTACAGGAGAAATAATGGTAGCAGGTAGTTGTGCTATCGCCGGTGAATATGAAGCTATACTGAATTTTCTGAAGATGGGGAAATTGAGTGTCGACGATCAGATATTCGCAGTTGCCCCTCTTTCTGAAGGTGCCGTATGGTTTGACAGGCTTTATAAAAAAGAAGCCGGACCAGGCAAAGTGATTCTTATACCATGATTTTATATATATGACCGGAAAAACTTTTAACATCTCGATTGCAGGTTGTGGCAAAGTAGCACACCTTCATGCTAAGGCTATACAAAATATTCCGAATGCACGTATTGCAGGAGTATGGAGCAGAACTCCTGCATCAGCAAACTCATTTGCAAGCCAGTATAATACAAAGTCCTATTCATCAATAAGCCGGATGGTAATTGATAATGAGACAGATCTGGTTATAATCTGTACGCCTCATCCATTTCATCTGGAACCTGCTGTTGAGGCTGCTGAAGCCGGTGCAAATGTTCTTGTCGAAAAACCCCTGGCATCGGATCTTCAGGATTGCGACACTATTATCGGTGTATGCAGGCGAAAGGCTGTAAAACTGGGAGTAATAAGTCAGAGACGTTGGTACGCGCCTGTGCGAAGAGTAAAAGAGGCAATTGATGCCGGAAAAATCGGGAAACCGGTTCTTTCAACAGTTACAATGCTGGGGTGGCGCGACAAAGCATATTACGATGCTGATGCCTGGAGGGGTACATGGCAGATGGAAGGAGGAGGTGTCCTCGTTAACCAGTCTCCACACCAGCTTGATATTATGTTATGGTTCATGGGAGATATTGATGAGGTATATGGAATATGGAGAAATCTGAATCATCCATATATTGAAGTCGACGATACTGCTGTTGCAATAGTTAAGTTTAAGAGCGGCGCTATCGGGAATATACTTGTTAGCAATTCCCAGAAACCCGGGATTTATGGAAAAGTCCATGTACATGGAGATAATGGCGCCTCTGTTGGGGTGCAGACAGACGGGGGAGCAATGTTCATAGCCGGGATGACAGGAATTGCGGAACCTCCTGTAAATGATCTGTGGACAGTTCCCGGAGAAGAGAAAATGCTGGGTGAATGGGTAAAGGAGGATACAGAAACATTTAACCGCCTCGACCCGGCTGTTCATTATATGCAATGCCAGATTGAAGATTTTATAAATGCTATCCGGGAAGAGAGGGATCCGGCAGTTTCAGGTGAAGCAGGTCGCAAGACTGTTGAACTTTTCACTGCAATATACAGGTCAACCCGTGATAATGCTCCAATAAAGTTCCCTTTAAAACCTGAACCAGGCAGCAACAGGCGCTAATCCCTTATTAACAACCCCAAAAAGTAATCTTGATTATGACTGCTCCTTATATTATTTTCGTTGTATTTGCAGGTGTTGCAATGTTGCTTCTTATGGTACTGAAATTAAGGATGAGCGCATTTATTGCCCTGTTGATAACATCAATTTTTGTAGGAATACTTGCAGGTATGCCTCTTTCAAAAATTTCCGAAAGTATACAGGAAGGTATGGGAAGTACCCTGGGATTTATTGCAACAGTCGTTGGTCTGGGAGCAATCTTCGGACAGATGCTTGAAAGTTCGGGTGGCGCAAAATCGCTGGCTGATTACCTGCTAAAGAAGTTTGGAAAAGACAGAGCTTCATGGGCATTGACGCTGACCGGATTTATTATTGGTATCCCGATCTTCCTTGATGTCGGATTAATAATTCTTATTCCAATAGTTTACGCACTTACAAAGGATACAAAAAGATCACTTCTTTATTATGGTATTCCTTTGCTTGCCGGTCTGGCAGTTACTCATGCAATGGTGCCACCTACTCCCGGGCCAATGGCTGTAGCTAATATTCTGGGAGTTGATTTGGGCTGGGTAGTGCTTTTTGGACTGATTATCGGGATACCTACAGCAATTATTGCGGGTCCTGTTTTTGGTAAATTTATTTCAAAAAAGATGTTTATAAGTGTCCCGGAACAAATGTTTGAATCATTCCCGGAAAGCAATTCAAGTAAGGAAAAGTTACCCTCTTTTGGTATTATTGCAATTATTGTGTTAATTCCATTATCACTCATAATAATGAGTACTTTTATTAAACTTGGCATAGATAAAGGGTTGTACGATAAATCTTTGATGACTGAAATACTTATTTTTGTCGGTCATCCATTTACGGCACTTATCCTTGCTACCCTGTCATCAATTCTTTTATGCCTGAAAAGAAATATCCCGGGACAGACTATTCTCAACCTGAGTACAAAGGCCCTTGGACCTGCCGGAATAATTATTCTCGTTACAGGTGCCGGAGGAGTACTGAAACAGATACTTGTTGACAGCGGTATAGGAAAAATTCTTGCTGAATCAATTGCCGGTTCCCCGATCCCGCTTGTTTTGCTGGCATGGATCATTGCATCACTGGTAAGAATAACACAGGGATCTGCAACAGTTGCTATGATTACAGCAGCCGGAATAATTGCACCTATCCTGCCTTCTTTTAATCTCAGCCAGCCAGGGATAGCCATAATTGTAATTGCAATAGCATCTGGTGCAACAATTATGTCGCATGTTAACGACAGTGGTTTCTGGATTGTAAGTAAGTATCTGGGAATGAATGAGAAGCAGACTCTGCAGTCGTGGACAGTTATGGAGACGATAATATCTGTAAGCGGATTGGTATTATCATTACTTTTAAGTATTATAGTAAGATAGTAAGTCCATGACGGGGGAAGTAATAACTTATATTAAAATTTTCTCGTAAATTTATCGTCCGGTAAAAAGAAAGTCAGATATTCAAACCTCATTATGAAAAGATTTATTTTACTGGTCCTCATATCATTCATTATATCTGCAGTCTCAGGACAGCGCGGATCACCTCTTCTTACAAACCTTACCCAGAGCCGCGAAATTGAAAATCAGAGCTGGGCAATATGTCAGGATCAATCAGGAGTAATGCTTTTTGCAAACCGAAAAGGGATAATTACTTTCGATGGGCAGGACTGGTCAACAATACGGATGACGACCATCCCTTACACAATGCAGAAGAATCCGGAAGACAAAAAAATATTTATTGGAGGAGACAATAATTACGGATATCTGGAAAAAGATCCGAAAGGGACATATAAGTATATCTCACTGTCCGGAGATTCTTCCCTCACAGGAATAATTACCAGAATTATATTCAATGGTCGTACTGTCTGGTTCTATGGAGATCAGGCAATAACCCGCTTCAATCTTGACAGTGGCAAACCTGACCTTCGTTTTAATGCTAAATCAGGATCCACTTTTACCGGGATGTTTATAACCCCTGAGAATACTTTCATTAATGTTCTGGGGAAAGGGCTTTTCAGACTTGAAAGTGATACTCTTTTTCCAATTGTAACCGGCTACCTTACTGAAAACACTGATATACTCTTCTCTCTGCCATATAATAATGATCTGGTATTAGTGGGCCTTGGGAATGGAGATCTTTCACTCTTTGACGGTATTAAATATTATGATTATAAGATCAAAGATGAAGGTTATTTAAAAGAGAATATTTTGTCGGAAGGCATTAATATGGGCGACACAGCTTATGCTTTTTCAACTCTTGAGGGGGGGGCAATTGTTGCCGGGAAATTTACAAGGGATGTAATCTTTACTATTAATAACCAGAGTGAACTTCCTGATGATGAGATTTTCGCGATAGGTTCTGATAACAGCGGAGGATTATGGCTTTCTCATCAGTATGGGCTCACAAGAGCCGTTCTAAACCTGCCCGTTGAGAATTATAGTGTTTTTCCCGGACTTAAAGGAAACCTTTCAGCAGCACTTAAACATAAAGATGAGCTATATGTAGCAACAAGTGAAGGAGTATTTTATCTTACTGAAGTGAAAAACTATGCTGATGTAGAAGTACTTATTAAAAAAGAACAATTTTCTCCTTCATCCGGAATTTCTGGCAGTGAATCAGACCTGGCTCCCCAAAACGGAAGGAAGGGAATCTTTAACAGGATTTTCGGTAAAAAAACATCTTCTCAGAAACCTTTGACAGGAAACGAAAATATGGCTGTTTCCCCTTCAGTTACAAGGGCGCAATATACCAGGAAAACTGTAAGCAAACTGAAATCAATTAATTTCATTTATAAAAAAGTTGAAGGATTAAATGAGAAATGCCGCCAGCTGGTATCTACACCTTATGGAATTCTTGCAGCTACAAACAAGGGCTTATTCAAAATAGAAAATCACAAAGCATCACCTGTCTCAGAAAGCCGTTATATTAATTTTATATCATGGGAAACAACCGGTGGTAGATATTACGTTGGAACAGATGATGGCTATTTTTCAGTAAAAAATGTTTCCGGGAGTTGGATAACAGAAGTACCTGATCCTGGTTTTTATAATCCGGTATATTCAGCTTTGCGGGAAGACGACAATACTTTGTGGTTGGGAGGTGATGATGCCGCATTCAGAACAGAGTTGGAAAAGAGCCAGGGAGAAATAAAATATTATACTTATAATTTAAAAAATGAATTTCCGGAACGTTATATTCTGGATAAAATTAATGATACAATATTCCTGTTTACCGAATCGGGGATACACTATTTTAATAAGGGAGCAGACAAATTTGACCCTTATAAGCAGTACATGTTATCCGGAGCTTCTAATGAAATCCTCTCTCTTCCATTGTCTAACGAACGGCTTATACGTCAGAATGATGAATGGAAATCGCTGAAAGCCGGGCAGATGAAAACAGAGAAGGAGCTTTCGCTGCTTAAGATTTTTGACGATGTTGTTTCAGTAACATGGGAGGAGAAAAACCTTTGGGTAATTGATGGAAATAGCAGGCTTTACAGAATAGACAGACTGAGTTCTGCAAATGTTAATCCTTCAGTTAATGTGCTTATCAAGGCTATTTCGAACAGCAGGGGAACTAAATTTGATCTTGGGAACGTAAAATTTGAAAGGGGAGATAATATTATTAATTTCAGTATTGTATCTCCAGTGTATATTAAGCAGAATATTACTCAGTATCAATATATTATTAATAAAATAATGTCGGACTGGTCACCCTGGTCGACAGAAACAGATTACGAAAAGACAATTACAAAGCAGGGCGATTATGTTCTCAGGGTGAGAGCAAAAGATCTCTGGGGAAATGTAGGGGAACCTCAGTCTGTGATGTTTACGATAAAAGCTCCGTTTACCCAGACTCTGATATTCTATATTCTTTCAGGATTCTTTCTATTGGCAGTTATAATCATTGTAGTCCGTTTCCGCGAGCGGCAACTGCAAAATAAGAACAGGCAGCTTGAGGAAAAGGTCAGGGAAAGGACAGCTGAAATTGAAGCACAAAAAGCGGAAATAACATCAAGTATTGAATATGCCAGCAGGATACAGATGGCCATGCTCCCGATGGATGATTATTTCAGGTCTGCATTTTCAGATTATTTTATCATTTTCAAACCCAGGGATATAGTTAGCGGCGATTTTTACTGGATAGGAGAGGATGAAAAATCGGTTTTCTTCACTGTTGCAGATTGTACAGGTCATGGTGTCCCGGGTGCATTTATGAGCACAATGGGAATTTCTACTCTTAATGAGATAATTGCCAATAATCATAACCTGCAGGCAAACACTGTTCTGAATCTTCTCCGTAAAAAAACAAAGACTGCCCTGCATCAGACAGGAAAAGAGGGTGAAGCCGCTGATGGAATGGATGTGGCATTTTGTGTCCTTGACAAGAACTTAACGAAACTTCAGTACTCGGGTGCATATAATCCGCTTTTTATATTCCAGGGTGGTGAACTTAAGGAATATAAAGCCGACAGAATGCCGATAGGTATTCATTATGGTGAGGAGGTCTCATTTACTAATTTCGTGATAAAGGTATCGAAGGGTGATACTTTATATATATTTTCAGATGGAATCATTGATCAGTTTGGAGGTAAAGATGGGGCTAAATTTAAAAAATCAAATCTTAAAAAGCTTCTTTCCGAGATCTACTATCGCCCAATGGTCGAACAACGAAATATCCTTGAAAAGGAGCTATCCGAATGGATGGGAGGATCTGATCAGATTGATGATATAACAATTATAGGCGTAAGATTATGAAAATTAAATTCCTCGGCGCTGCCCGTGAAGTCACAGGCAGTAAACATTTAATAACAACTGATTCAGGTAAGAATATCCTTCTCGACTGCGGTATGTTCCAGGGTAAAGGTCTGGAAACTGATGCGATGAACAGGGAGCTTGGATTTGAACCTGAATTGATAGATCATCTTATTCTTACACATGCTCATATAGATCATGCCGGGCTTATTCCATATATGTACAAACGTGGTTTCAGGGGATCAGTTGTCTGCACTAACGCCACAAGGGATCTATGTGCAATTATGCTGGCCGATTCAGGTTTTATACAGGAGCATGATACGGTTACTTTCAATAAGCGACGTGCAAAGAAAGGACTTCCACTAGTAACACCTATTTATACACAGAAGGATGCAGTTGCCTGTATGAGTTTGTTTATTGGGATTCCGTTTGATATGAATTTCAGAATAGATGACAATATAAAAGTCAGATTTACCAGTACGGGCCATATGCTTGGAAGCGGCGTTGCCAATCTGCAGATAATTGAAAAAGGACAGATCAAGAGGATTGCTTATACCGGCGATATAGGCAGACCTGTCGACAGGATGCTCACCCCACCGGTCTCATTTCCCCAGGCCGATATTCTTATTACAGAATCTACATACGGCGACCGCCTTCACAACGATAATATTGCAGCTGAAGAGGAACTGCTGAGCGTACTTGTTGAAACATGTATAGAAAAAAGAGGGAAACTTATTATCCCTGCATTCAGTGTGGGAAGAACACAGGAGATCGTTTATACATTAAATAATTTTTTCAACCAGGGCAGACTGCCAAGGGTCGATATTTTTGTTGATAGTCCGCTTGCAGTAAATGCAACAACAATCTTCAGAATGCACAACGAATGCTTTAATGAAGAATTCAGGCATGTTCTTGAAAATGATTCTGATCCATTCGGATTCAATAACCTCTATTATATCACGAAAGTTGAAGACTCAAAAAAGCTTAACGATCATAAAGAGCCGTGTGTAATTATCTCGGCATCAGGCATGATGGAAGCAGGAAGGGTTAAACATCACCTTGCAAATAATATTTCAGATCCTAAAAATACCGTGCTTGCTGTAGGTTATTGCTCCCCTGCTACACTAGGAGCCAGGATACTGAGCGGAGCAAAAGAGGTATCAATCCATGGAATCGTTCATAGGGTGAATGCCGATATAAAAAAAATAGAGTCCTTCTCCGGACATGCCGATTATAAGGAAATGATAAGCTTCCTTGGCTGCCAGGAAAAGAGTGCCATTGAAAAAATATTCATTGTCCATGGTGAATATGAGACCCAGAAAAAATACGTCAATGCGTTGCAAATGGAGGGCTACAAGAATCTGGAGATCCCCGCCAGAGGACAGGAATATGAAATTTTATGACAGATTTTTATGAAATGAGGCCGGGGATCTATTTAGTTATGAATTTCTTTAATTCTTTCCTGATTAATTTGTAATCAGGAACTAACTCCAGTAATAATTTGTAAAAATCTTTGCCATGATTGTGAAATCTGAGATGGCACAATTCATGAATGATTACATAATCTGTGAATCTGTCTTCAAGCTTAATAAGTTCAGCATTCAAAGTTATTTTCCCTTTTGAGGAACAACTTCCCCATCTGCTCTTCATGAATTTTACAGAAAATCCTGAAGGATTGAAATTATATTCATTGTACTTTCTGCATGTATCTTCAATCTTCTCCCTGAAAATTTCAACTGCCTTAAGCTTGTACCATTTGGCAAGGAGAACCTTAATTTTATTACTGTTATCACTACTAAGCAACCCAACCTCTATTATGTCATCATGTTGTGTGACAAATTGTTTTGCAGATTCTGTAACCACGAGCCTGTACTCCATTCCACGGAGAAAATGTATCTCCCCCTCAATGTATTTTTTATTGTGGTTTATCCTGGTAAGATCGGAGTGATTAACAAGATGCTTTCTAATCCAATCTGTTTTCTCTCCGACAAATCTTTCAATTGTTTTCAGGGATGTCCTGTAAGGTGCTCTTACCGTAACTCCTTTATCCGGACTGACAATAATGCTTATAGAGCGCCTTCCTGAAAAAATAACTTTATAATTAAACTCGTTCATACTTGTTCTAATTCCATCATTCACAACCATTTGTTAAAAAAGCAAAACTTAATGTTAAAATATATTTAAATGTTTCATTCCATTCTATTACCGGGAATAAACAGGTTAACTTTGTTGTCTATTTAATAAAGAACGCAGAAAAAATAGAGAAACTAAGTTTTAAAACATTAATAAATTGCCCTGTATGATTCTGATAATTTGTGAATTTTTATATTCATGATGCTATTCGCTTAGGTTAGGTTAGGTTAGGTTAGGTTAGTTAGTTTCAGGATTAAAAAGGGTAATATAGGGCAGCAGGTTCTCTGCTGCCTTCCTTTTTTCCTGTAATCAGAAAAAGATCATTCCGTTTCAAGTGTTAAAATGGTTATTTCAGGCGGCATCCATATTCTGAAGGGGATAGACAGAACACCTAGGCCACGGTTGACATAAAGAAACTGTTTTCCATTTTTATAAAGGCCGTTCCATTGAGGATATAAATATTGGGATGGACTCCATCGGAATCTTTTTGTAAGTATTCCCATCTGCATACCATGAGTATGCCCCGAAAGTGTGAGATTAATATCAGTTTTACCGGTAACATCCTTATTCCACTGGTTAGGATCATGGGCCAGGAGAATCTTTAAACTGACACTGTCGAGACCTACAATTGCCCTGGCCAGATTCCCATGTATAATTCCCGGATGCCTGCCGGATGTTGTAACACCAATTAATGCAATATTGACTCCATTTATATTTAAAATACTATGATCATCGTTAAGCATCCTGTATCCCGACGCAGTTATAAGGTCATTCATTTTAAGTATAATAGCTTCTTTGTCAGACACTGTGGAATTTGGAAAGTAAGTTCCCATGTCGTGATTCCCAAGTACAGCAAAATTTCCGTATCTGCTTTTTTCTTTTGCAAGTATTGTATCAAATCTGCCAAATTCTCTCCATCCGTAGCTTATAAAATCGCCTGTATTGACTATTAGATCAGGGTTATAACTGTTCACTTTAGTGATCAGATGCTCCAGCATTACATTATGATTGTAAAAACCTGAAAGATGAAGATCTGATAATTGTACTATTTTCAACCCGCTTATTCTGGGATCAAGCCCTTTAATTTTAACAGTTTCCTTTACTGTTTTAAAGTTATATCTGCCAATGAAGGTGGATAAAGCGATAATAATGAAAATTCCTGAAGAAATAAAGATACCTGTCTTTGTAAATCCGGCGGAATATCCTCCTTTTTTTAGCCTGATCAGCCTTCCTGAAAAATGTAAAAAGCAAAGAATTATTCTTGGAAAGACAACTGCGCACATTAAACCTGTCAGATTCAGATGAGCTGCAATATTCTCTGGCTCATCATAATATCCTTTGAAGAGGGTAATCTTAATGAGGAAGAACCATAGCAGAATGCTAAGGATTATGTTAGCTCCGAGGGATATGAAAAATTTTGTTCGTGATCTCCTGTAATAATGCTCTTTAATGACTAAAAAAGTCAGTACTTCTACAAGAATTAATATAATAATAATGACCATTTCAGGCAGAATAATTATCAAAAGTACTCAAAATAGTTAAGATGATAATTTATAGATTTGCACCAATAGATTAAAAGAAAATATTGATGACAAAAGTTGAATTTTATGATCCTTCATGGGTGCCTGACGGAAAGATGACATATTCTGTAATTGCCGCCAGATTTAAAGGACTGTGGATATTTGTAAGGCACCATAAGCGAAGCACCTGGGAGATTGCAGGCGGACATATCGAAGAAGGAGAAACTTCATATAATGCTGCAAGAAGGGAACTTAATGAAGAGACCGGTGCAGAGAAATTTGAAATTGATTGTATTTCAACTTACTCGGTTGACAAGGAGGGTGAGACAGGTTATGGGAGGCTCTATTATGCAGATGTAAAGCAACTTGGTCCTATACCCGATATCTCAGAGATTGCAGAAATAACTCTGAGCGATCAACTACCGGCGAACCTTACACACCCCGATATCCAGCCCTATCTCTTCAGCAGGACGGTTATGTATCTGAAAGAAAAGGGACAGATTTAGATATATTCAAAGCTTATCTTTTTGAGCCATTTCTCCTCAAGGAGCCTTGCAATCCGTTTTACTACTGTCCTGCGGATCTCAAGATCTACAGGCAGGTTCGGATCCTGATGGGCTATATTTATCCTTGTACCGATAATGAAGTGAATTTCATCGCTCTCCATCAGCATTTTAACAATTTTATCGGCAGGTCCTTTCCCCAGACGCATACTATTATTATATGTCTTAAGCAGTTCATTCACTTTTTGCAAAGTCAGGATGCCTTCCGTTACAAGGTCAATTCCTTCAAGAAAACTTTCAGGAGGCAGCTCCGGGTCTTCAAATATCAGTTCATCAACAATTTTCCTGTTTAGTTCCCTTGCAACGATGTCTGCTGTTGTCCCGCCGCAGAGAATGACTTTCCCATTATATCCTGATACCTTGGCTGCAAGTTCACTGTCTTTTCCCTTTTCATACGGCGGACCGGTACATATCATCAGCTTGCGAGGCTCTCTGAAATAGATTGTTGCACAGGTTATGTCATCCTTTGCCGTGTAAACATCATTTTTATGTGCCATTGTAACAATCTTACCGGCAAGAGTCATAGCAGAAATGGCTTGTTCACCTGCTACCAGCGTTGAAGCATATAATGCAATATTTTCTCTTTCCCATCCGAATGGGAATGATTCACTTCCCATTCCACTTTGTGAGACACCATCGGAACAGATTATTATCCTGTCCTCTTTCTGCGGCATAAATGAGCACTTTTTGAGGATTTTTCCTGAATTTTTACCTTTTTCAAGCAAAACTTTTTTCCATCCGGGATCAAACTCTTTTGAACCTCTGAGAATTATAGTGGAAGGGTTGTCATATTCAAGAATATTTGCCCTGCCACTGCTTTCAATATCAACTATAGTGAATGTAGAATAGCTTATTTTCCTTTCGCTGCAGACAGGCAGTGTATTCATTATTATTTCTGCTATGCGGTCAGCTTCTTTATGTTCGCGTGTGAAATTAAGAGCCATTGTAGATGTCAGCGTAGCCAGGATATTCGCTTTTACTCCATGTCCCATTCCGTCAGACAAAACCCCGATTACCCTGTCTTCCTCCTTTATATATTTGTACAGAAAGACATCACCGGAGATCCTTTCTTCATCGTGATTCCTTTGCTGACTGTTGACTTCTATAAAAAAATCTTTCTGCACACTTTTTACTTAATGTTGTTATTCTGGCTGTTTCGCTTTTTATACGATTCAATAATTGAATTTAGCATTTGTTCTGTTTCTGATGCGCCTTCACCAAGAAGAAAACCTATCTTCTGTACCATTTCAAGATTTTTCTCAATTACCTCGGTTACCCTGTTTGTAACCTCTTCTCCCTGTACTTCAGGTGAGTACAGATCGCGGATAACTGCTCCGCACATTTTATTCTTTTTAATAGGGAAGATTGAAATGTTCAGCATCTTATCCTCGAAATGGACATCTTTGCTTACAACAGGTTCATTCTCCTTTATTACAAAGGAGAACATGTTGTAAACACTGAATGGGATCAGCGTTTTAATATCAGCACCTGCAAGACCCGGAATAACATCGGATATTGCTTTTGCATCCTCTCCGATAATATTTATAAAACTATGGTTTGAATGAAGTATTTTCAGGTTATTATCTACAATGACCACTCCTGTAGGAAGTTTCTCAAGCATGTTATTCATCATGTCGGATGTGCTCTGGGCGACCTCTTTTTCTCTGAGAGCCAGATCTTCCGATTCCTTAAGGGCTTTTTTTGTTTCAGCCAGTTTCCTGTTTGTCTGTCTCAGGGTTTCGATATATTCCTGTTTATTCTTCAGGTTAAACGTATGACACATTTCTGGAACAGCAAGCCCTTTTGCTACAGTTGAGGCGAAATCATTGCACGATAAATACCCGCATGCTCCGCAATCCAGTTTTTCCTCAGGATCTTGCTTTCCGATAATTTTAAGCACTTCATTAACCGCTTCTATCGGAGGCTCTGGTATTCTCTGGTCGTTTGCATTGAAGCTTCTTGAAAAATCAAGTTTCAACCATTTATCCATATTTTTCTGCCACAGAGCCTTATCGAGAGAGCCTATCCTTTTCTCTGTGTACCGGCTTACAAGGGCCCTTCTTCTGAATCTTTCATTATGCTGTTCCATTCCCGGACCCAGAAGACAACCATGGCAAAAGAACAGGTTAAAATGATGAAGTATTGTGTCGGTGTATTTATCGAAATCATTAATAGCTTCAAGAATATCTTCTTTTCCGGATGCAGTGATAACCCGGCTTGAAACCATATCACGCTTTATGCCACCGGCCTGTATAATACCCGGGGGCAGGGGATAAAGAGCTCCCCAGTATCCGTATGGAGGATCAAAATCAGACATCTTAACAAGTCTCTCCTGTATTCCAAACTCTTCGAAGAGTTGTCTCAGTTCAATGAATGTAAGCACGCATTCAACCAGTTTTCCATTTTCAATGCTGATAGCTTCATCTTTGGCATCAATACATGGGCCTATCTGGACAGTGGCAACATCAGGTCCATACAACTCTTTGACTACCATTGCAGTGGCGATCATAGGCGACACCAGGGGTGCCAGGTTTGGTGTAAGCTCAGGATGGAATTTTTCAACAAGTTTTACTATTGAAGGACAATTGGCTGATATGTAGTATCTTCCTTCAGCTTCACTGAACAGCTCAGCATATTTGGAGGCAATAAGATCGACCCCGAAAGAAACCTCGTGAACATAATCGAATCCCAGGGAACGTATCATTGCAACAAACTTCCTGTAGTCTGTTATATCGTCAAATTCAGATGCTATACTCGGTTCAATCAGGGCAGCTGTTTTCCTTCCCGATGAAAAGAGACTCTTCAGGTGTTCTTTAGAATCGCGGAAAATAATTGCACCCGGAGAACATGAAACATAGCATAATCCGCAACCTATACATCTGTCGGAAACAATAGCCGGATGATTCCTCTGCGGTTTGACCTCAATGGCATTGACAGGACAAACCCTGACGCAGGAATAAGAGTTCCTGCATTTCGTATCATCAATATAGAGAACCGGTTTGATGTCACTCATAATTTTACCTGACTCATTATTTTATGTTGGCTAATTCGTGTTCAAGTATCTTTTCGATTCCGGAAAGAGTTACACCCTCCTTTAATACACCATTTATTCTCAGATTTGGGCCATTACTGCAATGTCCCATGCAACGCGCACCTTTGAATATAACCTTATCATCGAGATGGTTCTTCTTAAGATATTCCCTTATAAACATCACGACCTCCTTGTTTCCTCTTGAAAAACAGGAACTTCCAAGACATATATGTATCTCCGTACCCTGAGTCACTTGTTTTACTGTTCATTAATAAACAACAATCTCAAAAGTACTAATTATTTTTGTGATGAACATAAACCATAAAAACGTAAAATTCATCTTATTAGTCTGAAAATGACAATGTTTATCCCATTTCGGATATTCAAAAAATGCTATGAATACCGACTAATAAATTACTCTAATTAATTAGTATACAGTTTGTTAATCAGAAGTCATCTTTTTATTAAAAAAAAAAATTTTATTGTTAATAAATAAACATTGTTAATTAAATAACAATAATGTTATATTTGTATGTATTTATTTAAATTCTGATGAGTACGGATGTTGATTTAATTCTTAAGAAGTACAAACCCGGCAAAAGGGAGGATATGATTCCTCTGTTGCAGGAAATCCAGGATGATAATGGCTATCTGTCAGAAGATAATATTATTAAAGTGGGTGCCTTTGTCGGGATGAGTACTACAAAAATATATGGTCTTGCCACTTTTTATAATCAGTTCAGGTTTATTCCGGCTGGGAAAGTACAGATTAAAATGTGTCATGGCACTTCTTGTTTCCTGAATGGATCACAGGCTGTGATAAACAAAATTAAAGAGGAGACCGGGTTGAATCCGGGGCAGACAGGCAGAGACGGGATATTCAGCTATGATATTGTTACCTGCATGGGAGGCTGTAATAATGGTCCTGTGATAAGCGTCAACGGTGAATATTATCCATACGTTAAACCTGAACAGATTCCTGACTTACTGAAAAAGCTCAGGTTCATTATTGAGAATGACTAAATGGAAGATTTAAAGAAATTTCTGACCGGGAACGTTCTTCTTTTCGAATCCGATTCTCTGACTCCTGACACTGAAAAAGTTCTTCAGCAGATAAGACGGGAAAAGACGGGTAAACCTGTCATTTTTATCTCTTCCGGAACAAGCAGTATCATTGCAGGAGCCGAAAAAACCTGGAACGCTGTAAGTTCTTATATTAACGATAATGAGCCTGATGCAGAACTTGTTAAGGTAGGTTGTAACGGACCTTCAAATTTCGAACCCGTGGTTTCTATCCAGCTTCCCGGGAAAAATAAGTTATATTTCAGGAACATAACTGAAGAGAAGGTAGAACCATTATTGAACGGTGTATTTCACAGTGATATTAATAAGGATGATCTTATTGGACAGAGCGGATCCAGGGGATTCGAGTTGTGGCAGGGTATACCATTTATTGAAGAACTAGATTTTTTTGCCCGTCAGAAAAGAGTTGTCCTTAATAATTGCGGCTGTTATGATCCTGAAAGTATTGAAGAATATATTGCCCGTGGCGGATACCGGGTATATGTTAAAGTTATCAGGAATTATACCTACGAGGAGGTATGTGATATTATTGAGCGCAGCGGCCTGCGTGGAAGAAGTGGCGGAGGTTATCTTACCGGGCTTAAATGGAAGCAGGCTCTGAACACAGTCGCTTCCTCGCGGTTCCTTGTATGCAATGCCAAAGAGAGCGATCCCGGTGCCTTTACCGACAGAACTATACTCGAAAGCGATCCTCACAGGCTTGTAGAGGGAATAGCTATAGGTGCTTATGCCATTGGCGCATCTACTGCTTTTGTTTTTTTCCGCCAGGGATCCGATTATGCCAGAAACAGACTTCAGAAAGCAATAGATGTTGCAAGAGATTATGGACTTCTTGGGCACAATATTTTTTCAAGCGGGTATAATCTCGATATTATTATCAGAAAAGAACCTGGCGCATTTGTCTGCGGAGAAGAGACAGCCCTCATAAGTACACTGGAGGGTAAAAGGGGAATGCCCCAGCTTAAGCCACCATATCCTACAACATCAGGACTTTTTGGCAAGCCTACCGTTATAAACAATGTTGAAACATTAATGAATGTTCCACTGATTATGCAGAACGGGCCTGAATGGTTCCGTTCATTTGGTACGGAAAACAGTCCGGGCACTAAAGTATTCGCCATTGCAGGAAAAGGCCGGATGTCTGGCGTTATAGAGGTCGAAATGGGTATAACATTCAGATCAATACTTGAAGATATTGCAGATGGGATTAAGGAAGGTAAAGAGTTTAAGGCTATTCAGCTTGGAGGTGCGTCTGGCTCGTTTATCACTGCTGAAACTCTCGATATGAATGTCGATTACGAAATTATGAAGGAAAAAGGTATCGGTATGGGGTCGGGAGGATTCGTAATCATAGACGAAAACACCTGTATGGTGGATCTTGTAAGGTACTATATGGAATTCATGCATAATGAGAGTTGCGGCAAATGTATCCCATGCCGTGAAGGGACTGGAAGAATGCTGGAGATTCTTGAGAGTGTGATAAGGAAGCCTGTTAGCGAAGATGCCGGCACTACTCTTGAACGTTTCAAAGGCGTTATGCAGCTTGAAACTATTGCTTCGGTTATGAGAGATACATCGCTCTGCGGACTGGGGCAGAGTGCACCTAATCCATTTATGAGTGCACTTAAAAACTTCAGGGAGGAGTTCGAAGAACATATCTTTGACAGGAAATGCAGGGCGAATATATGCCGCGGTCTGCGTACATTCTCAATCGATGTGGAAAAATGCACCGGCTGTACTGCCTGTGCTACAAAATGCCCTGTCAATGCAATCTATGGAACAAGACTTCAGCCTTTTTTTATTGTTGAAGAGAAGTGTATCGGATGCGGGATATGCTTTGATATTTGTAAGTTCAGTGCAATAAATGTTAAATAGCTTTTATGCTTTTCACAATTCAGGTAAATAATAAGAAGATTAAGGCAGAGAAAGGAGAAACAATCCTTTCTGCTCTTAACCGAAACGGTATTATTATACCTACTCTTTGCCGTATGAAGGATTTTTCGCCAACAGGCGCCTGCCGGATGTGTGTTGTGGAGGTAGAAGGCCGTGAAAGGCTTGTTACAGCATGTTCCCAGCCTGTTGAAGAATGGATGAAGATCAGAACTCATTCACCAAGAGTAATTATTGCAAGAAAGACAAATGTTGAACTACTGCTTTCTAATCACCCCGACGATTGTCTCTATTGTGATAAAAATCTTAACTGTGAACTGCAACGTCTTGCAGAAGAGCTTAATATAAGGGAAAGACGTATCCGGGCAAAGAAGATCAAACCGAGACTCGACCAGTCAAGCCCCTCAATAGTAAGAGAACTCTCCAAATGTATTCTCTGCGGAAGATGTGTCAGAGTTTGTGAAGAGGTAATTACTGCTACCACTCTCGATTTTATTAATAAAGGAAGCCTGACGCATATAGGTCCGGCAATGGATCGAGACTTTAATTTTTCCAGCTGTATTCATTGCGGTCAGTGCGTACTGGTATGCCCAACCGGCGCCCTTCACGAAAAACATAATATAAGTGAAGTCCAGGAGTACCTGAATAATCCGGACATTATTAAGGTTATCCAGTATTCTCCTCTGGTAACTTCCGGTATTGCAGGTGAACTGGGCTTTAAATACAACAGGGAATTTGACAGGATTCTGAACTCAATTCTGCGAAAGATTGGATTTGATAAAATATTTACTACCGGAACAGGGACGGATATATGTATTACCGAAATAGCTTCCCAGCTTCAGGAAAAGATTGATAACAGGTCAGATACACCATTATATATATCGGCCTGCCCTGCCTGGGTGAAATATGCTGAGCAATTCATGCCGGCTTTAATTCCGCAACTCTCAACTGTAAAATCACCACAACAGATAACAGGTGCAATAATAAAAACTCTGGTTGCAGATGAGGCAGGGGTCCGACCCGAGAAAATATTTTCGGTATCGGTATCTCCTTGTATGGCAATGAAATTCGAAGCCAGAAGAGACGGGATGACCCGGAAGGGGATAAGTGATGTTGATACTGTAATGACTGTCAGGGAACTTGGAAGGCTTATTCGCCTGTATGGGATTGATGTTTCAAATGTTGATCCCGAACCTGCCGATGATCCAATGGCAGGAAGAAGTTCCTCTGCGGCGCTGGCAGAAGTTTCAGGAGGAATGGCAGAGAGTGTTGTCAGATTGCTGTGGTACAATAAGCTGAATGAAGAGGCTGATAAACAGCTTTTTAAAAAACTTCGTTCCGGAGGTTCATTCAGAGAATCATCTTTCATGATTGGTGATTATGAGGTTTTGGTGGCTGTTGTGGATGGACTTACCGGGCTTGAAAAATTGAGGTTATCCATAGCTTCCGGTAAAAAATATTCTCTTATTGAAGTAATGACATGCCCGGGAGGATGCATTAACGGAGCAGGTCTGCCATTCAATATCTCAAAGGATGACAGTAAAAACCGTGCGAAAGTAATCTGGCAGGCTGATGAAGCAGATGCAATCAGCCTGCCCTGCAAATCGCCAGTGTTGATAAACCTTTATGGAAAGATTATTAAAGAAAACAGTGAAAAAGAAGATAAGAAGATATTCTATACTCATTTTGAAAAAAGAAATGTTTTGTTATAAATTACCAGGTACCGAGCAACGAGCAACGAGTAACGAATAATTGGCCAATTAACCAGGGAAAAATGTTGGTATACACAATAAAAGAGCTTTGCCGTACATGCTATACATGCGTGAGGGAGTGTCCTGCCAAGGCTATACGTATTGTCGGAGGCCAGGCTGAAGTGATAGTTGAAAGATGTATTGCATGTGGTAACTGTACGAAAGTGTGCAGCCAGGGTGCCAAGGTTTTTCTTAATACCACCGACAGAGTTCGGAAACTCCTGGAGAATGAAAAAAAGGTAGCAGCTATGATAGCTCCAAGCTTTCCAGCCGAATTTTCAGAAATGGCAGATCACAGGATACTTATTGGAATGATAAAGGCAATTGGCTTTCAATATGTAACAGAAGTATCTTTTGGAGCAGATCTTGTTGCCGACAGGTATAAGACACTGGTTACTGACTGCAGAGAATATTACATTTCTTCAGATTGTCCTTCAATAGTAAACTATATTAAATTATATCATCCGCAACTCACGGACAAGCTTGCACCTATTGTATCGCCTATGGTAGCTATGGGCAGAGTCGTCCGTCAAAAGTACGGGAATGATACAAAAGTCGTTTTCATTGGCCCCTGTGTTGCAAAAAAAGCAGAAAGCAGCGAAATAGATGAAGCAATAACTTTTACTGAACTGAGAGAAATGTTCGATCAACTTGGTATATCTGACTCAAATAGTACACCTGCAGATTTTGATCCTCCTGAAGGTGGAAGGGGAGCTATATTCCCGGTTACAAGAGGGCTGCTTCAGACAGCAAATATAAACGATGATGCAATAACCGGAAATATTATTGCCGCTGAAGGAAGAATTGGTTTTCAGGAAGCATTAAAGGAGTATGAAGCCGGACTGATTAAGAACCAGCATATGGAATTACTATGCTGTGAGGGTTGTATTATGGGCCCCGGATTATCGAAAAACGGAAAGCAGTACAACAGGAGAGCACTTGTAAGTACTTATGCTTCAAATAAAATGATAGAGTTTGATCAGGATTCATGGAAGAAGGCATTCGAAGGATTTTCAGATATGGACCTCTCTATACGTCACAGGGCTGAAGATACAAAGAGTAATATTCCGGATGAAAAGGATATCAACGATGTTCTTTTTTCAATGGGCAAGAAGACAAAGAAAGACCAACTCGATTGTGGTGCCTGTGGTTATGAAAGCTGTGTCGAGCATGCTATTGCAATTAAGAAAGGTCTGGCAGAAGTTGAAATGTGCCTGCCATATACTATTGAAAAATTGCATAAATCAGTTAAAGATCTGGCTCTTTCAAACGAGAAGCTAAGTTCCATGAAACAGGCACTGAAACAATCGGAGAAACTGGCACACATGGGACAGCTTTCTGCAGGAATAGCCCATGAACTTAATAATCCTCTAGGTGTGGTAATTATGTATAGTAATATTCTCCTCGAAGAAAGTACTACAGATGATCCTGTGAGAGAAGACCTAAAACTGATTGTTGAACAGGCAGGCCGGTGTAAAAAAATTGTCGCCGGGTTACTTAATTTTGCAAGGAAAAACCAGGTAAACCATCAGCTTGTAAATATTAAAGAGCTTGTCAATCACAGCCTTGAAAGTATTATTGTTCCTCAAAAGGTTAAGATAAATATTTCTGACCATACAACCAATCCGCAAGCAATGCTTGATTCAGAACAGATGTTACAGGTTCTTACCAATCTTCTTAAAAATGCAATTGATGCCATGCCTGCAGGCGGAGAAATATATTTATTGCTTGAAGATACTCTGGGCGATGTCAGCATAACTGTAGGAGATACGGGAACAGGAATCAAAGAGGAGGATAAGGCAAAAATATTTGAGCCGTTTTTTACAACTAAAGGACTTGGACATGGTACAGGACTTGGCCTGGCAACTGCCTATGGTATTGTTAAGATGCATAAAGGACAAATATTCGTGGAATCA